>CEOE01019232.1_pt1 | contig 14454 bp, 11 predicted proteins | sample 530211 | NCBI WGS metagenome assembly CEOE01 (sample SAMEA2619779, study PRJEB7988) | marine metagenome | isolation source: saline water (ENVO:00002010), including
TCGAAACCGCCGACGCCAATCTCGGCTACACCAAGATCATCGCACCGGCGGACGGCACTGTACTGGCCGTGGTCAGCCAGGAAGGGCAGACCGTCAACGCGGCGCAATCGACGCCGACCATCATCATTCTCGGCCAGCTCGACACCATGACCGTCCGGGCGGAGATTTCGGAAGCCGATGTCGTCCGGGTAGAGCCGGGACAGCCGGTCTATTTCACCATTCTCGGCGATCCGGAACGGCGCTACGACGCGGTCCTGCAGGCCATCGAACCAGCCCCGGAATCGATCACGTCGGACAGCGCCATCACCACCTCGTCCAGCAGCAGTACCTCTTCGACATCAAGTTCCTCCGCGATCTATTACATCGGCACCTTCGACATCCCGAACACGGACCGCCGGTTGCGCACCTACATGACGGCAGAAGTGCATATCGTGCTGAACCAGGCCCTCGACGTGCTGACCATTCCATCAGCCGCGCTCGGCGCCCCGACCCGGGGTGGGGAATACAATGTTCGGGTGCTCGACGAGAAGGGGCAGGTCGAAGACAAGCGGATTGGCGTTGGCTTGAACGACAAGGTGACGGTTGAGGTCACCTCCGGCCTTGCCGAGGGTGAAAAAGTGATCGTCGGCCAGTCCGGCGGAGCTGCGGCCAGCGGAAGCAAACGCGGCTTCCGGATGCGGTTCTGAGGCCATGACACAACCGCTTATCCTGATCGAGAACCTGCACCGCGCCTTTCCGTCCGGCGACGGTTATGTCGAGGCCCTGAAGGGCATCGACATAACCATCAATTCCGGCGAGATGGTCGCGATTATCGGCGCATCCGGCTCCGGCAAGTCGACGCTGATGAACATTCTCGGCTGCCTCGACAGACCGACATCCGGCAGCTACCGGGTCTCCGGCAAACCCACCGACGCGCTCGGCCCGGACGAGTTGGCGGCCCTCCGGCGCGAGCATTTCGGCTTCATCTTCCAACGGTACAATCTGCTGGCTGAGCTGACGGCGGCGGGCAATGTCGAAATCCCGGCCATCTATGCCGGCCAGCGCAGTTCCGAGCGGCTGGACAAGGCGCACCAGTTACTGGACCGCCTCGGCATGGCGGATCGTGCGGACCACCGGCCGGGCCAGCTTTCCGGAGGTCAGCAGCAGCGGGTTTCGATCGCCCGCGCCCTGATGAACGACGCGGACGTGATCCTGGCGGACGAGCCGACCGGCGCACTGGACAAGAAGAGCAGCGAGGAAGTGCTACGCATCCTGCACGAGCTGCACGAGGACGGACGCACAATCATCATCGTTACCCACGACCCGGACGTCGCCGCCCAGGCCGAACGCATCATCGAGATCAGCGACGGCGAGATCATCGACGACAGACAAACCCGCCCCGCAAAACAGATCACACCTGCAGAACACGCTCCAAGCGGCCCGCCCGCATCCGCCTGGAAAGCGGCAATGGACCGGTTCTCCGAAGCCTTCCAGATGGCCCTTCTCGCCATGCGGGCGCACAAGCTGCGGACCTCCCTGACCATGCTCGGCATCGTCATCGGCATCGCCTCGGTGGTCTGCGTGCTTGCCCTCGGAGAGGGATCGCAGCAACAGGTGCTCGAGAACATCCGCCGGCTCGGTACGAACACGCTGGAGATCTTTCCCGGCAAGGATTTTGGCGATCTCCGCTCCGGCCGGATCAAGACGCTGGTAGTCAGCGACGCGACGGAGCTGGAGAAACAATATTTTGCCGCTGCGGTTACACCGACCGTCTCCACCTCCGGGACCACCCGGTTCGGGTCGGTCGAGGCCAACGCCCAGATCAGCGGCGTTGGTGAGCAATATTTCGCGGCGAAGGCGACGGAGCTTGTCGAAGGCCGCCTGCTGGACACCGATAGTATTCGCTTCCGGAGCCAGGAAGCGGTGATCGACGAGAACACCCGGAACACACTCTTCCCCAATGCGCCGGAAACAGCCATCGGTAGCGTGATCTTCGTGAATGCCGTGCCCTGCCGGGTGATCGGCATCGTATCGTCCAGCCAGAGCAGCTTCGGCGGCCGGCAGAACCTTTCCGTCTACCTGCCCTACACCACCGTGCAGACCCGATTCCTCGGCAGCACGTCCCTGCGCAGCATCATCCTGCGAGTGGACGAGAACACGGATATGAGCGTCGCCGAGCAAACCGTCACGGACATGCTGATCCATCGGCACGGAGCAAAAGACTTCTTCGTTATCAACACGGACGAAATCCGCCAGAGCATCACCAGCACCACCCAGACCATGGCCTTGCTGATCTCCGCCATCGCATTGATTTCGCTCGCCGTCGGCGGTATCGGGGTGATGAATATCATGCTGGTGTCGGTCTCTGAACGGATCACCGAAATCGGCGTGCGCATGGCTGTCGGCGCCCGGCAAGGCGATATTTTGCAGCAGTTCCTGATTGAAGCAGTACTGGTCTGTCTGATAAGTGGCGTTCTTGGCATCCTTGCTGCACTCGGTTTCGGCGTCGTTTTCAGTATGCTCGGATCGAGCTTCAGTCTGGTCTATTCAAACACCGCCATCGTCTCCGCGGTGGTCTGCGCAACTCTGATCGGGGTCGTTTTCGGATACCTCCCCGCGCGCAATGCCTCCAGGCTCGATCCATCTGAAGTTCTGTCCGGAAGCTGAGCGCTCCCGTTTTGACGATAGATAAATCCGCAAGCATTTTGCGGAAGCCCTGACTGGATTCTCCATTTGCAACACGTATCTGAACGTGCGTTCATTTATAGCTTTTTAACCAAAAGTTCACCTTGTTCTGTAAGCTTCCGATCAAGACGCGCATCACTGGTCACCTATAAGATTTTCCCAGCATGAGGCAGCCGTCACACAGGAGCGTAAGGATGGCGGGCAATACTCCTATAAATAAACATTCGGGAATCGCCGCTGTTATCCTTCTCGCGGCCGCCAGCATCGCCGCTCTGTTGTTTCTCGGTATACAAGCCGCGAACCAGTTCAATGCCACGGAAGAATCCTGGCACCGGTACAATGACCAGACGCGGAATGTTTCCGGTAGCCTGAACGCTCTTCAGCGCCATCTCGGCTATGGCGGCTTCATTCACAACTTCAAAAACTTCATCCTGCGGCGCGATCCGGTTTATCTTGAGCATATTGAAAAGAGCGCAGCCGATGCCTTCGCCGAGATTGCCGTGCTGGAAGCCGTCCTCCCTTCCACCAAAGAGCAAACCCTCCTGCATGTGGTTCGACTCACGATCGTCGATTACCTGACAAAAAAGGACGAGGCGCTCGATCAGCTCAATATCCTGAACGCCAGGGAGCTGGACGATCTGGTGCGTGTTGACGACGAAGCCGCGCTTGCGGCCCTGCAAACGCTCCAGAAGCTCAACGAGGATCGCAGTTTTCAGCAGGAGATCGACGCTCAGGCCACTTTCGACGATGCGATGCGTACCCTGACACAGGGATCTTTCATCGTGATCTTCATTTTGGCAGGCGCCTCCGGGATTATCGTCCTGCTGATCAGAGCGGCACGGATCAACGCGCGCCTGAACGCATCCCTCGCCTATATCGAGCAGCTCTATAATGAATCCCCGAACGCACTGGTCAGCGTCGACAGCACCGGACATATTTTCCAGATCAACCGGCAAACGGAACGGCTGCTTGGCTATTCAATCGAAGAGCTGGCCGGGCGCAGCGTACAATCCCTGATCCCCGAGAAATTTGCCGAAGGCCGCCGTAACCTCAGAGAAAAGCTCACTCCCGACGCGCAGGATGAGTCGTCAGAAGGTGGTGGTATGCAACTGGTTGCCCGGCGCAATGATGGCCAGGAAATCCAGCTTCACCTGCGGATACGGGTGGCCGCCGGTGCCAATGAAACATTCTTCCTGGTCGCCCTGCTCGACATCACGGAAATCGCCGATCTTCACAAGGAACTGCATATCGCCCGCCAGAACGCGGAAGCCGCCAGTGAAGCCAAATCACGGTTTCTCACGTCCATGTCGCATGAAATCCGGACACCACTGAACGGCATCCTCGGTTTGCTGCAACTGATCGATAAGAATGACGTCACCGCGGAGATCGCCCAGAAATTGGCCATCGCCAAGGAATCCGGACTGTTTCTGCTGACCCTGATCAATCAGGTCCTGGACTTTGCCCGGATCGAGGCTGGTCAGATCACGCTTTCCAAGGAGCGCTTCTCTCTTCTGGCCATGATGGATGCGCTGGAATCAATGTTCCGTATCCGGGCCGAAATGAAGGGCCTGAGCTTCCATAGCGACGTGATAGGTGAGAGCAAGACCTTCCTTTATGGGGATTTCGATCATATCCGGCAGATCCTGTTCAATCTGATCGGTAATGCCGTCAAGTTCACGGGAACCGGGGAGGTTCGCCTGCTCGCCCGTCACCAGGCACTCAGCGATGGAAAGACGTGCCGCATTTCCTTCGAAGTGTCCGACACCGGGCCCGGAATTGCCGAAGAAGATATCGACAGTATCTTCGAGGAATTCAAACAGACCGATGTTGGAATCCGCCATGGCGGCGGCACAGGACTTGGCCTGAACATTTCCAAGCGCGTAGCCGATGTCATCGGTGCCACATTGAGTGTGGAAAGCGAGGTCGGTGTCGGTACGACGTTCCGCTTATCCGTCGATACCGAGATCGCCAAAAATCAACAGATTATCGATGAAACCGTCAAAGACGCCAACATTCCGCACCTGCGGGTCCTGGTTGCTGAAGACAATGACATTAACCAGATGATCACCAAGGCCATGCTGGAGCGGGATGGCCATACCGTGACGATTGCACAAGATGGCGAAATTGCAGTGAACCTCGTCCGCAATGCCCCCGACGCCTATGACCTCATTCTGATGGATGTGCAGATGCCCAACATGGATGGCGTGCAGGCCACGGTCTCTATCAGGCAGTTCTGCCGCAACGTGGAGGAATTACCCATCGTCGGGCTGACGGCGAACGCCTTTCAGGACCAGAAAGAGGAATATTTGAGTGCGGGCATGCAATTTGTGCTGACAAAACCGCTCGATATTACAGACCTCAGAAACGCACTGGCTAGATTCGCGCCGGCGCGGGCGCTCGAAAAGACAAACGGTACTCAAACCCCGTAGAATCAATCGCCCCCTGTCGGCAGGGGTAAACGGAAAACGGAACAGATCTAGCTGTTGCCGTATCCGCTACCGGCTTTTTTATAGTCGCCGCGTGGCGGGCTGAAGACGTCGATGACAAAGCAGCCTTCCGGACCAGCCTTCAGCCCGTGGACGATATCTCCCGGCGTGCACCAGAAATCGCCAGCCTTTACGGCGTGCTCCACACCATCCTGCGTTCGCACGCCGCTGCCCTCAAGCATGATGCCCCATTGCTCTTCCGGATGGCTGTGCATCGAGCCTTCGGCATGCGGCTCAATGCGCACGATGGAGAACATCAGGTTCTCCCCGGGAAAGATCCGCGCCGTCAGCCCTTCCGCAAGAGTACGGGCAATGCCCTGATCGAGATCGTAGATATTGTAGAAATTTGAATCCGTCATCTGATGCTCTCCTTGGGCTAATTTCTCGGCCCAGCATTACCGGACCGATCCCCCCGGACAAGAACCTATCCCGCACCGCGGACAGCAAAGAAAAAGCCCCGCATAAAGCGGGGCTCAGAGATGCCGCGAACAGGAGATCCGCTTCGGCACCCGTTAAGTCAGATCGCGAGATACTCCTGACGGAGCGCCTCATCATCCAGCACTTCTTGCGCGGTGCCGTCGAAAACGATCTGACCCATATCGAGGATCAGGGCCCGGTCTGCCAGGTGCAGGGCCGCGATCGCATTCTGTTCAACAATAATGCTGGTCATACCGAGAGTTTTGATTTCCTGGAGGATCTTTTCGATCTCCTGGACAATGACCGGAGCCAGCCCTTCGTAAGGCTCGTCCAGCAGTAACAGTTTCACGTCCCGGGCAAGGGCGCGGGCGACCGCCAACATCTGCTGCTCGCCGCCGGACATCGTGACGCCTTCCTGCTTGCGGCGCTCCGCCAGACGCGGGAAATGTTCGTAAAGACGCTCGATCGACCAGCCATGCGGTTTATTGATCTGAGCCAATTCGAGGTTTTCCTCGACAGTCAGGCCGGGAATAATCCGCCGGTCTTCCTGCACCAAGCCGACACCGTTCTGTGCAGCTTGAAAATTGGACATTTCGTGCAGCGGTTTGTGATCGAGCCAGATTTCCCCATGGTGCAGCTGCGGATCGCCGGCCCGTGCGATGGAACGCAATGTGGATGTCTTTCCAGCCCCATTCCGCCCAAGCAAGGCAACAATTTCACCCTCATGAATATTGAAGCTGACATCCTGCACGATGTAGCTCTCGCCATAATAGGCCTGCAGCCCCCAACAGGAGAAATAGGCTGGCGGCGTGCCATGGTTCTTGATCGGGTTTTCCGGTTTCTTAAGGGCGCTGCCCGCCGGCTGCGTGGTCAGGGTTTCGGTGCTCATAGATGGGCTCCCCCGAGATAGGCTTCCTGGACCCGCGGATCGCCTTTGATATCCTCCGGTTTGCCCTCCGCAATCACGGTTCCCTGGGCCATCACGGAGATCTTGTTGGCAAGCGAGAACACGACATGCATGTCATGTTCGATCACGATTTTCGTAATCCCGCGCTCGCCAATTTTCTTCAGCAGGTCGATTGTGTTGTTTGTATCGGCCCGGGACATACCGGCGGTCGGCTCGTCCAGCAGCAGAAGCTTTGGATCCTGTACGAGACACATGGCGAGTTCCAGCCTCCGCTTGTCACCACGGGACAAACTGCTGGCAACCATTTCCCGTTTCTCGAAAAGCCCCACATCCTGAAGCAGTTCTTCAGCCCGTTCCCGGACCTCCGAGAGATGATCCACCCGGCTCCAGGCATCCAGCTTGAACGGCCCATCCCGTCGCGCCAGCGTCGGAATCATGACGTTTTCAAGCAAATCGAGATCGCTGAAAATCTCCGGTGTCTGAAACACCCGGCTGACGCCCAGCTGGTTGATCTCATGGGGCTGAAGATTGAGCAGGGAGCTGCCATCGAAATCCACAGTGCCGGTATCCGGCTCCAGTCGGCCGACAAGGCAGTTCAGCAAGGTCGACTTTCCGGCACCGTTCGGCCCGATGATTGCGTGAACAGCTCCTGCCTCGACGTTGATATTGACCTCGTCAAGAGCCTTCAAACCGCCGAAGCGTTTGTTGACCCCTTTGACTTCAAGAATACCCATCAATCCGCTCCCTATTCCGCCGGATGTGCTTTGGCCGACGATGCGCCGCCCGCACTGTCAGAGCCGTCCCGTCGACTGAACAGCTGCCTGAGCCGCTGTCCGCCTTCGACCACACCGCCCGGAAGGAAGATCACGACCAGCATGAACATGATTCCGAGAGTAAGGTGCCAGCCCTTGCCGATGAACGGATGGATCATGAAGACAAATGCGTCCTGCATGCCGTCCGGCAGGAAGGAAAACCAGTTGTAGAGAACATTGTCGTTGATCTTCGAGAAGATGTTCTCGAAGTACTTGATCACTCCGGCCCCGAGCACCGGGCCGATCAGGGTTCCGGCACCGCCGAGAATGGTCATCAGAACCACCTCGCCACTGGCGGTCCATTGCATGCGCTCTGCCCCGGCGAGCGGATCCATGGCCACCATCAACCCTCCGGCAAGCCCGGCATACATGCCGGAGATAATGAAAGCCGCGAGCGTATGGGGTTTCGGGTTCTTGCCAGTGAAGCGCATCCGCTGCTGGTTCGTCTTCACCGCCCGCAACATCAGCCCAAAGGGCGACCGGAAAATCCGGATGGAGATGTAGAATGCGATCAGCATGATTATGGCACAGAGATAGTAGCCAAAGTTGAAGGTGAAGAGCCACGGACCAAGCGCGAGCTCGAACCCGTCGCGCATCTCGATCCCGAAGAAGTTCGTCGTGGGGAGCGAGCCGTCGGCCGCATCGAAATCCAGAATACGCGGATCGTTGAGAGCCAGTTGCAGACCTGTCTCACCGTTGGTGATCGGAGTCAGCACCGAATAGGCCAGCGCGAACGACATTTGCGCGAAGGCCAGTGTGAGGATCGAGAAGTAGATCCCCGAACGCCGCAGAGAGATGTAGCCGACAATGGCTGAGAACAGTCCCGCGAAAATCACGGAAACGATGATCGCCGGGACAACGTTCATGGTCAGCAGCTTCAGCATCCACACGCCTGCGTAAGAGCCCACGCCGAGAAAGGCTGCATGGCCGAAGCTGAGATATCCGGTCAGCCCGAAGAGGATGTTAAAGCCAATCGCGAATATCCCGAAAATCACAAACCTCTGCATGAGATCCGGATAGCCCGCATTGAACTGCGCCAGTTCAGACCCTTCCGGGAAAGGATTGAGCAGAAACGGGGCGAACATCGTCAGCGCGAGGACGATCAGAAACAGCGTCTTGTCTTTGCTGTTGAGTCCCAGCATCGGTCACTCCTCCATCACGCCCTTACGACCCATAAGGCCGCGAGGACGCGTCAATAGAATAATGATGGCGACCAGATAGATGATGATCTGGTTGATACCCGGAAGCAGCGAGACGATCTCGCCCATCGAGGCGAAGGACTCAAGCACGCCGAGCAGGAAGCCTGCGGCAACGGCCCCTTCGAGGGATCCCATGCCGCCAACCACGACGACGACGAAAGACAGCACCAAGAAGTCCATTCCCATATGATAATTAGGTGAATTGATCGGGGTGTACATCACGCCGGCAAGTCCGGCCACGCAGGCCGCAAGCGCGAACATGATCGTAAACCTTTTGTCGATATTGATCCCCAGCAAGCCAACCGTCTCGCGATCGGCCATACCGGCGCGAACGACCATGCCGAAGGTGGTATATCGAAGGAAGGCGAACACACCGCCAATGATGACAGCCGCGAAAACGAAATAGACCAGGCGCCAATATGGATAGATGATCGAGCCGGCATCGAAGCCGAGCAGGACACCGAAATCCGCGCTGCCGGTCAGAGCCGGGGGTGCCGGCGTCGGGATCGGGTTCGCGCCATAGAAGTACTTGATGATCTCCTGCAGGACGATTGCCAGTCCGAAGGTGACCAGAATCTGGTCGGCGTGGGGCCGCTTGTAGAAGTACTTGATGAGGCCCCGTTCCATCGACAGGCCAACGAGAATCATGATCGGTATGGAGAACAGGATCGCCAGCGGCACCGACCACTCGATCATGGCGGTGCCAACATCCGGTCCGAACCAGTCGAAAATGTACGGCGTTTCGACCTTGAGGGGATTTCCGAGGAAGTCTTTACGGACCGGATCGATGGTCTCGTAAGAGATCGTGAAAATCTTGCTCAGTGTGACGGCGCAGAATGCCCCCAGCATGAACAATGCCCCGTGGGCGAAGTTGACGACGCCCAACGTTCCGAAGATCAGCGTAAGACCGAGCGCGATCAGCGCATAAGCGCTGCCTTTGTCCAGTCCGTTAAGAATCTGAAGAATAACCGCGTCCAAGACGCCACCTCCTGTGGATCCGATCACTTTCCCTAAGCAGCGCGGAAGCCGACCGTGCCTGATGGCACGGTCGGCACGCTACCAAGTGCCCGATTACGAGCCCGGGTTACATTTTCCGAGGCTACCACCCGCGACCTGCGGATGATCAGGCGCGTAGGTTACCTGCGCCACCGGCGTCACTTCGACGATCTCGAGCAAATCGAACTCCGAAGTCGGGTTCTCTTTACCCTTCACGACGAGAACGTCCTTGAAGCACTGGTGATCGTCCGCACGGTAGAGGGTCGGACCGTTGCCCATACCATCGAACTCGAAGCCTTCGAGAGCCTCGACAACGGCACACGGATTGAAGCTACCGGCCCGCTCGACGGCATCGGCATAAAGCAGAGCCTGAACGTAGCAGGTGTGGGCGGCCTGGCTCGGCGGGAAACCGTACTTGGTGCCGAAGGATTTGACGAACGCCTGGGAGCCTTCGTCTGTCAGCGACCAGTGCCAGTTCGTCGAACCGAAGATACCCTTAACGTTAGCGCCAGCACCCTTGGCCATCAGCCGCGAGTAAAGCGGCACGACGATCTCGAAGTTTTTGCCGTTGGCGACACGATCGCGCAGCCCGAACTGAACCGCGTTGGTGAGAGAGTTCACCATGTTACCGCCGTAGTGGTTCAGCACCAGAACGTCGGCATCAGACTGCAGAACCGGCGTGATATAGGACGAGAAGTCAGTCTGGGCGAGCGGGGTCTTGACCGCTCCAACCGTCTCCCAGCCCATCGCTTCGGTCGAGCTCCGGACGGCTTCTTCGGTGGTGTAGCCCCAGTTGTAATCGGCCGTCAGATGGTAAGCCTTGCGATCGTTGCCATAGGCTTTGCCGAGCACCGGCGCGAGTGCTGCACCGGACATGTAACTGTTGAAGAAGTGGCGGAAACCGTTCGCCTTTTTGTCTTTACCGGTGGTGTCGTTCGAGTGGGTCAGACCAGCCATGAAGATCACGCCGGCTTCCTGACACAAGCCCTGCACCGCCACGGCGACACCGGAGGACGAACCGCCGGTGATCATGATGGCTCCGTCTTTCTCGATCATCGACTTCGCCGATGCGCGGGCCGCGTCGGATTTGGTCTGGGTATCGCCGGTCACATACTCGACTTTTTTGCCAAGAATACCGGTGCCCTTCAGAGCCTTGGACGAGAACGTGTTCAGCATCCCGCCATCGCCACCGCCATTCAGGTGTTCGACAGCAAGCTCGTAAGCACGGAGCTCGTCCGCACCTTCGTCCGCATACGGACCGGACTGCGGCACATTGAAGCCAAGCGTTACAGTCCCGCCCTTCGGCTCATTCGTGTAGGCATAGGCTTTGCTTGAGAAAATTGTCGGCGCCGCAAGGCCAACGCCTGCAACAGCTGAGGCTCTCAGCAGGCCCCGGCGGCTTAATCCATTATTGAACTTTGCCATTCGTTCCTCCCGTTATTTTTCTGGAATGCGTCAAAGACCCAATCCACGTTGAGCATTTTAATGCGCTCAGTCACAAGCGTACGCACATTTAGTCAATAAACGAATAAGTATTTGAAATTTGCTGATTTTTTTGTAAATCTATGAACACAAAGAATTATTGGTTTGTAAATAATTTACGCTGCACCGCACCAAGTTGAGCAAAATCAAGGAACTGAAACATGGCCCGCGCACCGATCGGCATGCGAATACGAGAACGGCGGCGGAGCCTTGGGCGAACACAGGCGGATCTTGCACAGGCCGCAGGCATTTCCGCGTCATACCTGAACCTGATCGAACACAACAAACGCCAGGTCGGCGGTGCCCTGCTTCGGCGGCTGGGAGAGGTACTTTCCGTCGGCATCGATTATCTGGACGGTGCGGCCGAGCGCCGGCTGATCCAGGACCTGGAGGAAATCGCAACCGATCCCGCCAACGCCGATGGCGAAGCCGATCCGGAAAGCGCGACCGATCTTGTCGCCCGGCACCGGCCATGGGCCGGGCTGATCGTGAATATGCACAGAACCAACCTGGACCAGACCGCGACCCTGCATTCCCTATCCGACCGCTTGAGCCAGGATCCGTTTCTCTCCGACGCGGTGCACGGCATGCTCTCCAATATCGCGGCCATCCGGTCAACTTCGGAAATCCTCGCCAGCGTCGATGACGTCCCGGAAGACCAGCGGGCGCGGTTTCACCGCAACCTGGCGGAGGAAAGTGCAAAGCTGTCCGATGTCGCTCAGGCCATGGCCGGATATTTCGATCGCGCGCCGTCACGCCAGGGCTCAGTGACACCTGCTGAGGAAGTCGATGATTTCGTTCTGGAGAACCAGAACTATTTTGCACCGCTGGAAAAAGCCGTGGAAGAACTCGGTGCACGCCTCGGATGCGACGTGGTCGCACCGGAATTCGAATCCGCAGCCCATGCATTGCTCCGGCAGACCAGCAAAACATCGCCGCCCGCACCAGACAGCACCGGCCCGGCCCGGCCGGCGGCAACCCGGCGATTCCAGGCGGCACGGGCACTCGTGGTCAGCGCACTGGCCGAGGTGATCGAGGAAATCCTGCTGCAATCCCCCCTGCTGACCAGCGACGCGGCACTGGTCCGGGGCCGCCGCTCGCTGCAATCCTATGCCGCCGCCGCCCTGCTGATGCCGTACGACCAGTTCCGTGAGACCGCAATCGCCTGCCGGTATGATATCGACATGCTGCAATACCGGTTCAGTGCCAGCGTCGAGCAGGTCTGCCACCGTCTGGCCTCACTCCGAAAGCCCGGCGCGGAAGGTGTACCCTTCGCCTTCATGCGGTCCGATCCGGCCGGCTACATCACCAAGCGGCTGCCACTGCGCGATTTGCCGCTACCGCGCTATGGCGGCGCTTGCCCGCTTTGGGCCATCTATCGCGCCTTTCAGACGCCGGATCGGGTGTTCCGTCAACTGGCTGAGTTTCCAAACCGCAGCCGCTTCCTGTTTTTCGCCAAGACCGTCGCCAAGCAGGCCACGGGGTTCGACGCTCCCCGGCATCTCGTTTCCATCATGCTTGGCTGCGATGCACTTTATGCCCGCGACGTGATATATGGCGACGGACTGGACCTGACGGCAAAGTCCGTATCGGAACCCGTCGGGTCCGCATGCCGGGTCTGCACGCGTGAAGAATGCCGCCATCGGCAAGAACATCCAATCACCGGCGCCTGATGGAAGCACGCAGAGTTGTTGCGCCATCGCCCGCCTGAGCTACACTCGAAATTAACCGGCGCTGAAAAAACAGCCGGACGACTAACTCGGCTATTGGGGGGAACAGCGTGACAACACGCGTCTTTATTGCGGAGGACGAGCCGAACATTCTCGAATCCCTGAGCTTCCTGCTTGGACGCGAAGGGTGGGAAGTGACCAGTGCGCTCGACGGGAATTCCGCTATGGAACAGCTCAACGACGGCACCTTGCCCGACGTGGTGATCCTCGACATCATGTTGCCGCACCGCAACGGGTTCGACATCCTGCGCCAACTCCGTGCCGCGCCGCGCACCCGCGACCTCCCGGTTATCGTCCTGACGGCCAAGGGCCAGGAAAAGGACCGCAAGACGGCAGAGGAAATCGGCGCGAATGCGTTCGTGACCAAACCCTTCTCGAACAAGGATGTCGTCGAGCAGGTCCGCAGGCTGGCCGGGCTCTAGCCAATGCGCCCCGCCTCGCCCAGCACCGCGGCCAAGTTCCGGGATGCCGCCTTCCTGCTCCCGGTGGCCGGATTCTTCCTGCTGCTGCCGCCCGTCATAGATCTGTTCACGGCGCAGGCGAGCATTTTCGGCATTCCGCTGATCGTTGCCTATGTCTTTGGCCTCTGGTCCGCGCTGACTGTGATCGCCTTCTGGTTCTCCAGCAGGCTCCATGATCCGGAACCGCACGCACCCGTCCCGCCTGATATCACCTCCCCGGGGCGCTGATGCTCTCCCCGAACCTGATTTTCCTGACCTCGATCGCCTATGTGGCACTGCTCTTCATGGTCGCCTTCCTGGGCGACAGGCAGGCGCGTAGCGGCAAGGCCTCCTGGATCCAGTCGCCGATCGTCTACACCCTTTCGATCTCGGTCTATTGCACCTCCTGGACCTTCTACGGCGCCGTCGGGTCGGCGGTCCGCAGCGGACTCGAATTCGCCACCATCTATCTTGGCCCGACGCTGGTTTTCATCGGCTGGTGGTTCCTGTTGCGCAAGCTGGTCCGGATCGGCCACATGCACCGGATCACCTCCATCGCCGACCTGATTTCCTCGCGCTACGGCAAAAGCACCAGCCTTGCCGTTCTGGTGACCCTGATCGCGGTGATCGGAACCACGCCCTATATCGCTCTGCAGCTGAAGGCCGTGACCACCAGCATCCAGGTCATCGTCGCCTCCGACCCGGGCAACCTCGCGAACCCGCCCGGCAGCGATCCCGCCTCCGAAATGGCCTTTTGGATCGCCGCCGGCATGGCGCTCTTCACCATCATTTTCGGCACAAGGACAATCGACGCGAACGAGCGTCATCACGGCGTCGTCGCCGCCATTGCGCTGGAAGCGCTGGTCAAGCTCTTCGCGCTTGTCGCCGTCGGGCTCTTTGTGGTTTTCGCGCTGGCGGATGGGCCCGCCGACATCTTCAGCCGGGATGCCGCACGCATCCTGCAGACTGAAGACATGTTCGACGCGCGCTGGGTCGCCCTCACGTTCCTGTCCGCAATCGCCATCATCTGCCTGCCGCGCCAGTTCCAGGTCACCGTCGTGGAAAACACCGGCGAGGACCAACTCCGCATGGCCTCCTGGCTGTTCCCGGCCTACCTGTTGCTGATGAGCCTGTTCGTGCTGCCCATCGCCATCGGTGGCCTGACCGTGCTGCCCGAAGGCTCCAACCCGGACATGTTCGTGCTGACGCTGCCGATGTCGGTCGATCAGGACTTTCTGGTGCTGCTGGCTTTCCTCGGCGGATTTTCCTCGGCGACCTCGATGGTCATCGTCGCCTCCATCGCGCTGTCGACCATGATCTC
>CEOE01012124.1_pt1 | contig 14430 bp, 16 predicted proteins | sample 530211 | NCBI WGS metagenome assembly CEOE01 (sample SAMEA2619779, study PRJEB7988) | marine metagenome | isolation source: saline water (ENVO:00002010), including
CAGCGTGTAGCCGATCCGGTCTTCATCCAGCGCTTTTCTTGCCGCTTCCAGAACGCCCTTCGGGGCCGGTGTGGAAGGCTGGCCGACTTCAAGATGCAGAACATCTTCGCCGGCATCCTCCAGGCGTCCCGCCGCTTCCATGACATCCATGACGATGAAGGCGGGCACATCTCCCCGCCGGGATACTTTCAGAGCCACTTGCCCGCCTTCCCGTTGGTTAGTTGCCGCCTTCAAACAGGATCATACCGCGTCCGCGCGGATCGTCGGCAATGCCGCAATCCTTGTCGCTACGCGGCAGGCCCTCCTTACAGCGGAACAGACGGACGGCCCCTATCGGCTGAGCGGCCGGCTGTACCGAGTACCCTGCCCGCGCCGCCAATGCTCCGGCAGCCGGAGCTATGCCGGACTCGATCGACAATGTGTCCGCCGCCAGATCGAAATGGGAGCGTGGTGCGGCCACGGCGGCGCTCATCTCCTGGCCCGCCACATAGTGACGCAAGATCGGCGGAACCAGAGCCGAGACCGTCTCCCTGCCTCCGGTCGCCATGGCGGTCATGTGAACCTGCCAGGCATGTGTGTTCCCGGCGATAATTGCAGCAGCCAGCGGAGGGTTCGAGGACGGCAATGCCGGAGCCGGAATGAAGCCGAGATCCGGAAGCGTCTGGCCGGTTCCAAAGGGCGCGTTCATGGTCAGCGCGCAGCCAACGGAAAGACCCCGTCTGTCTGTGATGACAAAGCTCGTTGCTCCGGATTGCGCTTCTCCGCCGAACAAAGCCGCTGCGGCAGGCGCTACGGCGGTACGGGGAGTACCCGACCGGAAATCACCAAACAACCGCTCGGCGGCATCCGCACTCGGATCCGTATCGCCATTTGCCACTGCATTCGCGGCGCGGACCTGCATCTCGGCCAGCATCAGCGGATCGACATCCTGCGGCGAGGAAGACCATCCGGCCTCATTGAAAGCAAGAGAAAGGATTTTTGAAATCAAAGCATTGTCGGCATTTCGACTGGCCGCAACCGCCCAGACATGATTGTCGAAATCGACACCCTCGGCATCGGTCCAAATCGGAACCGCGCCACGCAGCCGGGCACGGTCGACTTCGTATCCGAAGGCTTCCGCGCCTGCAACGAAGCGGTTGGCAAGCTGGCCTGAATAGAGATCACCAACCCCCGCGACCCGAAGCCGGCCATAGGTGGAGGCCAGATCCAACTGGACCAGAGAATGGCCCGCTTGCAAGGCGACACCATCCGGGGCGAACACGTTGAGACGTCCGGCGCCCGACGATTTCAGAGCGGCGCCGTCACGCGCAAGATCTTCCGCAAGGCGGCGGGAGACAGGCTCGCCAAACCGGGCAAGTTGCTCCGGTACGCCAATCAATTGTGTGATCGGCAAGCGGCCATAACGGGCATGCAATGCGAACATCGCGCGCGGTCCCAACGGAGCGGCAATGGCATTTTGCTCACCCGACAGGGGGTGAGGCAGGAATGAAAGGCGTTCAAACCGCTTGCTCTCCGGATCGAAAGCAAGACAGGAACCACCCGCCCCGAGCCCGGCGGAAGAAGGCAATGTCACAGCCAGGGTGAAATAAGCAGAGACAGCGGCGTCGGCGGCAGTACCTCCCTGGACCAGTATCTCCTGGGCGATGACAGCGGCCCGCGGCTCGTCAACGGCGACCGATCCGAAGAAACCTTCAGTGACCTCGATGGCTTCGTCGCTCGCGCAACCCACAAGCAATCCGGCGCAAAGCGCCAATGCCACAGGCACGGTCCTCTTAAACATAACGTCCTCTCAAATCGCCGCTGGCTATTGAATGCAACCCCAGACACGCGCACATTATAAGACCATGCACCGTACCAACAGGCTCGGACCCAAATCCATGAAGTGCAAAGCCCTAGTTGGCAAGCATCTAATTGCGTTAGTTTTTATGGTGAGCTTTCTCGCCGGATGGTCCCGGCCCGCGGATGCGCGGTCCTTCATTACGGATACGGAGATCGAACTCTATATCCGTGAACTTGCGACGCCGATCTTCCAGAGCGCGGGGCTGTCGCCATCCGCGGTCGATCTCTATTTCATCAACGACGATACGCTGAACGCCTTCGTTGCCGGCGGTCAGAACATCTTCTTCCATACCGGTCTGCTGATGGCGACGGAGACGCCGGAGCAATTGCTCGGCGTGATCGCCCATGAAACCGGCCACATTGCCGGCGGCCATCTGGCCCGGAGCGGGGAGATCCTTCGCAATGCCAGCCAGAACGCCCTGCTCGGCATCATCCTCGGCGCCGGCGCCGCCCTGGCAACCGGCCGGGGCGATGCCGCGACCGCGATCATTCAAGGCAGCCAGGCTGCCGTTCAGGGCTCATTGCTGCAATATAGCCGGGCGCAGGAATCTTCGGCTGACCAGGCAGGCATCCGTTTTCTTGAAAGCAATCGCGAATCCTCAAGGGGCATGCTTGAGTTCCTCTCGACTCTCAGTGGTCAGGAACTGCTGAGCGGACGCAGCCGCTCTCCTTACGCAAGCACTCACCCGCTGACCCGGGACCGGATCGCCTTTGTCGAGGAGCAGGTGAAAAACTCGCGCTACAGCGATGAGAAACTGCCTGAGGAGCTACAGCAGAAGCACCGCCGGATGGTAGCCAAGCTGCATGGCTTCATCCGCTCGCCGGCACGTACCTTCAAGGCATATCCCGATACGGATACATCACTGGAGGCCCGTTACGCCCGGGTCGTCGCCACATACCGGCTGCCGGATGCCAACGGGGCCGTCGCGCTCGTGGATGAATTACTCGCCGATAACCCGGACGACCCGTTTTTCCATGAGCTGAAAGGGCAGATCCTGTTCGAGGCAGCCCGGCCGGCCGACGCTGAGATTGCCTATCGCAAGGCCCTTGAGATACTACCCGACGCGCCACGGATAGAACTGGAACTATCGCGGGTCCTGCTGGCTCTCGATACAAAGGAGCATAACGGGGAAGCGCAGACGCATCTCGAACATGTTGTACGGCTGCTTCCAAATGCGACATTTGCCTGGCGTCAGTTGGCTATCGCCTACGGCCGCAACGGCGATCACGGCATGTCCGCCCTCGCCCTCGCCGAGGAAGCTTTCCGCTCCGGTAATGAACGGGATGCCGCGCTGCAGGCAAACCGGGCGAAGCAAAAGCTGAAACCGCATACGGAAGCCTGGCTGAGAGCCACCGACATTGAAGAAATCTCGACCCCGCGCGACCGGGGGCGGAAGAAAAACTAACCATCTCAAAAATAGCGCGCGCCGTTCCAAAATCAGAATGCAATAACGATAACGTGGTTTGTCGGCAGCGACGAGCTGGCTCAAGGTTAAGAAGACTGTAAGCATGACCGGAAAGGCACGCAGCATGGCCACCATGGCGCCCCTTATGAAATCCCACAAAGCGTTAATCCTGGCCCTGACCCTCGCCTCCGGCATCGCGGTCTACCCGGCAGGTCAGCATGCCGCAGCCGCAGAACCGTTTTCAGCAGATCAAAAATCGGCTCTCGACACGGCCATCCGTGATTACATCCTGGCCCACCCTGAGGTCATCGTTGAATCCCTCAACGCCATGCAGGTACGCCAGGAATTAGCGGAAAAGGAACGCCAACGCACCGCTCTCGCGCATATGCAGGAACAACTCACCGGTAACGAAAACGACCCGGTGATCGGTAACCCGGACGGCGATGTCACTGTGGTCGAATTTTTCGATTACCAGTGCGGTTACTGCAAGCGGATGATTGATCCAGTCATGCAGCTGCTGAAGCAAGACCCGCAGGTCCGCTGGGTGATGAAGGAATTTCCGATTCTCGGCCCGGCGTCGGTGACTGCCGCCCATGCATCGATCGCGGCCCGCAAGCAAGGCGCCTACAGCGAATTCCATGTTGCCCTGATGAAGTATCGCGGCCGGCTGAGCGATGCCGTCGTGTTCCAGACAGCCTTGGAAGTCGGTCTTGATCTGGACCAGCTCAAGGCGGACATGTCATCTCCGGAGACCGGTAAAACGATCCAGGACGCCACCAATCTGGCACGCGCCCTCGGCGTCAACGGCACACCAGCCTTCGTCATCGGCGGGGAGTTGTTGCCGGGTGCCGTCAGTCTCGACACCCTGGTCGAACAGATCGAAGCCGCCCGCAACGGCTAAGTCAGGGCCCGCCTACGGTTACGGACGGGGGAATATCGCGGACCCGGCTATAGAACAGTGCAGCCACCACGATCAGTCCGGCGACACAGGCAAAGACAAGTCTGTACGACAGGTCGGAGCCACCACCGACAAGATCCACGACCAGCCCGGTGATCCATTGCGTGAAGAAGATCGTGCCAACGCCGACAAGGCTCATGGCGGTAATCGCCCGGCCTGCCAGATGGTTTGGCACGAACCCGCGGCAATGCGCGGCCAGAACAACGAAGAACGGTGAGACAAAGCTGAAGGCAATCAGCAACAGCATGGCGAGCCAGAGCGGCGGCTGCGGGATCATCACCATGATGCCGAGCAGCAGCACCATGAGCATGCAGCTCCCGAGCACCACGCGCTTGCGGGAATTCAAAGCGCGGTCCAGCGGACCGAATCCCAGCGTCCCGGCATTCTGCGCCAGCACCATGGCGAGCAGCGCATAACCGGCCTCGGTTTGCCCAAGTTCGTGAACCTCCTTGAGGTACGGGCCAGCCCAAAGACCGCCAACGGTGGCAAAGGGCGCGGCAAAACAGCTTGCCATGATCAGGGTCCCGCGAAGATCGCGATCGCGCAGCATTGTCAGGATCGCCGAAAAAGCCTGACCGAGACTTTCTTGCGGCCGGTCCGGGCGGGCGACACCGGGTGGATGATCCCGGCCCCAAAGGAAAATAAGGATCGTCACCAGGAGGATCGCCGAGGCGAGAAGCAGAAACGTCACCGTGAACCCGGCTTGCTGCAGCATGATGGCGAGCGGGGCCGTAGCGAGCAGGCCACTTGCCGCCCCGGAAAGAGCGATAAGCCGTGCTGAAACCGTGGCAACACGGTCCGGAGTGACCCAGCCAAGCACGATCAGATAAACGGTTGTCACGGCACCCGCATGGCCGACGCCGAGAAGCACCCGCCCTCCGACCAGTCCCGCTGCATTATCAGAGATCGCAAAGAGCACCATGCCGCATACTGCGACCAGGCTCAGCGCCGAGGTGGTCAGGCGCGCGCCATACCGGTCGAACAAAACGCCCATAGGAATCTGCACGGAAGCCGCGGCAAGCGACATGATGCCGATGACCACCCCGATCTCCGCCGGGGAAATGCCGCGCTGCTCAATCAGGGCATTGGCGATCACACCACCGCCAAGACGGTTGATCTGCACCAATGTCAGAAATGCACAAAGTATAAAGAAAACCCGTGCAGCACCGCTGCGCACAGCATGTCCGGTAGCGCCTGTCATAAGACGCCCCCGGACCTGCCGGCACTGCGGAGTGCCCGGAACTGCAACAGCGACCCCATGACCACTCCAAATTTACATGTAACAGCCCACCAGCGTCGGCTGGCGGGCTGCATGGAGGAGCCAAGAGCGATTTGGCCGTCCGGTCAAGGACCTTCTATCAGGCGTTGAGAACCCCGCGCTTGACCTGATCCTGTTCGATGGATTCGAAGAGAGCCTTGAAGTTACCTTCGCCGAATCCTTCATCGCCCTTGCGTTGAATGAGCTCGAGGAAGATCGGGCCGATCACCGTCTCGGTGAAGATTTGCAGAAGCAATCCACCATTCTCGGTTGGCGCACCGTCGATCAAAATACCGTACTGCTTCAGACTGGCGACATCCTCACCATGACCGGGCAATCTTTCGTCCAGCATTTCATAATAAGTGTCCGGCGGCGGCGCCATGAACCTGGAGCCGGCGGCCTTGAGTGCCTCCACACTGGCGAAGATATCGTCGGTCGCCATTGCGATATGCTGGATACCCTCCCCCTTATAGGCAGTGAGATATTCCTCGATCTGAGACTTATCGTCAGAGGACTCGTTTATCGGAATCCGGATCTTGCCGCAGGGACTGGTCATCGCCTTAGACTTCAGTCCGGTCAACTTGCCTTCAATGTCGAAATAGCGGATCTCACGGAAATTAAAGAGCTTCTCGTAGAAGTTCGCCCAGACATCCATGCGCCCGCGATGCACATTGTGGGTCAGATGATCGACCATCGTGAAACCGGCTCCGGCCGGTACTTGCTCCACACCGTCCAGCGGCACGAAATCGACATCGTAAATACTTTGCTCGCCATACCGGTCGACGAGATAGATCAGGCTGTCGCCGATACCGTGGATCGCCGGAATGTTCAGTTCCATCGGCCCGACCTTGCCTTCAAACGGCCGTGCGCCCAGCTTCAGAGCCCGATCATAGGCCGCTGCGGCATCCTTAACCCGGAACGCTATGGCGCAGCAGGACGGCCCATGCACGCGGGCGAAGGATTGCGCGAAACTGTCCGGCTCCCCGTTGACGATGAAATTGACGCCGCCCTGACGAAAAAGAGTTACGTCCTTCGACCGATGCCGGGCAACAGCGGTAAATCCGAGAGTTCGAAACAGCGTCTTCAGATTTTCCGGGTCAGGCGCGGTATATTCAACAAACTCAAAGCCATCGGTCGCCATCGGGTTTTCGATGGTGCCTCCCGGAATTGGGGAAAGTGTTTCGGATGCCATGAATGTCTCCTCCGGTCTGCTGACGATTTAGTTCCCGCCTTGACAGAAAACCGGCGAAAAAGGAACGTCAGGACAAACCACATTTAGTTACATATGAAACTAAATAAGGATTGCGCGTGAAGAGTCAAGAAACCAGCACCGATACCTCCGGCAACCCGGAGCCGGAGCAAGAACAGGCGGTATTCGCTCTCGACAATTTTTTGCCTTATCGGCTGGCATTGCTCTCGTCACTGGTCTCCGGCAGCATCCAAAAGTTGTATGCTACGGAATTCGATATCAGCATCCCCGAATGGCGGCTCGTGGCCATCCTCGGCAGTGACGGTCCGATGACGTCGAACGACATTCGACAGCGTGCGGCGATGGATAAAGTACAGGTCAGCCGTGCCGCCGCGAAATTATTGGACGCAGGGCATATTCGAAAGCAGACCCACCCTGAAGACAAGCGTCGTGCGATCCTGTCTCTCTCCGAGAGCGGCTTGAAAATTTACAATCAGATCGTGCCCATCGCCCTCGAACGGGAAGCTTATCTCTCGTCCGGCCTCACAAGAAAAGAGAAAGAAAATTTAATTCAACTGTTGGAAAAATTGACAAAAATAGCCAAAAATATGACGACGATTCCGCCAATGTGAATATCAACGCATCAAAACTTCAGCGTTGATCTTTTCCACACGAGGTTTATTGCCACAACCATTCCGACATGATATCGGGATTCCGATTTGGGTTCGCGCGACCGCGCTTTGAACTCATCCAAGCTCTTGGAAAGAATTCAGGCAATGAGCCAGATATTCGAGAACATCGAGGACCCTACGTTAGGGAAATTGGTGGAAAGATGGTTCGCATGGCGCACTGGGGATGCCTATCCGGCACGCAAATCAATTGAACCGCTCGAACTTGGTCCAGCACTTCCATTTGTCTGGATCTGCCAGCGTGAGCCGGACCTGAATTGCTATCGCTATCATCTCGCGGGCGAAGCAGTGAACACGCTTTATGGCCAGGGTCTGCGGGGCCGCTCTCCGAGGGATTTCCTCTCCAGTGAAACCGCCGACCTTCTGAAAGAGTGCCTGGATGGCTGCCTTGAGGCCGGACACCTTGTCCACACCATTGCGGCGCAGACCCTCCACGACAGGCGCAATGTCGTGGTCCAGCGCCTGTTTTTGCCCATGACCGGCTCCAAGGGGGAGCTGGATACAATCCTCGGCTGCACAAAAGTAACCGATACGATCTCGGCTAGCGCCGGGCAGGAGGTACCGTCCAAGGAAGTCACTTACAGAAGTGACGGCACTCGAATTAAGGTAGGCAACGCCACTCTCACCATGTATTCCAAGGACCCGTTATATTAGGCTGTACAGCAGCCGGTTCCGATTGCGTCAATCGGCCCGCGTGATATAACCCTCGAAACTGAGATGCAGGCGAGCATAGTGTCCGAACGCCCGGAAATACTTATTCTCAATGGTCCGAATCTGAACATGCTTGGAACCCGGGAGCCCGAGCTCTACGGGGCCGAGACATTGGACGATGTCGATGCCATGTGTGCCGACCATGCCGCAACACTCGGGCTGGCGACTGATTTCCGGCAATCGAATTTCGAAGGTGAAATGGTGACGATGATCCAGCAGGCGCGCGGCAGCGCGTCGGGGATCATCATCAATGCGGGCGCCTATACGCACACCTCCGTCGCCATTCACGACGCTCTGCGCGTGGCCGATCTGCCGGTGATCGAAGTCCATATTTCGAACATTCACCGGCGCGAAGCCTTCCGCCACACATCGTATATTTCCTCCGTCGCCGAAGGAATCATTGTTGGCCTTGGAACCCAGGGCTATGTCCTGGCCCTCGATGGTATGGCGCGGATACTCGATCGCACCTGAACGAACCCGGAGACCCCTTTGTCGCACGACATTGACAGCAAACTCGTACGAAAGCTTGCCGCCCTTCTGGAAGAGACCGGCCTCGGAGAGCTTGAATATGCGAAAGACGACTGGCGGATCCGCGTGGCTCGCCCGGCCGTACAGCAGGCGACCAGCGTGGTCGCGCCCCCGGCGCCAGTCGCGATCGCCCCTGTTGCGGATACCGCACCTGCCGATCTCGCAGGCGCGGTGAATTCCCCGATGGTCGGAACGGCCTATCTCGGCCCTGATCCTGATTCGGCGCCGTATGTTTCGGTAGGCGCCAGGGTCACCGAAGGCCAGACCCTGATGATCATCGAAGCCATGAAGGTCATGAACCCGATCCCCGCGCCCCGCGCCGGAACGGTGAAGGACATACTGATTCAGAACGGGCAGCCGATCGAATTCGGCCAGCCGCTGATCGTGATCGAGTAGCGGGCTGGAGCCGACATGTTCGAGAAAGTCCTGATCGCCAATCGCGGCGACGTGGCCCTGCGCATCCACCGGGCCTGCCGGGAAATGGGCATCCGGACCGTCGCCGTGCATTCGACCGCCGATGCGGACGCAATGCATGTGCGCCTCGCCGATGAGAGTGTCTGTATCGGCCCGCCTGCCGCGAAGGACAGCTACCTCAACATCCCGGCCATCCTCACCGCAGCGACCGTGACCGGCGCCGACGCCATCCATCCCGGTGTTGGTTTCCTCTCCGAAAACGCGGATTTCGCCGAAATCGTCGAAGCGCACGGCTTTGTCTTCATCGGCCCCTCGCCGCAGCATATCCGCGACATGGGCGACAAGATCATCGCCAAGCGGACCGTGAAAGCGCTGGGAATCCCCTGCGTTCCAGGCTCGGACGGGCCCGTCGAATCAGTCGAAGGCGCCATAGCGGCTGCCGAGGAGATCGGCTTTCCGGTCCTGATCAAGGCGACGGCCGGTGGCGGTGGGCGCGGCATGAAGATCGCCCAGAACCGTGACGAAGTCAGCGACGCCTACAATATGGCCCGCCGGGAAGCGGCAGCGGCCTTCGGCAATGACGAAGTCTATATGGAGCGCTATCTCTCCAAGCCCCGCCATATCGAAGTGCAGATCGTTGGCGACGGCAAGGGCCATGTGGTGCATTTGGGCGAGCGTGACTGCTCCCTGCAGCGGCGCCACCAGAAGGTTCTGGAGGAAGCCCCCTCTCCGGCCCTGAATGAAGCCGCGCGTGCTAAAATCGGCGCCATTGCCGCCAGTGCCACCGCGAAGATGAATTACCGCAGCCTCGGAACGCTGGAATTCCTCTATGAGGACGGCGAGTTCTTCTTCATCGAGATGAACACCCGCCTGCAGGTCGAGCATCCGATCACCGAAATGATCACGGGCATCGACCTCGTGCGCGAGCAGATCCAGATCGCCTCGGGCGCCTCGTTGTCCTTCACCCAGGACGATGTGGTGCTGAACGGGCATTCGATCGAATGCCGGATCAACGCGGAAAACCCACGCACCTTCATGCCGTCACCCGGCCGTGTCACCGATTATCACGCTCCGGGCGGGCTCGGCGTCAGAGTCGATTCGGCACTCTATGCCGGCTATCAGATCCCGCCTTACTATGACAGCCTCATCGCCAAGCTGATCGTGCATGGCTCCAACAGGAATGAATGTTTGCTGCGGCTGCGCCGGGCCTTGGACGAGATTGTGATCAGCAATGTGGAGACCACCGTGCCTCTGCATCAGGACCTCTCGCAGGCTCCCGATTTCATAAACGGCGAGTACGACATACACTGGCTTGAAAAGAGTTTCCTCGCTGATCCGGCCTGACCGGTTAGGCATATCATCCGACAGGGTGCAGAGGAGTCGCCGGGACGATGTCGCAATTGCGGCCCGAACTGTTGCTGCAGGCTTATGCCATCGGTGTGTTTCCGATGGCGGAGAGCCACGACGATGCCCGTACCTTCTTCGTTGATCCGGAAAAGCGCGGCGTCCTGCCGCTCAACGCTTTTCATGTGTCTCGCAGCCTCCGCAAGGAGGTAAGGCGGCGGCGTTTCGACATCCGGTGCGACTCGGATTTCAAAGGCGTCCTCGAAGGCTGCGCGGAAACGAGAGACGAGCGTCCCGACACCTGGATCAACGACGAGATCTTCAGGCTCTACATGTCGCTTCATGAAATGGGGTACGGGCACAGCGTCGAATGTTGGCGCGACGGAAGGCTCGTCGGCGGCCTCTACGGAGTGTCTCTTGGAGCAGCCTTCTTCGGTGAGAGCATGTTCAGCCGGGAGCCGAACGCAAGCAAAGTGGCACTTGTCCATCTGGTGGCCCGGCTCAAGGCATCCGGCTTCACTCTGCTGGACAGCCAGTTCATCACCGACCATCTGGTGCAGTTCGGGGCGATCGAAATTCCGCGCCAGAATTATCGCGACCAGCTTGCTGAAGCCATCAAGCTTCCGGCCGAGTTTTACTCCGAATCCGATGACTGGCCGTTCGTCGAGGAGCTCCTGCAGTCCAGAAGCCAGACATCGTAGACCGGATGCTCTACCGCGTTCAGCGCAGGGCTTGAGGCAAACATCCAGCCCGTGAACAAACGAATCTGTTCTTCATCGGGTTTCTGCTCGTCGATCTCGAGAAAGGCAGCGTTTTCCGGCGTTTCTGTCGGCGGGCGCTTGCGACACGCCCGAGGAGTGATGGAGAACGTCCCGAAGGTCGCCATCTCACCAACCTGCGCCTCAAAAGTTGAGATCCGCGCCGTGATCTTGTCCAGCCCCTGCATGACAGCCACGGGAAGCTCGATCCAGCCCGGCTCGGGAGCCGGCGTCTGAGCCACGGCGCCAACAGATCGGGCAATCAGAAAAACCGCCCCCCAGATAAGCACATGTTTCGACAGTCGCATGGGAGCGGTCCCAACCAGTTTCGTCCGACTATTCTTTCTTAGCGGAAGAACTGGCCGAAAATATGAACTTGCCGAGAAGTTGGACGATATCCACGGGGTCCTGCGTATATTCGATCGCCCCACCGCTCTTGATGGTTTCCGGATCGCCGCCCGGAACGATCTCCAGAAAACTTCCGCCGAGCAGGCTTTCATTCGAGATCGCAGCCGCGCTATCGGCAGGTAGCTCGATATCGTCGCGGATGTTCATCGTCACCTTGGCCAGAAAGGATTCCGGATCCAGTTCCTGGCTGACGATACTGCCGATCTTGATCCCGCTCATCCGGACATCACCACCGACGGCAAGGCCCGAGACCTTGTTGAAGTTTGCCGTCACGATATATCCACCACGCGTGTTGAGATCGGCCGAGATATAGGCGAATACCGTGAATATTCCGGCAACCAGCAACACTACGGCGCCGATAACCGTTTCGATCGTATTGCGCTTCATGAGACCTCAGCAGGTTGAACCAGACGACGTCGGAACGTCGCTTTCGTGCAGCCGGAAACCGTCAGTTCGGAGTCCAAGCTTCATAATCCCCGGTAGCCGCATCACGCTTACCACCCTCGAGGACATGCCCCGGCGGACGATAGGCATAACGGGTGCCCGTAAGGTTCGGCAGATGTTCTTTCTGCCAGTCGAAATCGTCATCGGTAGGCAACGGCGCCTCCGCTGTGTAGTGCAGCCAGGCATGCCATTCCGCCGGAACCTTCGAGGCTTCGACGATGCCGTTATAGATAACCCAGCGCTTCCGCTTGTAACCAGCGGCCGGTTCGGACTTATGCTCGTAATAACGGTTACCGAACTGGTCCTGGCCGACCTCGCGGCCGTTAAGCCATGTGTAAATTGACGTGCCGATGTTCATCGACCAACCACCCTGTCACCTGCATCAAGACGTTGCCGGAATATGTCATTCCCAAGCCGCGCAGTCCAGTCGGACGCGCAGAGCGTCATTCTGCGGTGATCTCCGGAATTTCGATCCCGAGCATCTCCGCCGTCGTCTTGCCGGCAGCAAGTTGCGCCAGCATATCCGTCTCCTTGCGGACATGCGCCTCACCGGCTTCCAGAATCGCAGCCGCCTGCCCCAGCGGCACGACGGTCACGCCGTCCGCATCGCCAAGAATGAGATCACCGGTATGTACCGGGACACCGCCGCAGGAGATCGGGCCGTCGATCGAGCCGCCGAAGCCTTTGTGCGGGCCCGCCGGAACCGAGGCAGAGGCAAAAACCGGCACATCGCCGGCCCGGAGCTCCGCCACATCCCGGGCCGCACCGTCAATGACGAATCCGGCGACCCCCTTGTGCTTCGCTGCAGTCACAAGAATTTCTCCGATGATGGCCACGTCCGGATTCCCTCCGGCATCGATGACGATGATCTCACCCTGCCGCATCAACGGGATTACCGCATGAACGCAGGCATTGTCGCCGGCCATCACCCGAATGGTCCGGGCATGTCCGATGATCCGCATATCCGGATGCAGAGGGGAGACCCGCCCCGCCATGCTGGCCGTCCGGTTCAGACAATCCCCGGCAACTGCCGGCGGCACGCCTTTCCAGCGTTCCAGCGCCGCCGCATCAAGCGCCTCGTAGTCGCCCTTGTACCTGATGATCGCCATTGGTCCGCTCCCTTGTATTTTTGTTTTTTATCCTCAACCGGCAGAACGCCGGGTCAGAGCCGTCAAAAGTCCCGCGCCGATCATTGCACTTCCGCCGAGCCTGTTCACTACCCGGAGCGCCCGCGGACTGGAAAACCGATTCCGCATCGCCCCGGCCATGACTGCCCAGAAGACTGCATTCAGTGCGCCGAGAATCACAAAGGTCGCAATGAGAATGGCACATTGCATCACGATGGGACGCGCCGGATCGACGAATTGCGGCACGAAGGCCACGAAGAATACAATGCCCTTGGGGTTTAGGGCCGTCACCACAAATGCATTACTGAACATCCTCAGCTTGTCCCGCCGCCCGGTTCCGACCTGAACCGGCGCAAGCTCCGGCTTGCTCCGCCAGAGCTGGACACCGAGCCACACAAGATAGGCGGCGCCCGCTAATTTCATCATGGTGAAAAGATCGGCGGATGCCGCCAGAACCGCGCCGGCACCGAGCAGCGACACCGTCATCGCCACCAGGTCACCGAGCGCGACGCCCGGCACCGTAGCCCAGCCGGATTCCCGCCCGCGTGCCATCGCGTAGCTCGCGACCAGCATCACTGTCGGCCCCGGTATCGCCAGCATGAAAGCCGAAGCCGCCGTGAATGCGAGCCAAAGGGTAGGGTCCATTTTAATCCTCCACGCTAGATCTGGTTTGACGGCATCGCCAACGCCGAAGAGTGAGCCACAGCACCGAACCCCGGGGCAAGGCCTGCTTTTCCAGGTCCCTGCAGCAACCCAGATCGCACGCCAATAGTGCAGGAAAACACTAGATGTAGATTTTATGACATTTCGGCGCACAAAATATGTTGATTCGGAAAACCGAAAACGGCATTATTTGGGCTGACGGCTTGGCACGGGCCTTCTAGCAGAAATGCGAAGCTTGATCGCAAAGTCAAGACTTCGGATCGCCGGATTGCAAAAGGCAATCCGTGGAATTTTTCGTCGCCCTTAATTCACCTAAATGAATTGGTGAATTTATTCTTATTTTACTTCCATTTTACTTTAACAAACTCTTCGTTCGGTAATTTTTCGCAGAATTCCGCGCACATCGAGCCCGCATTCATTTTTTCCATCCTTCCGGTTCATTTATCATTGCCTCCAAGAAGGCAAATCCAGTATCGTCTCAACCTTCGGCCACAAGATCTTGTGGCTTCAGCGCCAAAGCCACTGATTGAACGGAACGGGGGGTTCCAAGTATGAGAATCGAACGCCGGTTTACGGATTCTAAAAAGGGTCCTTACGCAGGTATTGAATTTCGGAAAACCAGCAGTGAAATCCGCAACCCGGATGGATCTGTCGTTTTCCAGAATGCAGATATTGAAGTCCCGGCCGATTGGTC
>CEOE01035797.1_pt1 | contig 14347 bp, 16 predicted proteins | sample 530211 | NCBI WGS metagenome assembly CEOE01 (sample SAMEA2619779, study PRJEB7988) | marine metagenome | isolation source: saline water (ENVO:00002010), including
TGAAGAAACTACGCGCAGATACTCACATGTATTTTGTGCGTGGCACACATGATAACAAGTTTGTTCTGTGTGACAGCACTAGCATCGACCTAGAACATAAGAAAACGGATTGGGATAATGTAATCAAGAACGAGAGTAACTTCGACCTTACAACCGTAGACAACCTACCACAACACGTCGAGGGTAAGTTGGCTGTGTTGTTAGCTGCCGAAGATGAAACACTACTTAACGGTGTTGGTTACCGTGTAGACCCCAATACCTTTTTTATAATCGGTGATCGGTTGGACGGAGTGGATACCGGTGGCTTCTAAATTTGGCGAGTGGGCTTACGACCAGTACGGAGTGACCCACATCGTTTGTGTAGACGAAGCCGAGGGGGGTAGCGTAGAAGTTATCCCGCTCGGTTTAGAGGCCGTTGACTCAACACTACGCAGCGAATATGATTCGTTAGATAAGTTACCCCAGTGGGTGCAGCGGAAGATTGCTGTGCTCATGGCGGCTAATCTCGGCGATACCATAGAGCATGTTGGTAGGCGTGTTGACGTCGATACATTTTTTATAGTGGAGGAGCGTAACAATGATTAAGAAAATAGTAGCAACAAGTTTATTTGCAGTGTCACTAAAAGGTGAATGTGTTGATGAGTAATAGTGAGCGGCTTATATTTGCGCGGTTGTGTCGCACACTGGAACATATTGCTGACAACCTTGAAATTTTAATTGAACTAATAGAGGAGGAACGTGATGGCCATGACGCCGGAAGCGAAGGTGAAGAAGATCGTACGTAAACAGCTTGACGATATACCGAGGTGCTATTACTTCATGCCTGCTACTGGCGGGTATGGTAAGAGTGGCGTGCCGGACATAGTAGGGAGCTATAACGGTAGGTTTTTTGGTATTGAATTAAAGGCCGGTAACAATCAGCCTACCCTACTGCAACAAAAGAACCTGTATCAGATATGGATAAGCGGCGGTATCGCTGCGGTTGTCAACGAAGACAACATGAATGACATAGAAGATATACTCAACGAAGTCGAAGACGCAAGCACACAACTTGAACTAGACTTATAACATTCCTGTGGAGGGACTAGCAATGAACAGCTCAAGAGAAAAAATAAACTGTGTCGTCTGTAATCGACTTGTCAGTAAGGCCAACATGCGTAGACACTTGAAAAAAAGCTGTCGCGGCAGTACCCATGCGATAAAAATAGCGTTGGGCACTAAAAAAGGGTGGAAGGTAAAGCGAAAAACCTGCAAGCAGTGTGGTAACAAATACAACCGCAATTATTTTCCAACTCACAAGTGTAAGGCAGTACCGCAAGCACCTGTCGAAATCAAACCCGTAGTCAAGCTGGCCAACGTAAGTGATGGCAGCACAGCAAGTTACTACGAGTTACCCGACAAGGCTACTGAGCTACAACACCTTATCAGTTACAAAGATATGAACTCTCAAATGGGTGAGATATTTCGTTCGTGTTATAGGTACGGTGCCGCTAGTCACAGTGACAAGTTGCGTGACGCGAAGAAGATTAAGTTCTATATCGAAGCCGAGATAGAGAGGTTAGAGAAATGGATTTAATAACTATCGACTTTGAAACGTACTACGACAAACAGTTCTCACTACGTAAACTTACGACCGAGCAATACATACGCGACGACTTGTTTGAAGTTGTTGGTATAGGTGTTAAGGTAAACAACGGCGAAACGAAATGGGTAAGCGGAGATTACGATGAGATTAATTCTTTTCTGCATACACTTAATTGGGCTGACGCTATGGTGGTTGCCCATAATAACATGTTCGACGGTGCTATTCTTAACTGGCATTACGGCATACGTCCTCGTGTCTATATGTGCACAATGTACATGGCTCGTGGGTTGCATGGCGTCGAAGCTCCTGCGTCACTCGCTATGCTCGCTAAAAGGTACCGTTTACAAGATAAAGGTACGGCTGTACTTGACGCATTGGGCAAGAGACGCGAAGACTTCACGGAAAAAGAATTAGCGGACTATGGCGACTACTGTATAGGCGATGTAGATATATGCTATCAGTTGTTTAAGAAGTTCGCTGTGAACTTTCCAAAGGTGGAGATGCAGTTGATTGACTTGACGCTGCGCATGTTTGTCGAACCAAAGCTAACGCTTGATAGTGAGTTGTTAGAACTACACTTGAAAGACGTTAAAGCCCGCAAGAATAGTCTGTTACGTAAAGCCAACATGTCACGTGAAGACTTGTTGAGTAACCCCAAGTTTGCTGAAGTGTTACTGCATCACGGGGTAGCCCCACCTATGAAGGTTAGCCCGACCACAGGTAAACAAACGTACGCACTAGCAAAGACGGACAAAGACTTCCTTGAGTTGTTGGAGCACCCTAAGCTAGAGGTGCAAGCTCTCGTGAATGCACGTTTAGGTACGAAGTCAACGCTTGAAGAAACTCGTACGCAACGCTTCCTAGATATAGCCGACCGTGGCACACTGCCCGTACCGATTCGGTACTATGCGGCACACACAGGGAGATGGGGCGGTGCAGATAAGATTAACATGCAAAACCTACCAAGCCGTGGGCCAGATGGTAAGTTCCTGAAAAGAAGTATACGTGCGCCGGAGGGTTACATGTTGATAGACTGTGACTCGTCGCAGATAGAAGCGCGTGTGTTAGCGTGGCTCGCAGGACAGGACGACCTTTGCGAAGCGTTTGCGCGTGGTGAAGATGTGTACAAAAAGATGGCGTCGAGCATATATAACGTGCCCGTCGAAGAAGTAACCAAAGAGCAGCGGTTTGTTGGTAAGACAGCAATACTCGGTGCCGGTTATGGTATGGGGGCGGTGCGGTTTAAAGACCAACTGAAAGCACAGGCAGGTGTTGATGTAACCGCTGATGAAGCACGGCGTATCATACAGGTGTACCGTAATACGAATTGGAAGATCGCGCACTTCTGGCGGGCGTGTCAAGATATGTTGAAACAGATTGCGAACAAAGGGAAAGGCGCAATAGGAACCAATAAGCTGTTGTCGTATGCGTGGGGGTCTAGCTATAAACTACCACTGATAGGACTTATCAAGTTACCGTCGGGACTCATGCTACGGTATGAAGACTTGGCATGGGAACAGGGCGAACGAGGTGTGGAGTTTACCTACGCAACACGTAATAGCCGCACCCGTATATACGGTGGTAAGGTTACAGAGAATGTATGCCAAGCACTAGCACGCTGCATAATTGGTGAACAGATGATAGCTATAGCCAAGAAGTACGACGTTGTTATGACAGTGCATGACAGCGTAGTGTGTTGTGTACCAGAGGAAGATGTCGAAGAAGGCCAACGATACATTGAGCATTGTATGCGCATAGTGCCTGACTGGTGTGAGGGTTTGCCACTGGATTGCGAAAGTGGTGTGGGTAAATCATACGGGGAGTGTGAGTGATGGATAAGATAGTAGTACCTGATGCAGCAATACGTGAGTGGAATACACGGTACTACCCCGAGGGTAACGAGGTAGACACGGAGCATTTTAACTGTCAACATTGTGGGGAACTGGTATCGGAGGACGGAGCGCCGTTTCCGGTGACGTGCTTTATCTGCCAGTCTGAAATTGACGCCGATAACAAATACGACGAGATGCGTTCTTTGGGAGAAATATGAGTTTAGTACCGTGGTCGTACAGCAAACTAAAAGCGTTCGAGACATGCCCCAAGCAGTTTTACCATGTCAAAGTGCTGAAGCAATACCCACAAAAAGAAACAGATGCTATGCGCTACGGTACAGATGTACACCTTGCGTGCGAGGAGTATATACGTGACGACAAACCACTGCCGAAGAAGTACGCATACTGCCAACCTATCCTAGACGCATTGCGTAAGAAAGATGGTGTTAAGTTATGTGAGTACGAGTTGGGCGTTACTGAACAGATGGAGCCGTGCGGGTTCAAAGACAAAGACGTGTGGTTCCGTGGTATCGCTGACTTACTTATCATAGACAGGGACAACAAGTTGGCGTGGGTGATTGATTATAAAACTGGTAAGTCCGCAAAGTATGCTGATACCAACCAACTAGATTTGATGGCACTTGCCGTGTTTAGGCACTTTCCTGATATAGATAGAGTACGAGGTGGCCTTGTGTTTTTGGTTGCCAATAAGTTAATAAAGAAAACTGTACACCGTGATGACGCTATGAATTTGTGGGGGCAGTACTTGGATAGACAAAACCAAATGACGATAGCGTCGGACAATGATGTTTGGAACGCGCACCCCAGCGGCTTATGTTACCGTCACTGTGACGTGTTGGAGTGTGCGCACAACGGGAGAAATTAATGAGTAAAGGCAGTAAGCAACGCCCAACAGATATAGAAAGGTTTAACCTAGAGTTTGACCGTATATTCAACAGTCCAAAAGAGGATAAGGTAGATGCCCTACAAAAATCCGAAAGACAGAAAAAAGCAGATCAACCCACCCGTGGGAAGCAAAGCGCACGAAGCGCGTATGGAACGTCAACGCGCACGTCGTAAGTTTGACAGAGAGAAAGGATACGCAAAACGAAAAGGTAAAGATATATCTCACAACACGTCACTGCATAATGGTGGTACGAATGCTGATGGGTACAAGGTAGAGAGTAGTAGTAAGAACCGAGCACGTAACTATAAATCAGGGGGTAAGGCATGAGTACGTTTATTGAATTAACTGTTTATGGGGATAGAACTAAAATATATGTAAATATGGATCATGTTCTACAGATGTATGAAGACTCTGAATTTGTTCGGTTTATGCATATACCTGAAGGTGATCCAGCGGAGGAATGTCATTTTACCAAATTAGTTTACACCGATGCCGCTAACGAAAACATACTTGCCGATCAAGTGATAGAACCAATAAAAGAAATACTGACACGAATCACAGAATCGAGACTACGCGCAAGATGAGGATATTTGACAACAAGTTACTGATGTTAAATTTGCGTGACCCTAAAAAAGTCACGAACGTTATACCAAAAAGTAAAGAGGTAGAAAGCAACAAGGTAGCAGTGCATTGGGGTTTAGACGAAGCCAAGACACTACGTAACATGAATATAAAAGCACCGTCACCTATAGAGGGGCGGTACAAATGGACAGGTAAGCACGAGCCGTTTGACCACCAGAAGAAGACAGCAGGGTTCCTAACAATGAATCGTCGTGCGTTCTGCTTCAACGAGCAGGGGACAGGTAAGACCGCCAGTGCGATATGGGCGGCTGATTACTTGATGAAACAAGGTAAGGTCAACCGAGTGCTAGTTATATGCCCGTTGTCGATTATGGATAGTGCGTGGCGTGCAGACTTGTTTACGTTTGCCATGCACAGAAGTGTTGAGGTGGCACACGGCGCGAAGGACAAGCGACGAAAGCTAATCGAAGGTGGGGCAGATTTCGTTATCATAAACTACGATGGCGTAGAGATAGTACAAGACGCTATTGCTAACGGTGGGTTTGACTGCATCATCATAGACGAAGCTACGCACTACAAGAACGTGCAGACAAAACGATGGAAGACGCTGAACAAACTAATTACACACGACACGTGGTTGTGGTTAATGACAGGTACTCCGGCTGCGCAAAGTCCCCTTGATGCGTATGGTCTGGCGAAGTTAGTCAATCCTAAAGGGGTGCCGAGGTTCTTTGGTTCTTTCCGCGATCAAGTCATGGTGCGGTTCACGCAGTTTAAGTGGATACCAAAAGAAAACGCGACTGACATTGTGTTCAACGCATTACAACCGGCGATACGTTACACCAAAGACGAGTGCCTAGACTTGCCGGATATGGTGTACACCAAACGTGAGGTGGAGCTTACACAACAACAGAAGAAGTACTACAAACAACTACGCGATAAGTTGATTATGCGTGCCGCCGGTGAGGAGATCACTGCGCCGAATGCAGCCGTAGCCATGAACAAGTTGTTACAGATAAGTGCCGGTGCTGTATACACAGACGGTGGGGATTCATTAGAGTTCGACATCAAGCACCGATACAAAGTACTACGTGAGGTTATCGACGAGTCGAGTAAGAAAGTGTTGGTGTTCGTTCCGTTCAAACATGCTATTGACGTGCTAACTGAAAAGTTGCGTAGCGACGGGCACACTGTAGAAATAATACGTGGAGACGTACCTGCAACAAAACGCACAGATATATTTAAACGGTTCCAAGAAACAGACGAGACGCAGATACTTGTTATACAACCACAAGCGGCTGCACATGGTGTTACGTTGACTGCTGCAAACACAGTGGTGTGGTGGGGGCCAACGTCATCGCTGGAGACATACGCACAAGCAAACGCACGTGTACACAGGTCGGGACAAACACATAAGTGCACCGTTGTGCAGTTGCAAGGTTCTCATGTAGAGAAGCGAATGTACGCTATGTTGGACGATAGAATAAACGTTCATTCCAAAATGATAGATTTGTATAGTGAGATTATCCAATAAGTGCTAGACTTAGCTAGTAGAGTACTTTAGTATAGTTTAATCACTACTTACATATAACAGAGGGTATTATTATGTCAGATTTCGATCTGAGTAAGGCCGTTCGCGCCTATCAAAAGATAAAAGCTAAACGTAGCGAATTAAGTAAAGAGTTTAAAGACGCTGACGCTGAACTTGTCGAGACACAAAACAAGATTAAAACGGCGCTGCTTGAGCATTTAGATTCTACAGGAGTGGAGAGCATACGCACTACTGAGGGTACGTTCTACCGTTCTGTGAAGACACGGTACTGGACGAGCGATTGGGAATCCATGCACAAGTTTGTGTTAGAAAACGAAGTGCCGGAGCTGCTCGAAAAGCGCGTAAACCAGACGCACATGCGTCAATACCTTGAAGAAAACCCCGACGCTGTACCTGCGGGACTTAACGTCGATTCTGAATACATACTATCTGTGAGGAAAAAATAATGCACGAAGATAACGGTAAAACGTTTTTAGATATTGATGCTATGGCAGACTACTTTGACGTGTCTACCGCTACCCTACGCAAGTGGATTAAGAGGGGCAATATACCGAACGAGACTTATATAAAAGTAGGTAATACGTACCGGTTCAGTAGAGACGACGTTGTTGACGCGTTACTGAATAGCCAGTCTGAACACAAGTGGGTTTTATCATCTGATGATGGCCTGTTGAAGTACGATGACGATGACGCGGACGTATGATGCAGGTTATAAAGCTAGCTGACAATAAGTTTAGCTTGTCTGGTGGAGGAGAGGTGCCGCCTGATAGACTAGATATAATTATCGTAGATGCTGCAGGCATGGCAAGAGAGTATTGGGAAGGCGAGCGTATGTGTTGGTCATCTGATACTCAACGCCCAGACCCAGACGTACCGGATAACCAAAGACAATGCGGTAGGTGTCTTGACTGCCCAAAAAACATACGTGGTTCGTTTGGTAGGGACTGCCGTTTCTGTCAACGACTAGCTGTTTTGGTGCATGGACACGCGGACGTGTTTCAGTTGAAGCTACCGCCCACCAGTATTTTCGGTAAAACTATTGACGGTAGTCTTTCACTGCGGGAATATACACGGCACCTTGCTGCAAACAACACACAAGTAAGAGATGTCATAACACGTGTGGAGTTTAAAACGGATAGCTACCACCGGCAGGTGTTGCGGTTCAAACCCCTACGTCCGGTCACCGATAAGACCCGAAAACTAATAGAAGATTTACTCGACACTGAAATTGTTGAGAAAGCAAAAACTCACTACAACATATATGTAGAGAGCGTAACGTCGTCACCCTTTGATTCTGTCGATGGGTACGAACATAAACCAAACCATTCTTAGGAGAATGCGCAAATGTCATACTTAGTAAATAACGTCGAAGCACTATACCCCCGTATCAACCGTACGTACCGATTTGATAATACTGAAAACCGTTCAGTTCCGTGCGACCCATTAGATGATGGAGCTGCATACGAAATGCAATTCCGCATGACCAAAGACCAAGCCAAAGAGCTGTTTACCAGTATGGCTAAGGCATACGCTGAGAAGCGTGAGGATAAATGGCCTGAGAAGTTAGATATGCCGTTCAAGAAAGACGAAGATGGTATGTATATTGGAAAGGCTAAACTCAAGGGCGCGTACAGCGGCGAGCCAACCAACGCACCACTACAAGTTGACGCTAAAGGTAAAGAGCTACCTAGTGATTTCTTACTCACCACAGGCAGCACTGTGAACCTTGCGGTGATGTTTACTCCGTACAATATGCGTGACCACGGGGTGTCTATACGACTTAACGGCGTACAAGTAGTTAAGTATGTCGAGATGAAGAAACGTAATCCGTTTGGTGAGGTAGATGGGTTCAGTCAAGATGAGGAGAGCGGTAACCCTTTTACTGCTGTTGAAGAAGCGCCAGTCAAAGAAGCAGTGAATGACGACACTGTGTTTGAGGACGAGGCAGAAGAACCACCAAAGAAGAAACCGGCAAAGAAAAAAGCCGCAGCTAAACCAAAAGAAGAGGACTTAGCGTCCATTATGGACGCATGGGACGACGAGTAGTCACCTGTGTTCTACGGCAGGGGTAACACCTTGCCGTAGTTATTATAATTCATGGGGGGACTATGAACCAATTACAATTCTTACGTTCCGTAACAGGTGATGGAGATTACTATTGTCTACTATTAATACACCCAAACGGTAAAGTAAAACAATCGTTTTTTGAACACCGCGCAGAGTTGGTAGACGCTGCTGCGAATGCTGACAGCACGGGGTGGAATTGCTTTTTTGGGCTTGGTACTTTTAATAATAACAAGTCACGAGCCAAAGCCGCTGTGGGGCACTTAAAATCGTTCTTCTTGGATTTGGACTGCGGTGAGTTTGAAGATGGTATGCCGCCTAAGTTTACAGATAAACGGCACGCACTAACTGAGCTGAGTCAGTTTTGCAAAAAGACTAAACTACCGAAGCCAACCGTTGTCGATTCCGGTAGGGGGCTACATGCGTATTGGTCTTTAACAGAACAAGTTTGTAGGGAAGACTGGGAGCCAGTGGCCCTACGCTTTAAACAGTTATGTTCTGAGAACAACCTACCTATCGACTACGCTGTACCGGCTGATGTGGCTAGGGTACTTCGTATACCGTACACGCAGAATTTTAAGACAGACCCGCCTGCACAAACGACAGTGGTAAGCGCAGGGCACCCGATAAGTTTAGAATTATTTGCAGAGTTGGTGGGTGTAGACGTCGCACCACCACCTACTAAAGTGGAAGAGGGTACTACCGCGTTCATGGACGCGTTGGTACGTAACAAGGAAACAAGTTTCAAGAAGATACTAGGTAAAACAAAGGCAGGTGAAGGCTGCCAACAGCTAGCAATTATATGCACTGACCAAGACAACTGTGACGAACCTCTGTGGCGTGCGGGGTTATCTATCGCAAAGTTTTGTAAAGACGGTAGAAAGGCTGCGGTGCACATGTCTAACCAACATAGAGCCTACGATTCAGAAGAGACGCAGGATAAGTTTGATAGGATAAAGGGGCCGTACCTGTGTAGTAGTTTTGACGAGTACAATCCAAACGTGTGTCCTGAGTGTCCGAACTGGGGCAAGATAAAATCCCCAATCGTACTGGGCAACAAGGTAAAAGAAGCAACAGAAGAACTTGTTGTACATCAACCGGCTGTAGACTTACCCAACGCACCGATGATGACGTTTGTCATACCCACTTACCCAAAGCCGTACATACGTGGGGCGAACGGGGGTGTATACATACGCACCAAAGATGCTGAGGGCAACGCCGATGAGGAGCTTATATACCATAATGATATATACGTAGTACGTAGGTTGCACGACGTCCAACTTGGTGAGGCGCTAGTTATGCGGTTACACCTACCCAAAGATGGCGTACGTGAGTTTACTGTACCACTGACTTCGGTTACGTCGAAAGACGAATTTAGAAAACAAATGTCCATGCAAGGTGTGGCACTGACTAACATGGATAAACTTATTCAGTACATAATGAGATGGGTAAATGAAATGCAAGAAACCGGAAAAGCAGACGAAGCGCACCGCCAGTTCGGGTGGACGAGTCCTGACATGGAGTCGTTTATATTAGGTAATCAAGAAATACACGCAGACAAAGTTACGTTTAATCCACCGTCGGCACAGACTGCTGGGCTGTTTCCCGCGTTTGAGCCAAAGGGTTCGTTGGAGGGGTGGAAAAGCTGCATGGATTTTTACAACCGTGACAACATGGAGATGCACCAGTATATGGTGTGTTCGTCTTTCGGTTCTATATTGATGGAGATGCAGCCAATACACTGCGCGGTTCTACACGTACACAGCAAAGAATCTGGGTTGGGTAAAACCACCGCGTTGGCAGCGGGTATGTCTGTGTGGGGTAATCCAGACGAGCTGATTATCCAAGAACAAGATACACACGCCACCAAAATGAACAGGGCAGAGCTATACCACAACTTGTTAGTGCCTATGGACGAGATGACCAACTCGCAGGGCAAAGAGTTATCCGACATAGCCTATCAGTTCACATCGGGCAGGCAGCGTAACCGTATGCGCGGCTCCGTAAACGAAGAGCGAGTACGAGGTAGGCCGTGGAAATCGTTAGGGCTGACCACTGGCAACACAAGTGCTGTGGAACGCATAAGCCTGTTCAAAGCAATGCCGAAAGCAGAAGCACAGCGTATCATGGAGTGCCATGCTAAGAAGTATCACTTTAACACGAAGGAAGAAACCGACCGGTTCAGTGCAGCACTGAAGGAAAACTATGGTTGGGCCGCCGTGCCGTACGTGCAGTACGTCATAAAACACAAAGAGGAAATAGCGCGGGCGTTACCCATCTTACAAGAACGTGTGGACAGGTTGTGTGGGTTTACCGCAGAGAACCGGTTTTGGTCAGTACACATAACGTACTCACTTATGGGTGGCTTGATAGCGAACCGTGCGGGGCTGCTGTCATACGATATGAAAAAGGTCGAGGCGTGGGGGGTTAAGTTAGGTAAAAGGAACCTTACCGCTGTGGAAGAGATGTCAGTATCAGTACAAGAACTTATAAGTGAGTTTATGCTCGACAACATCGGTAAAATCATACGGATAAAAAGCACGGAAGACTTACGTAAGAACAACAGCAACGGGCTAGACGAACACGTAATACCTGACATGATGCCTGCACACGAACTAGCAGGGCGGTACGAAACGGACGTACACAAGTTTTATATTCGCCCAAATAAGTTACGTGAGTGGTGTGGTACCAGACAAGTGAACTACGGGCAGCTAACAAGCGATATGAAATCGGAGATGGGTGCAGTGAATAAAAAGGTACGTATCACCAAAGGCACCCCTATGGTTTTGGACTCGGCCCCTGTGTGGGTAATAGACTACCACGATGATGTAGAAGATGTTGTTGATTGATGCGGTACGCCGAGACGATATAAGCCCTGACGGTGTACCTATCATACTACACTGGAGTGAACTTGCTGTTGGGGCTTCGTTTTTCATTCCTTGCATAAACACCACAAAGTGCAAACAACAACTGCGTAGGATAACAAACAGAAAAAACTTTCAGGTAGAAATCAACGTGGTTATAGAGGACGGTATGCTAGGAGTGCGACTGTGGCGTATGTTATGATACACAAAGAGCATGTGTTTGCCCTTTGTTATCGTGCTCGCGTGCCCTGCCGGTGAATCCCTCCACCATCGGTAGGGCACACCTTATAAATCTAAACCTAGCAGCCGATCCGCATAGAAATCTTCTAGTCCTGACGAGAATTTAACGCCGTACACCATATCCTCTGTGGTCTTATCATGCCGGTCTAATCGTTTATTAAGTGACTTGCGGCTTACCGCTGCCTCTGGGTACTTAGTATTCCACTCGTCTAACTCTTTCAACGCCTTTAACTCTTCCTGCCAGTTACCTGTCTTCCGTGCGAGGTGTATCTTACGCACGATTTTAGTGGGTATGCTAGTCTTAGCTTTGTCCTGCTTCTTGAACGCCGCTGCCATCTCTTGCCGAAACGACAACTCTGCTGGACGGAACCCGAACAGTTGTGCAGCTAACGCCCCACCTGATACGTCTTCTAGTATCGGGTCACCCCTTCTTGTGTTGTAAGCATCTTCTGCAGCAACACGTCCAGTTTTGAGTGCGTTCGTTACAGCTCCGGGTGCTAGGTTCTCTATACCCCTCTGAACTTCTCCGTTGTACAAGTCGTCAACACCACGGAGAATTTTCTTAGCACTACTCCATGCGGGGCCACCTACGTAAAAGCCAATTTGTTCTTCTGCTGAAGGGTCATGGTTATATCGGTTGACCTGAACAAGTAATCCTGACAACGCCACCCTTGCTGATACATCTGCCCCAGTAAGTGCGGTAAGTGCGCCCTTGTACCAACCCTCTCCGATGTACTCACGTACTATGGTATCGGCATCGTCTTCTTCATCGTCTAGTATCATGTTAGCGACAAGAGTAAACGCTCCGTATAATGGGAAGCCACGTAGTCCTGCAAAGAATATAGAAGAGCCAGTCACACCAATAAGCTGTCTTGTGGCTACTTTTCTTACCATAGGGTCTTCGTTCTTATCTATCATACGTTTTGCAGACGTAAGCATTGTGCTGTACATACGTATACCGTAAGACTTATACATCATAGCAACTCGACCTATAAACTGCTGCCCTATACGCCCTGTAGTTTCTAGGTTAGTACCACCGTTTAATCGTTGAGCCTCACGCATGGTGTATTCCACTGCACGACGCTGCTTCTCCTCGGTAGTGAGGTTGAGTTCTTCTTCGGTAGGCTTGCGTTCTAACCCAGTAGCAGCGTCAAGTTTACCGTTTAGCCTATCGAGTTCGAGTTGATATATAGCTATGTTAGTCGCTTGTCGGTTGTACTGCTCGACGTGATGAAACATAAACGCAGAGCTACGTGTTACAGAGTCCATCAACTTCCTAAACGATCCGGCTGTGGGAGAATCTGTATAATTTATGCCCATAGTGTCGGATATAAACGAACTGTTTAATTGATTCTGCTCCGCCATTACCTGCACTAACGGCTGCAGGTTAGCTATCTCCTCTTTCATTTTCTTGCCGCGTTCGCCTTCAGGAAACTCAAAGTCGTCGCGTACTTGGTACATTCCGTCTTTATCTATGACAAAATAGTTGTCTATACTTGGCATAGACATCATTTCTATCTCTTCACCAGTAAGGTCACGCTGCTTCGCGTACTTCTTACCCTCGCTACCCAGCATTCCGAACGAGTATTTATCAATGGTGTTCATTAGTGGGTCTTTAAACGTACCACTGCCGCCTAACAACGCAAACGAACGGTGAAGTGCTGCTGTTGTATTTCTCGCGCCGTACTCTCCGGTTAGGTAGGGAGCAACGAACAATGGTATCTGAGACATGTTTACAATGGCTGACGATGCGTTCCACCCGATTGTGTACACAAAGCCGAGTTGGTTCGCACGCTGGGCTAGCTCTTCTGTCCATTTATTGGGTGGATTAAGTGCAAAGTCAGCACGTTGAAGTAACTCGTTGCGTAGCGTTTCGTAAGGCACCCTAAGTTCTTCACCCAAAGCAGCGCGTTTACCGCGTTCCTGTGCTGCCTTCTTAATACGCCCACTGATTTCTTCTGCCGTACCCAAACCTTCACTGGGTGCCTGCATCTCCATCAGTTCATCTTTTAATCTACTGATCGCCACTGCCGAGCGCATACGTTCAGTCTGACGTGCAAGTTGGGGTGCTTTAAGTCTAAATGCCTCCATAGCATCACGGTCGTAGCCCGCTGTTCCTTTTCGAGTAGCGAAACCTTTGGCCACCGCTGCTTCCGGCATAACTTCAATAAACGACTGCATAAACTGCTTAACAACAGCGTCGTCTACACCCTTCGCTTTACGCAACATGTTTGCAGTTTGCATGACAAAGGCAGTGGGCGGGACGTTGGTAAAGTCCATCGGTTTATCCCCCTGCTGCAACTCCACAGAACCTTCTATGACATCAGGATTGCCTTCGACGTTATCTCTCACCCATGCAACACGAGCTGCCGCAGTGGGGAACATCTTAAATACGTACGCGTCTTCTCCGTCCTCACGATCTGACTTCAAGCTGTAGCCTAGCTTATACTCACCAAAACGTGTCAGTGGGAAGTAAGGCTCTATCTTGCTCGCGTCAAACAACTTAGACAGTACTTTGTTCTCAAGTTCTTTAGCCAAATCAGGGTTGTCTTTAGTCAGCGCATCTATACGCCCTTTGATGACATTCCCTAACTCCATGTACTGCGCTTTGTACGAATCGCGCAGCTTGTTGTACATAGCCTGACCATCGGCACCTAACGACGTCCATGCAGGTTGCATCTCACGCCACGTCTCCAACTTCTCACCTGTGTAGAACCCGTC
>CEOE01003741.1_pt1 | contig 14343 bp, 12 predicted proteins | sample 530211 | NCBI WGS metagenome assembly CEOE01 (sample SAMEA2619779, study PRJEB7988) | marine metagenome | isolation source: saline water (ENVO:00002010), including
CGCAAATCCAGCTGGAACTCCTGATGTACCTGAAGATGGCACTGATGTAACTGTTGAAAAAGTTATAACTTGTGATGCAAGATAACTTACATTTCCATCTGCAAAATACCTTGCTGGATTATCATAGACTGGAGTAACATAATTTGTTGCAGTTGCATTACCAACTGTTACAGTTCCATCATCTCTAAATCCTTCTGTGTTATCTTCTAAACTATCGCCAGACTCTGAAACAGTTTTACTTGGATCTAATACAACAGAGAATGTTCTATTAGGATAACCATGTCCAAAATTTAAAAACTTCACATCTGTTATACCACCTGATGAATTAGTATTGGATATTCTAATTAAAGTTCCAACACCACCACCAAAGTTAATTGTATATACTTGACCAATCTTAAAATTTTCACCTGAATTTGCTACTATAAAACCTGTTGTAGTTGGATTTATAGTACCATTAAATATAGTATTACCACCTAAGTCTGTAGTATCTGTTACAAATACTTTATCACCTATATCATACGATGGTGCTAAAAAGTTTGGATCTAAAAATACTTCTGAAGTAGATGAAGTAAGTTCAACTACATTTAAAATTGGTGTTGCATACTCAGTTCCTGATTCAACATATCTCAGAAATCGGTTTCTTATATTAGCAAAATTATCAGTGGATTCAATTCTTAAAGAATTTCTTTGTTCAAATGTACCATCAGATGGTTTTAAGACAAATTCATATGGAAAAGTTAAATCAACATTTTCATTAAAAAATAATCTAAATAACAACTGGAAAGAAAGAGTCGAACCTTTAGATTCATACAAATCCTTTATTCTTTTAACTAAAATTTTCTTATTAGCTAATGCTGTATCAGGTATTAAATTAGTATAGTTTTTAAGAAAATATTTTACAAAAGCATCTGTTGTAGTATCAATATCACCATAGCTAGTAAGATTTTGTATAATTTCTTGAGCACCTTGATCTTGTTCAAGAAACTTATAATACAACTCCATAAACTCTACAAATGTTGTAAAGTCTCTCTGTATGTACTCAGGAAACTGACTACTTACAATTGATGATATTTTTTGTTTTAATCTTGTAGTAGACATTAGTCTTCAGTTATAGGTGTAACATTAACAGTTAATCCAGCATCTCTTCCAGCTGCAGCATTTATAATAGTTTTATCTCTAAGTAATATTTGATTTCTGTTAGCTTGTATATTTTGACCAACTTCTTGCACAGCAGCAGTAATTCTAAAATCTAATATATTATTTGGCAAAGCAGTTGGTGTAAAATTATCTATAACTACTTCTCCAGTTTGATAATTTACATTACCTGTATTAGTATTTAAAATAATATTGTTAATAGCATTTCTAACAACAAGTGTTCCAGTACCATCTCTATCAGGAGGTGAAGAATTAGGAACATCAGTAATATTAACTAATGTTGATACATTCTGCACATTTTCAAAAAATCTACTTGATTGTATACTACCAGGTTCTATTCTATTTCCAAATTGGAATGATTCATCTCCAGAAAATGTGTTTATTTGATTTAAGTCTAACGTAGTTCTAGTTTGTATTTTTACTAATAATATAGCTGATACTATTGAAGTGTCCGATTCTAAAATATTTTTTATAAGTTTTGCTTTTACAAAATTTTTATCAAATCTTCTTAAATCAGAATCAAAATATCCATCTATAGTATTTGTGACAATAGTTTGTATTTCATTTGTAGTCTTAGTTGTAACTCTATCATTGTAAGTAATATTAACGACTAAATTAACAAAGAAAAATTCAGGATCTATAAACTCTGGTTCTACTGCCATCACCTTTTTATTTCTTAAAATATTTGTAGCTATTCTATCTTTTGTAGTTTGAGAAATTGTGAATCCATCAAAAGGTTTCAAAGAAATAATAACTTTTCCGAACTTTGGAGGTATATTATCTTCACCACCATAAACAATAACCGATTCAGCTTCTGTAAAGTTAGCTTCTATAATTGATTTAAAATCATTAGCAGTAACTGCTCTATTTCTAGCTGAGTTTACTCTTGGTGCTTTAAATTTAATATCAGATATACTATCAGCATCTTTTCCTGTTGTTGGATTTGAAGCAGTTGTAACTACTACATTTGAGGTTCCACCTATAGTAGATGTAGTAAACGATACTGCTGCATTATTAGAAGAATTAGCACGTGTACCAGATGATTTTAAAAACTCTACATTTACTAAGTTACCTGCTATTAGTTTATTTCCAATTATACCATCACCAAAAAATATTTGATATCTTTCGCTTGGTGTCATTTCTAAAAAGAAAATTCTTGATCTTGGATTAACATTTGATATATCAGTTGTTTGAGTATATACAAGAGATGTTGTATTAGTCTGTGAACCTTGTACAGTTACTTTTATAGTCGAAGTATCAACATCCAAATCAGGTATCTCAAACTTTTCCTCTGGCCCAGGATCTGAACTTACAAAACTTAATGTTCTATTAGTACCTTCAACTAATTCTAAACCATTTAATATATAATCGCCAGCGTTAGGAATAATTGTAGCTGATTCTAAATTAGTAAATGCAAATGTATTGTTTTCTAAACTTGTTGAAAAGGAAGTTCTTGCTGGTATAGTTAAAGTGTCAGGAGATCCAGGAGGATTATTAACTCTAACATTAACATTTGCTCTAGCACTTCTTACTGATGATGGAGTAAATCCTAACTGCTTAGCTATTGATATAGCTGATGATCTTTTAACAGCTGAATCTAAAAACATTTCATTTAATAACATATTACCAATATAAGCATTATAATGTGTATTATATGCTAGTATATCCAATAACGTAGATAGTCCTGAACCTTCAAAATCATAATCGGTAAATGTATCTTGTTGTTGTAAAAAGTTTTTTAGATTTTGTTTTATTTCGTCAAAATCTAATTCTGATATATCTAAATTACTTAATTGTGCCATTATCTTGCTCTTTGTAATGTAGTATTGATTGTTATTGGATCTGTAACATTTCTCATTTTAAATTGAACTGTCACTTGTAATTCATTATTATCAGAGTTATCTATTAAATCAACTTTTAGTACTGTTGCTCTTGGCTCAAAATTATTGATTGTATCTTCTATAGTTCTTTTCATTATAGAAGACATTTTTGGATCAAAATTTTCAAACAATAAACCTGTTATTTGACATCCTATTTCAGGATGAAACTTTTTTTCAAAATTGATAGTTTGTATAAGATTGCTTATAGATTGCTTAACAGCATTCTCATTATTTGCAAATAAAATATCTTTAGTTACAGGATTAGCTGCAAAACTAAGATCAAAATCTGTGAATCTCCTAACTTTTCTGTTTACTATAGCCATGCTTTATTTATCTTAGTTTGCAAACGTATCTGAAGATCCAGTGGCAGTATGACCACAACTTGCTGCATCTCCTGCTCTCACTACACCAGTACCTTCAGCAAATACATCAGATGAACCTTCAACCATAGTAGCTGAATTATGTATTCCTCCAGGACTATGAGCTTGAACTGAATCACCTATTAGAGATACCTTAGAACCATTTGCAAAAACTGATGATGCTCCAGGTCCAGTTATAGTTCCACCAGCAGTATCTGTTCCTACTCTTGATATACCTGGCATTAAGCTAACCTCACTAGACCAGATGAAAACTTCTTATGATTATTATATGTCAAAATAATTTTTCTTGGATTATCTACTTTGAATGATATATGTATCCAAGGAAGTTTAGTTCCTGTATCTTTATATTCAAGAAGTAGCTTATCAAAATTTACATTCTCTGCTATTTTCTCAGCTATAGTATAATAATCACTTTTTTTAACATTTCTGAATTGCATATCGACTGCTTGACCTTTTAAGTGATCAGATGTATTTCTACTACCAGCTTTTGGATGTCTAAATCCAGATGTTACAAACATATTAGGAAATAGTGCTAATATTGGTTCACATACATTCAAAGCCATACCTTGTAAGTTAAATACTATTTCACCATAAGTTAATCCTAATTGAGCTTGTACTCTTTTCTTAGTTACTACTGCTCTTGAAGAAAGTTGGCCAAGTGTAAAGTTATCAGATAGTTGAAAATTGTTAGGTAAACTTGTTTGATCAAGTAAAGAAACAGCAGGTTGTATTACTGTAGAAGATGTTGGTTGTACACTTGATCTTTCAAGTTCAGGAGGTTGTCCTCCAACTATAGGTGCTCCTAATCCAGCTAATTTTTGATCAGCTAAAAATCTGTCTGCTTCTTTATCATCTTCAGAATCTTCAGACTCATATCCAAATATATCTAAAAAATTACTAAATGTTGGATTATCAATAGATTCACTAAACACAGTTTTTCTTGCACCAATAGCTCCTATATTAGCATTATTAGCATAAGTTGCTACAGAGGCTATGCCAGGTGGATTAGCAGCTATACTATATGATGGATTGTTCATGTTTATAGTAGATGCTTTTTCATTATATGTTGTACATTGTTCAGCTATAGAATCTGCCGAAGATATCATCTTATCTGATGCAATTAAACTCATATTGCTTTGTGCAAATAAGTTAAAATTTTGTGATGAGTTAATATGCATGTCTTGCAACGTATGTAAAAACATTGAGCTATTACATTTATTATGAATACTATCTTTAGCTGATATAAATGCACTACCATCTGTTTTAAGATTCGTAAAGTTTGTTGATTGAATGTTTATATTTGCACTATTTAAGTTTATTTCTTCTGTTGCAGATAAGTTTAATGTTCCAGCTGCTTCTGCTGTAATATCATTAAAGCATTTTAAATTAACATCACCTTCTACTTCTAAATTAACATTAGCAGCACAGTATACTTGCATTGAACCTGACACAGATACTCTTCTTTCACCTTCAATAGATAAATGATCATTCCTATCAACAAATCTGTATTGACTTCCTTTAGTTCTTTCTACAATAGATCCTGTTTGATCAAGTTCTATAAATGTACCATTTGCATGATGTATACTTAATCTTTCTGCACCAGGCGTATCATCCATCTCAATAATATGTCCTGATTCAGTTTGTATAACTCTATTGAATGGATATTCTGCTGCATATGGAATCTCTGGTTGATCAAATGTTTCATTATCTGGTAATCTACAACCAATTATTCTTTCATTGTTTTTAGTTTGTACTATAGTTCCATTTACATCACCAGTTGATAATTTGTTAACTTCAGTTCTATCTTTATATTCCTCATCAGGAAATGTTGCTGTGTTATCTACAAAACCTGTAGTTTGTGTTTCAATCTTCTCACTATTTTCAGGCTTTTCAACATTAAACTTTTTTGCGTTATCAATTGCTTCATTAGTTTGAGCATTATCAAACTTTTTGTTAATTTCTTCAAAACCTTTTTGTGAACCTAATCTGTTATAGATATCTGGTATTTGAGGCACAGTTGGCAGTTGTGGTATTTTACCTGATAGTGCTTCGCCTGAAAACAAATTCACACCGTGGTTAATACCCTTTGATAATCCAGAGTTTATTCCTCCTTTTACTGCATTAGTTATTGAAGTAATATCAATACTTGATCTAAGTATAGGTGGTAACTTACTTTGAAATTTTCCAACTGCTAATTCTGTTAACTTATCTGAAAACATATCAGTTAAAGGTCCAGTAACTTTTCCTCCTATATCATTAGTCAAATCACTAACAGACAAATTACTGTTAACAATATCTAAAGGATTGTTAGGACCAATAAGTTGATTAGGTACTTGATTTAATACTTTATTAGATTCAATATCAATACTATTAGCAACTTGAGGTGCCATTTCAATTGACGTTTCTTCAATTGCTTTATTGATAGCAGTTCTTGCTAAAGGCGGTAATCCAGTAAATTCTTTTGTACCTTGAGCTTCTGCTATTATTACATCTTTAATTTGGTTTATCTTAAATGAACTCATGTTGGTCTCTGATTAGCTAAAGGTGATAGACCTCTTCGTATTCTTTCATCATTTATTCTGTCATATATTATAGGATCTTTTCCAAAATAAAATAAATCTTCGTCTTTAGTTCCTTTAAATGAAGCAAAACCACTTAATGAAGGTAGTCCTGGTAAACTTATTGAACCTTGTAAAGATTGTAAGTCTGGGAAATCCCCAAAACTTGGAACTTCTGGAAGTAAACTATTTAATGAAGTTTTTTGAGTTGATAAATCTGACTTAATACTATTTAAAGTTGTAGGATCTAACTTACCAAAAATAGCATCCGCATTTGCATTTTTAAATTCTCCAACACTTTCTAAAATATCATTATCGTTTATATTATTTTTACCATCTAATGCTTTTTTAAATATGGCTGCACCTCCTGCTGGACCAGACTGTAATGATGTGGTGTAAGCTAATGATTGTACTGAAGGTCCAAACTTTTTAAGATCAATTCCTTTTCTTTGTAAATTTGAAACCATTGAATCATAATAATTTTTCTTAATAAAGTTATCTTGATCTACACCAAAGTTAAAATTATTTGTTGAAGATATCTCAGACCATTTTAAATCAAAATCATCTGTACCAGGTTTTAATCCTTCAAACTGTTTACTAAAAGTTGATGCTTTCAAGAATGAACTTAGTGGTGATCCTTTGGATGAAGGCCTAGCAGCACCACCTGGAGTTTTTTCAGGTAAAAATGAAGATAATTCATACTTACCATATCTTGCACCATTCCTGTCTTCAGAAGTTTCATAATCATTGATAAAACCAATATCCTTATTACCTAAACCTACTCCAGATTGTAATGAGACTGATGAAGTTACGGCAACATCCTTTATATCAAAGTTTTGTATAGGTGGTGTACCTATTTTTACATTATTGCCTTCTGAATCTTTTATTGGATTACCGGTTTGATCTTTTGAAACACCAAGGTTTTTATTTTTTGCTGAAGTAATAAAATAACCTGGATTACGTTTTGCAGAAGTACTACTATATGTTTTAGGTGCTGACTTAGTTCCTATTGTACCAAAGAATGCTGGTTGTTGCATATCATTTCCATCTAAGAAGAAACCAACAACCCACGTGCCAGGCAAAGGACCAACAGGACTTGTGCCTACACCATTCATAGCTGCAGAATTTATAGGTTGAATAGGCACAGCAAAAGGTAAATCTTCTGTGGGTTGTTCTACCTTACTTTCAGAATGATAGCCATAAATTCTTACTTTACACCTACCAAGTTTTTCAGGATCGTCTCTATCTTCTACGACACCTATAAACCAAACAAAACCATCTTTATTAAATATCCTCATCATTTGCCTTTAACGAATCCTTTATTATTTCCATTGACATAAAATGAGATGTTAAAGTAATCTTATGTCTCAAAGCTGTTATTAAATAAAAACCTGAATAATACTTATCATCAACCGGTTTAGCTGAATCTTTTTCAGTTTTAGGTGAAACATCTGGAAAAATAAATTTAAGTATTCTTCCGACTTCAACATCAGTTCTACCAGGCACAATAAGATTTAGTTTAAAATTATCAAGTTCTTTTAAATTAGATTTTCTGTTACCATATATTTCAGGTGCTCTTTCATTAGCATTATTTTCAATACCTTCAAACAAACCTGGGTGTACTGGTTTAAACATAATATCAGATAGTGGTGATTTAACTGAATTTCGATCAAACAATGGTCTTGCATTCTTTTCAGAATGATCATAATTTTGAAATTCAATTTCTGCATCATAATCAGTTGCAGTATATATTTTATTCTTTACATCTAATGTTAAGAGTCTATTGGCAAGATAACCACTTTGAAAATTATCTAAATGATCTACAGTTTTTACGACTTGGAACTCTTCAACATTAAAAAGTTTATCTACAGGATTTTTATTTTTTTCAATTTGATTAACATTGTATATATAATCTCCTATACTAAGGTTACCATCAGATTCATTATTTAAATAAAACATATGTTCTATACTTGTAAAATTAAACGATTTATTTGATTCATAAAATAAAAAATTACAAGCCTTACCTTCTTTTGGTATTGATCTTGAAGCACACCAGTTAATACATTTAAATGGTGTCCAACCTGGTGATACAAACTTTATTTGATTAGCTGTATCATTAAAAATTTGAATCTTTGAAGGGTTATCAGGAAACTCAAACTTATCTCCTTTCCTAATTGGAAATCTATTAGTTTGAATATATTCATTAAACAATTCTTCTACTATATCTGTAACATTACCTGAGAAAGTTCTGAATATTGGTTTTGTTTCATTTACTATAGCTTCAAATGAAATAAAATTTAAAATATATGTTTGTGTATTTCTATCTCTTACTATTTCTCTATTTGTTACAGAATAAATTCTAAATATCTTATCAATATAAACTTCTGTATTAGGTGTTTTAAATTTTACATAAAGATATTCTTCACCTATTATAGGTAATTCTTTGAGCAAGTTTCTTGAATCTGATATAAGAATATTGCCATTTAATGCATTAGAGAATAGATCTTCAAATATGTTCAATTCTACACAGAAGTCCTTAATGTCCATGAATCTACCATTGTTTGCAAACAATCCTAATTCTTGGAAATCAATTGACCCAGCAGTTTGAAAAGGTATAGTTGGTTCGCTCATTTTCTCATCAAAGATTCAAACTCACTAATTATGTCTGGAACCAAATCTACATTTAGTATTTTAATTTGTCTTTTCTTTTCGTTTTCATTATCTTCAAATAATATATTAGTAACTAATGATCCATTAGTAACTTCAGTTGATTCAATAACAAAATCAGAAAAACTATTAAACTGTCCACCATTACTTGCTCTTACTACATTATCTCCAGCTACAAAACCACCTTGCGAAACTCTTGCTATTATATTTGAAGGTAATGGATTAGAAAAATTACTGTTAACAGTTTCAACAACTCCTAATCCTAGTCCAGTATTGTTTTTAATAACATCACCAACTGAAATAGATGCCATTCCAAATTGTGCTGCTGGTGTTAAAGTAACATTTGCAGTAGTAACTATATCTCCAGAATTATCTTCGTAATGATGAGCTCCATTTATATTAGTATATTTTCCTTCTGCAAACTTTTTAAGATCAAAAGGAGATAGTGGCCATCCAAATCTTGGATCAAGTATATCATTTGATTGCAATATTATCCAATGTAAACCTGCATCACCATAAAACTTAGCAGCAGTTGATTCAGGTGTTTCTCCATCAACTATATCATATAAATCATATAATGCACTATTAGTCACTACATTAGATAAAAATTTTGATCTAAAAGTTAAGTTTGGTAATACTTGACCACTTTTGTATTCATCTAAACTGAATACTGTTAAAGGATATTTTTGAAAATAACTATATGTCATTAGTAACCCTCTGCTATTCTTTCTTTAGTAAGAACTTCAAGTTCTTTAAATCTCAAAGTCATATTTACTTCAACTGGTTCACCTGTTTCAAATGTAGCAAATATATCACCTCCATATTCTACATTCATGTCTTCTAAAACACAAGTTGATATCTTGTTAAAATATTCGTTCTCTTTGCCTCTATAAAAATATTTAAGTTCAAACTCAGAAGGGTATAAAAAGAATAATCCTTTACCAGCTGCTAATTCTGGATGCATATGAAACTTAAACATTCTAATTATGTCTCTTACTCTCTTAACTTCAGATTCATTCTTTGGCATAAATGTATGTCTAAAGTTAAACTCTCTAAAGTTTACTCTTTCAAAAAATTGTTCTCTAAATGGATTAGCAATAGTTTTTGTACCAGCTTGTAGTAACCTAGTAGGCGAACTTGCTAAAACTCTACCAAGTGTATTAACAACTGATGCGCCAGCTGCAGTTGCAAATTCTTTTACTAATTCACTTGTACCTCCTTGTGATTCCACTGCACCTGATCCTCCAGCAGCTAAGCCAGCTCCTAAACCTAATTCGTCTTCTTGATATTGTACAGAATAATTCACAGCTGGTCTATCTTGTATATGAAGTGTAATAACATCTTTTAACCTTTTTGGAACATCAGCTTTTAGTACATCTAATTTCTCTAAGGCTTTTCCAGCTAGTCCACCTATTGCAAAACCTGTTGCTACATTTTTTACTGTTTGTAATGCACCTCTTCCTTTATTACCACCAAGTAAGTCAGCAAGACCTCCACCGGTGGCACCAGCTGCTGCACCAGCTAGTAAGAAACCTGCTTTAGTTTGTCTTTCAGCTAAATTTGGATCTATTCTATTTTGTCCTTGTCCTACTTTCACATCTTCTAATAATTGTTGTTTAAAACCATCTCTTGAAGTTTTTGTGTTAAATTTTGAATTACCTCTCACATTGATATAAAATTGAATATAGTGTTGTTTATCATCATCAACACTAATACCATCAGGATAAGAAAAGTCTCTTACGTTAAAATCTAAACTTCGATTTGGTGCTGGATTATTAGTTATAGCATCAGAACTGTTTGAATTTAAGTCTTCTTGAACAGTTTGAGATGCTTTATCTACAGCTGCTCTTCTATTAGATGCTTCTGTTATAGCCATAAGATGGTCCTAAGTGAATAAATAGTTATTTAAATTTTATATTATTTATGGTGTATAAAGAAACTTATAAAGGTAGATACAAAGTATCATATCCTAAAAAATACAAAGGTGATTTGACAGAAATAGTTTATAGATCATCTTGGGAACTTAAATTTATGAAGTGGTGCGATCACAACAAGAATGTTCTTGAATGGGGATCTGAAACTACAATCATTCCATATAGATCACCTGTTGATAACAAGTTACACAGATATTTTGTTGATTTTTATATAAAAGTAAAAAATAAAGATGGTAACATTAACAAATATTTAGTTGAAATAAAACCTGAAAAGTTTACTAAACCACCTGCTATACCCAAAAAGAAAACCAAAAGGTTTATACAAGAAGTATTTACATATGGTACTAATCAAGCAAAATGGAAACAAGCAAATGAATTTTGTTTAGATAGAGGTTGGGAGTTTTTAGTTTTAACAGAAAAGGATCTTGGCATTGAGCAATATGGATGATATTTTTACTAAAATTAAATCTGCAGAAGGATATAATAATGATGTATCTTCTAGGTGGTATGCTAGTGAAATAAGAAAACTTGGAAGAATCAATCCAATGAACTTAGTTAAAAAAGGTGACTTAAAATCAGTAATATTTCCAGGATTTATGTATTTGTTTTCTTATATGCCAAGAGATAAATCTGAACTACCATATTATGATTTGTTTCCGTTAGTAATGCCATTTAGAAGAGTTGAAGATGGTTTTTATGGTATAAACTTTCATTATATGCCATATAAATTAAGAATCTTGATGTTAAAACAATTAAATAGATATGCGTCAGATAAAAAGATGACAGAAAAAACAAGATTAAGATTTAACTACGAAACATTAGAATCAGCTAGAAGATTAAGACCTGCTAAAAATGCTGTGAAGAAATATCTATATTCTAACATTAGAACAAGGTTAAGAAAGATACCATCTTCTGATTGGATAATAGCTTCACAGTTACCTGTACAAATTTTTAGAAAGATGAAAATGGAACAAGTCTGGATTAAAGAAAGAAGGAAAATGTTAGCATGAGTATAGGTTCACAATCAAATTTTAGTTTGGCTAATTTTAAATCTGAAGTCCTTGGAAAGGGTCTTGCAAGAGTAAATCGTTTTGAAGTTATAATACCAAGACCAAAGCTACTTAATCAAAGAACTGAACAAAGAGGACAAAATGGAGCCATAGTTGGTGGAGAAAGAATAGGAACATCAACTATACCACCACAAAGAGTATCCTTGCTTTGCGAACAAGCTGCTTTTCCATTATACAATATCAATGTTAAACCATATAGAATATATGGTACCCCATATCAAAGACCAGTAGTATCTGATTATGGAGGTGATGGTTTACCAATGACGTTTCATCTTGATAGAGCTATGTCAGTAAAAAGATTCTTTGAAGACTGGGGTAGATTTATTATAAACAGAGATACATTTAATGTTGCATTTCAAGAACAGTATATTGTAGATATTGAAATATATCAACTTGACGAATTTAATAATAGAACTTATGGAATAAAAATACTAGAAGCATTTCCAAGAAGCCAAAATCAAATTGAACTTAATCATAATGCAGTAAACCAAACTCATAGACTTATAGTGTTGTTCTCATATAGAAAATGGATGTACATAGATGATACAGGTCCAAGAACTATGCAAGTACCAACTGTTGAAAAACCTTTTGTAACAATGAATGCAGCTGGTGAAACATTGGAAATAAGAACTGAAACTAACCAAGGAACAACTAGAGAATTCCAAAGTATATAATGGAGATATAAATGGCCTTACCTAAACTTGAAACACCTACTTATGAATTGACATTACCATCAAATAATAGAAAAATAACTTATAGACCTTTCTTAGTAAAAGAACATAAGATAATGATGACATTGGCTGATGTAGATGCAAAAGAATTAAGTAGAGTAGTTTTAGAACTAATAGATGCATGTACTTTTAAAAAACTTAATGTAAAGACTCTTTCAAATTTTGATATAGAATATATCTTTTTAAATTTAAGAGCTAAATCAATTGGTGAAATAGTAAGTTTAAAAGTTAATTGTGAGTGTGGTGAAAAAATACCACATGATATTAACTTAAATGAACTTGTAATTGAAAGAGATGAAAATATTACAAATAATGTTAAATTAAGACATGAAATAGTTGTCTCACTTAGATATCCAAATTTTTATGAAATGTTAGATTTGCTAACAAATAGAGATGAAACTAATATATTCAAAGTTGTATCGAAATGTATAGATAAGATATTTTCAGGTGAAGATGTTATAAACAGAGATTCTTTTACTGATGAAGAAGCTGAAGATTTTCTGTCGCAATTTACAAAAGAAGAATTTAGTAAAGTTGAAGACTTTTTTATTAAGTTACCTAAAGTAGTACAAAAAATAACTGCACATTGTGAAAAATGTGACAAACCAGTTGAGACAAGATTGGAGGGTTTACAAAATTTTTTCGCATAACTCTTTCCTGTGATGACCTAGCGAACTACTATCAATTAAATTTTTCGTTAATGCAACATCACAAATACTCATTAACAGAACTTGAAAATATGATACCATGGGAAAGAGAAATATACGTAGAATTACTGATTCAACATATTAAAAATGAAACTGAAAAACTAAATATGAAGACACAGAACCAAAAACATTTCAATGGATGATATACAAAAACAAATAGCTCTGTTAAAAACAGGAATGGATAAATCCTTCAAGAAACCAGTTTCTAAGGAGATAACTCAACCTTTAAAAAATATTGATGAAGGAATAACTAATCTAAAAGATAAAGAAACATCTGAAGAAGGTTTAACTGTAAACTTTGCAGGACTTTCAGAATCTTTAGAAAAAATAGCTGAAGGCATAACTGATCTAAACAACAATATATCAGAACTTTTAAAAGTTGAAAAGAAAGAAGGAAAAGAAACAAGAGCTGATCAAGTTGAAAGAATGCAAGATGCATTTGAAACTGAGAAAGGTGCTGCTGAAGGAGGAGGAGGACCAATTGGTGCATTAGTTGATATAATGAGAGAAAGTTTCAATGAACAAATTAAATTATTAGAAATGATTGAAAAAAACACTGCTGAAGCTTCAACTGGCGCTGGTACGTTACCAGTAGGACTTCCAACTTCAGTAGGATTAGATGGTCCAGGTGGAAAAGATACTAAAGGTGGCAAAAAAGGCTTGCTTTCTCGTATTGGTGGTGGTGTTAAAACTGTAGGTAAAGCTGCTCTTAGATTTGCAGGACCTTTAGCAGCTGCTGGTATAGCTGGTATGTCAGGTTATGAGGGTGCAGGAAGAGCTGGTGAGTTCTTTGGTAAGAATCAAGAAGATGCTACTGCAACTGAAAAAACTGCAGGTGCAATAGGACAAATAGCTTCTGACTTTACATTAGGCATGGTAGATCCAAAAGAGTTTGCAATAAAGACAAAAGAGTTTTTGGATGTTATAAAGAATTTTTTTCTAGAAACTCTTCCAAGAATTTTTACAGAAGATATACCTAATTTCTTTACTGAAAAATTAGAAGAATTTAAAACAGCATTTCCAGAAGTATTCAAAGTTATTTCAGAAGACATTCCAGCATTCTTTACTCAAACTATTCCTGAAAAGCTCTCTGAAGCAAAGGATCTATTAGTAGAAAAAATAACTGCAATTAAAGATGTAATAGTTGGTACATTTGTTAGTATAGGAACTGGAATCAAAGAAGGTATTCAAGGTGCTATTGATTTTATTATGGGCATAGTTGAAAAAGTAAAAAATTTACCTGGAGCTGCAGTTGATAAAG
>CEOE01006860.1_pt1 | contig 14313 bp, 12 predicted proteins | sample 530211 | NCBI WGS metagenome assembly CEOE01 (sample SAMEA2619779, study PRJEB7988) | marine metagenome | isolation source: saline water (ENVO:00002010), including
GATACGTGACGCCCTAAAACAACCTCAAAACGCTTGCTTATCAGGATGTTAAGCAATCCCACCACTAGCGTCAAGTTAGGCCTTCACCGCAGAGGCTCATCATCGACCTTCGCCACATCATCAACAAAAACCACCTAAAATTTCCGGTCTGTCACAGTCACTGTGACAAGAATTGTGACACGAATCACGGTCGATCTCGCGAGATACATGTCTGTTTGGATGGCGGGATTGTGCCCTCAAGGGGGCAAGAGAAAACCTGATCAAACATAATCGAGCTGGCGGTGAGATTTAGCTGGCATTACCCCCTTGTGTGTCTGCGCACCTCTGCCCCATTCTCCCCGCCCCTTGGCCCGACTAGGCCTTCCCCACGAGTGACCTACCGAATATGATCGAGAATTCACCTTTACTATCAGACGAACGAGCATTTATCGCTCGGGCACACCGACGCCTGCTAGACATCCTCGAAGGCCACGGCAACACTGTGTCAGAGTCACATAGTACAGCCCTCAACCACCTCCTGACCCTTATGACCGCACAAGCATTCGGGGACACACACGGGCGCTTTGTAGCTCCGTTACCCACCGGCTCAGGCAAGACAACGGCGATCGTCGCCTGGGTGGCCGAATTGGTGAGCACATGGGATGAAGAGGTTCCTATCTGCGTCAGTATGTTCACAGTCGAAGCGTTGTGCCGACTGTATCGAGCCCTTCTAACGGCAGGTCTGACCAGCGATCAGGTGGGGCTAATCCATAGCCAAGAGGATTCAGCATCCGAACAATCATTGGAGAAGGATAAGGACACCGGTGTCTTTCCGTATCGTCAGGTCGTTTTGGTAAGCCACAGCCGGCTTCGTGACGGCGACCTGAGCAAGTTTTTCCACGTCGGCAGTCAACCGAGAGCGCTAACTATTTTTGATGAAAGTCTCGTCACCACAGAGAGCAAAAGCATTGAAGCCATACACCTAAACGCCGCTCACGGCGCGATCGCTAACGTCTCTCAAGAATTGAATTTGAGTGACCTGCCTGATTACCTCGATGAGTTCTCGCGTTGGTATTCGAATGCCCTGTCCGGCCCAAAGAGCGGTGCAGTCACATTTCGGCTGCCTGATCTCACCGCACAACAATCGAGAGTAGTGCGTCAGCAGTTTGCCATCTTCGAAAAGCATGCTTCCGCTAGCGGCCAACAGAGAGATGCTGTCACTCAGGCTATCTCACTAACCGGTCAAACGGGACGTCTGATCCAAGACGGAAAGGCCAGACTCGTCTTCCCAACACCGAACTTTCCTGACGAAATCGAGAACATGCTCATTCTCGATGCTAGCTATTTAATGAAACTGGCGGAGCGCGCCGACGAAACCATCCAGTCGGGTGAAGAAGCACTTCGAAAACTAACAGATGATCAAGTCAACTTGTCGGGTTTCAAGGCATACGAGAACGTCACCATCAAATGTCTTCCGGTTCCATCCGGACGCGATGCCATCCGTGGCGACCTAAATGAGGGACCGAAAGACATCCTCGGCGAAGTGATCGAATGCGTCCGTAAAATCCCTGGATCCGAATGCGTCCTTATCGTGACCTTCAAGAATCTTGGCCACGCAGACCTAAGCGGCTCTGAACACCTCCTCAAGTTGCTCGCCAAAGCAGGGATCGATGCTGAGGAGCCGGCTCCGGGCAAGTCGCTGGATCAGCGCAGAATTAATGTGCTCACCTGGGGTCAAGAAGCCAGCCTAAACGACTTCGGCTTTTGCCAGCATGTCATTCTCTACGGCATGAACCACCAAAATAGTGCCGTTCTGGCTGGGCTCTACCTCGGAGCCAGACGAGATATCAAAGCCAACTATAGCCCGGCGAATCTCGCTGCGCACAAGTGCGCAGAGGTCGCTCAGTCTGCATTCCAAGCACTATCGAGAGGCTCGTGCCGTCTCATGACTAACGGTCAAGCTCACAGGATGACTGGCTATGTCATGTCTAAGTCGCAACAGCAGTTGGATTTTCTTTCAAGGCTCATGCCTGGGGCTAAATTTGAAGAATGGTCGGCTGTGAACCTCCACGATGAGGTCGAGCGCGATCGAGAGGTCTTACGCGTCCGTCAGTTGATGCAGTGTTACTTTGACGACCAGTTCCGGAACGACGCACCGATGAAGATTTCGGGCGTCAAGCTTAACAAGCTCATTCAGCCCCAGGAAGGTACAAGCAGGAAGACCATTCAGCGCCGGATCAAGGCTGCGATGGAGGGAATGCTCTGGTACCAGCAGGAAAAGTCCTATTATGCGCTGGACCTTCGGGGGATCGAAGCTCAGGAGTTTATGGGTCAGTCCCCTATATAAGTACTTTAGGGACGTGGCCCATAAATCAGCCAACTTAACCCAGCTTTAGCCCTGTTTGAGCGCACCGCCCCAAAAGGCGGGTGCGCTTGGCTCGACCGACTTAACCGTACTTTAGTCGGATTCCGCTCAGCAACTTGGTAGCGGACGTTACCCAGCCTCGAAGCCAGGTTGTAAACCTGACTGATCGCGAGACCGGGAATCATCTAAAGCCCCCAGCTCCCCAAACCACAAGCGCAGCGCCCGCTCCTAGCGGGCAGCGCTGCGCCCGAGCTCATTAGCTTGGTGTCGGACACGTGTGACTTGACTCGCACTTAAATCTTACTAAATTACTTAAAATAAGATTTACAAGGAGAAAGTCATGAAATCCATCATGGTGTCGACACCAGTGTTCGCTGCCATCTGGTCAACTCGAGCTGAAGGAGAGGAAACCGAGGACCAGATCCTGCGGCGCATTCTCCAACTTCCGGAGACGGCCCCAGGTTCAAGCGGATCAAACCTGACCGAACCGGCCAACAGGCAGGACGGCTTTGTGGCCACCCGATACAACGTCCACTTTCCTGAAGGCTTCAAGATCCACCGGGCCTACAAGGGCCAACGCTACGAGGCGGTGGCCACCGGGGGTGCATGGAGCCTGCAGCCGTCTGGACAGAGGTTTCACAGTCTGGTTGAACTGAGTAAAGGCATCGGCACCAGCACGGAGAATGTCTGGCGTAACTGGTTTTTCTTGGATGTCGACGGCAACGAAAAGCAGATCTCGGACCTTAGGGACCCAACTACGATCCACACACGTCGCAACGCCTAAGGACTCCATTCAAACCCAATGTTCCCACAACGCCCGGGCGTCTTGCGCGCCCGGCTTAGATCTCCACCGGGACATACCGGTACCCAAGCACATGCTCGTTGGCTTCGAGCCAATCCTTGCGGCCCTCATAGTCCGGCACCAGACGGCGAACCAGGGACCAGAATGCCGGTGAATGGTTCCGCTCGGCCAGATGGGCCAGCTCATGGGCGACGGCATATTCGAGCACGGCCTTGGGGGCGAAGATCAGTCGCCAATTCAGGTTCACGATCCGGTCCCGACCACAACTTCCCCACATGTGCTTCTGGTCCTTGATGCGGATGGCCTTGGCCACCAGCCCTACCGGCGCGCCGAGCCGCCGGGCCATCTCCATGGTGTCGCGCCTCAAGCGACGCTTGAACCAGAGTCGAAGCTCGCTCTCGATCAGGGCTTCCCGTCGGCCACCAGAAACCCACTCGGGCACCGACACCAGGAAGCCGTTCTTGTAGGAGATCGACACCATGCGATCCTCGGCCCCTTCGACCGTGAGCCTCGCCAGCCGCCCCCGGTAAGGCACCTTGGCACCCGTCATGAAGCGGTGGATGGTGTGCATCCCGGTCACGCGCTCGACCATGCGCTGGTGATGCTCGTAGATCCAGACCCGCTTGCTCTCCAGAACCCGGGCGATCTGGTCCTCGTTGGCGGCGTCCGGCACCACCAGCTCAACCAGATCAGGGGTGACGGTGATCCGTGCCTTCCTGGCCGTAGGTGAGCGCCGGAGGGTATAGGGCACGACCGTATTGCCGATTATGAGGTCCGGCATCGTTCAGGCCTTGGCCATGTGTTTCACGGCGTAGTCCTCGACTTGTTCCACCGTCTGGCTCAGTTCCGGATTCCGTAGGCCAGCGGCGTGCGCTTGCTGGCGCACGCCTTGGCGAAGGTCCTTCCGAAGCTCCGGCTTCTCCTGCCACATGGGAGGGGCACCCGCATAAATCCCTGACACACCCGTGGCCAGTGCCTCCAACTCCCCGCTCTCGACCTGACCGACGGCAAGTGCCTGCAAGACCTGATGAATGCCATACGCGTCCCTGGACAGGCCCGAACCCTTATAGGCTTCACCTTCTGCTCGGAGGTCCTGCGCGAACTTCTCCGCTTCCTTCAGCCACTCGGCCAAAGCGACCTGCCCGCTATCCAACCGCTCCAGCAGTTTCCGCAAGCGCTCCGAGAACTTGGCATACTGGTGCGGGTTGTCGTCGATCTTCACCTCGACGGTCTTTTTCAGCTCCGTCGTCTTCCGGATAGCCGCCGTCTTCAGGTCATCCTCGCTCTTACCGCTGGTGTCGAAATCCTCATCGAAGTCCGGGTCGGTGATGGTGCGGATCTTGACCGTCACGCTCAGCCCCGTCGCGTCCAGGTGCTCCTCCAGCATGGCCCGGATCTTCTCCGAATAGGCCGTGTGGTCGATGCTCTCCTTCTTATCGAGTGCGATTGTGGCAAACATCAGGAAGCCGGCCACCCATTTCAGATCGTCAACGTAATCGAGTGCCGAGGGGTCCGGGGTCAATGCTTGGAAGTAGCCAATGAACTCACGTGCCTTGCGGCGAAACTCGATCCACTTGTCCTCGGGCTTGAGCTGCTGCACCAGCTCATCGTACTGCTGCTTGATGGGCTTGCCGGGTTTGCGCACGCCCTTGACCAAGGCCATCACAGCCGCATGCGCCGTGCGCAACAGCGAGCGCAACTCATCCAGGTCCTTCATGGCATTCTGGACGTCCTCGGACCGGTAGGAGGAGAGCGCCTCGTTCAGCTTGTTGGACACCCCGATATAGTCGACGATCAGCCCGTTGTGCTTCTTGTCGTCGGCCACCCGGTTGGTGCGCGCGATCGCCTGAAGCAGAGTGTGCTCCTTCAGGGGTTTGTCCAGATACATGACGGACTCTGCCGGCGCGTCGAACCCGGTCAGCAGTTTGTCACAGACGATCAGGAAGTGCGGTGGCTGGCCCCGCTTGCCGAACTCCCGCTTGGCTGCCCGCTCGGCCTCCTTGTCCAGATACCATGCCACCAGGTCCTTGCGGATCGCGTCCTTGTGCGGGACCTCGGACGGCTTGTCGTCTTCCTGGGACTTGGAATAGACGCATGCCGCATATGAGGCGGCCTGCGTCCGGGCCTCTTCCTCACTCATGCCGTCCTTCACCAGATCCTCGGCGATCACCCCAGTCAGCGCCCGCTTCAGCAGCACCACCTCTTCCCGGTCGATCGCCACCACCTGGGCCTTGAACCCGTCCGGTAGGGCATAGGCCTTGAAGTGCGTCCAGATGTCGTAGGCAATCAGCGCGATCCGCTTCGGGTGCTTCACCAGATCGGCAACCTGAACGCCCCGCTCCTTGATCTTCGCGATGGTTTCATCCGGAAGGCCGGCGAACCACTGATCGAACAGGATGTCGATCTTGGCCTCCTCGATCTGCCAATCGGTTTTGCGGCCTGTGTAATGGATCGGCACCGTGGCCCCGTCACGCACAGCATCGTCGATCCCGTACTTGTCGAGATAGCCTTCCCCGACCACACCGAAATTGGCATAGGTGTCCCTGTCGTTCTTCTTGACCGGCGTGCCGGTGAAGCCGAAGAAGCGGGCCTCCGGCAGGGTGGCCCGCAGATAAGCCCCAAGGTCGTTCTCCTGGGTCCGGTGGCACTCATCCACCATCACGATCCAGTCCTTCGAGTTCGGCACGGCCGTCTTGGAGCCGGCGAACTTGAAGATGGTGGAGAGCACCGTCAGCCCACCGACACCACTGTGGATATGCTTGCGCAGCTCCGCCACGCTCTCCATGGAAAGCGGGTTGGGCAGGCCGCAGGCATTGAAGGTCCCGCTGATCTGGTCATCCAGGTCGATCCTGTCGGTCAGCACCATCAAGTTCGGGTTGCCGAGCGCACCGTCCGGCAGCGTCAGGTGGGTCTTCAGCTTCAGGGCGAGAAAGACCATGGTCAGGCTCTTGCCCGAGCCCTGCGTGTGCCAGATCAGTCCCTTGTCGTGCTTTGCCTCGACCACCCGGTCGACGACCTTGTTGACCGCCCGGAACTGCTGATATCGGCAGATCTTCTTTATGGTCTCGCCGCTGTCCGGGTCGGTCTCGAAGACGGTGTAATGCGCCAGCAGGTCGAGCAGCCGGGACGGCTCCAGCAGTGCCCAGAGCCCCTTGTGAAGCTCGCTGGTGAAGTCCGTATCCAGCCTCGGCCAGGAGTCCCGCCAGTAGCCGTAATACTGCGCCTTGGCGCCGGTGGCGCCGTACAGCACCGTGGTGCCGTCAGTCACGATGTTGAACAGGTTCGAGTGGAACAGCCGGACGATGTCCCGCTCGTACTGCTTGATCTGGTCAAACGCTTCCCCGGCCTTGCTCTTCGCCACCAGGGGGGACTTCGCCTCGATCACCACCAGCGGGATGCCGTTCACATGCACCACCAGATCCGGAATGCGGGACTTCTCCGCCTTCACGAAGAGCTGGCTGGTGACGGTGAAGTGGTTGTTGGCGGGGGTCTTGAAATCGATCAGATGGAGAGTTTTTTCGGTGGCCTGACCGGAAACCGGACGGGAGAAGCCTCCCCGTAACAAGGTCAGCCATTCCTGATTGTCGCTCTTCGTGCTCAGCTCAGCATAGGCGGCCCGGGCGTCGACTTCAGAGATGCCATTCAGACGCTGCAGGGCGTCGATCACATGGAGGCGAAACAGGACCTGGTTCTCGCCGTCCCGCAGGCCGTCATGAGCGGCCGGGGGGATAAAGTCGTAACCGATCGACACCAGTGCATCGATGGTCGGCTTCTCGGCAAGTTTCCATTCCGATCCCATCACACCGTTACTCGCTTTCGACCGGTCATCAGATCGGCCATTAGTGCTGCTTTCATGCGCATCAATGTCGATTTTTCTTCTATTGCACAGTCAATTGCGCAATCAATTCGGCCGATTGCCCCAGAAATCTCTTGCTGCTCTTCAAGAGGAGGCAGAGGGAAAGACAGAGCCTTAAAATCACGCAAGGTCAGCTTGGGCCTCGTTTGACCGCCTGTGATTGATTTGACTTGCAACCGGCCATAAGCGCCATTGAGCATGCAAGATAAAAAATGTGAGTCATATTTCGATTGATCTGGACGTAATCGAATTATGTCCGCAGTCACGATACCCTCAGGTAGATAATCAGGATATCTAGCTGCTATTCCTGGCGGTAACCCCATTTTAGTTATTACAACATCGCCGCCCTTTACACTGTGCGCCTTTAGTTCATTTGCCTTATTCGCATCCAAATAAACTCCACTAACCCAATTGATTTTCTCTGCCTTAACGTCACGCACAAAAATTACTGGAACACCAATGTTGCGGTAGTCTGTTGCGACCAAGTCACTTCCAAACGGACCAATAACGAAACTACTCCTTTCCCTAAGAGCAGTGTCGGCAAGTTTCATGACCTCCCAGCCCTCCGGAATTTCGCCGATCTCGGTCTGCTTAAAGCGGGTGTGTCCGATGCCCTTGGTTAGCAGCTGGTTCATCACCCCCTGCTTGACTTTCTTTGTCTGCTCGATGACGGCTTCGGTTGCCTGGATGGCTTCATCGACAGAGCTCAGGATCCTGGCGATCTTTTGCTGTTCTGGAAGTGGGGGCAACAGGATAGCCAGCTTCTTGAAGTCCGGCATATACACTGTGCGATGCACACTCCCCCCCGATAGACGGGTCCATACCGGCTTCATGAACCGGAATAGTTGAAGAAGATATCGGTTGTCTACCAGTGGCCCACAAACGTAGTTTGCGAAGTCCTGACTTGTCGCCATGGCTTTGCCGAGCAACACGCACTCTCCAACGGTTGCCGTTCGAGACAAGCATACGGTCCCTGCCGGAAGAACGCGTGCAGAGGAGTTGTCAATACCCGCTTGAGTCACCGAAAACTTTGTGCTTTCGATCAAGCCAGAAGTGAGATTGCCAACGTCGTGTAGCGACAGCCAGCCGATGTCACCATCCCAATAGACAGGCTCGCTCCGGTCCGGAGTATGGCCGCTCTCCAGCTTCGCGACTTCCGTGAGGCGCCGTATCGACCAGCCAGAGGGGACCTCTTCAACACCGTCCAGCCGTCCGATCCTCCAAGCGTCGAGATCCAGACCTGTTGGACATACTGCGGTCACAGCACTAGTCGACATAGCCCAGTTCCTTCAAGAACCCCATCAAGTGGGTCTCGGCTTCGTCGCGCTTGAACTGCAAGGAGACCAACTTCTCAACCTCCATTGCGACGTCGACCTCCACCTCATCCGCATCGATATGGACGTAGCGGGTGATGTTCAGGTTCCAGTCGTTCGCCTGGATCTCGTCCATCGGCACCACACGAGCCAGCTTCTCCTTGTCCTCGTAGACCAGGTAAGCGCGCGACAGGGTCTCGACGTTGGCATCGGAGAGGTGGTTCTGGGCCTTGCCTTCAACGAGCTGCTCGGCGCCGTTGACGATAAGCACCTTGCCCTTGCGGGTCTCCGGCTTGGTCTTCCGCACCAGCAGGATGCAGGCCGGGATGCCGGCGCCGTAGAACAGGTTGGGTGCGAGACCGATAACGGCATCGATCAGGTCGGCCTTCAGCAGTTCCTCCCGAATGCGCCCTTCGGCCCCGCCCCGGAACAGCACCCCATGCGGCAAGACGACGGCCATGACGCCGTCGTCTTTCAGGCTGGCGATCATATGCTGGACAAAAGCGAGATCTCCGTAGCCCTTCGGCGGGCACCCATAGGTGTCGCGCGCGAAGGGATCACCCTTGGACCAGGTGTCGTAGCCCCAGCTCTTCAGGGAGAAGGGCGGATTGGCCAGCACCCGGTCGAAAGTGCGCAGTGCCTTGGTGCCGTCTCCCACCAGATGCTTTGGGTTCAGCAGCGTATCCGCCCGCTCGACGAAGGCATCATCGATGTCGTGCAGGAACAGGTTCATCTGGCAGATCGCCCAGGTGTTGAGGTTCTTTTCCTGGCCATAGAGTGCCAGAGACTTCGGGTCCTGGCTGTGGTCTTTCAGGTACTGTACCGCCTGCAGCAACATGCCCCCGGACCCGCAGGTTGGGTCGTAGATGCTCATACCCGGTTCGGGTTGCAGGCAGGCCACTATCATGCGGACCACCTGCTTTGGCGTGTAGAACTCACCGCCTTTCTTGCCACTGTCATCAGCGAATTTTTGAATCAAGTATTGGTACGCATCGCCGAGCATGTCGGCCTCGACATCGACATTGCGGAGCCGGTAGGTGTCGAAATGCTGCAGCAACCGCTCCAGCATCGCGTCCGGGAAGCGCTCCTTATTGTTGAAGTCCACATCCTGAAACACGCCCCGGAGCCGGCTGTTCGCGTCTTCAATCGCCCCGAAGGCCTGGTTCAAACGCTCGCCAATATTGGTGGCGTTGGTGCGGATGTCCTTCCAGAAGTGCCCGGCGGGAAGGTCGAAGCGGTGCTCGTCCGGGTCGGCGGCCATCTCCTTGTCATGATAGACCGCCATCCGCTCCTCGAACTCCTCCTCCCAGACATCACAGAGCCGTTTGTAGAAGAGCAGGCCGAAGATGTAGTGCTTGTAGTCGGCGGCATCGATCGAGCCCCGCAGGATGTTGGCGGACTCCCAGAGGTGAGATTCGAGCTGCTGGAGGGTGATTTTGGGCATGTACTACTACACCTAGTCAGAAAAGGCCGTTCCGCCGTTAGAGCGGGAACGGCCACAGAAGACGCTTGATGGCGACCCTACACCAATCAGACCACGCATGGAGCTCTTGATACCGCCTTCACCCTGGGGCTTGGTCATGTTCAGGAAGAATCTGTGCATTCGATCGCACGACTATTGTCGGCGAGATGCTTTCTTCGTCATTGACCTGAGAAAGGTGTCGATCTCATCTCTCGTGGGCTGCAGGCAGACATCTTGGTCAAGATCGCCTTGGCGCTCAGAGAGCTCTGTCAAGCTGGGGGTATCTTGCAGATCCTGAACGCTGCTTTCCAAGCCAACAGCCCCTGTGAAATTCGGTTCTTCTCTGATTACTCGCTCAGAGACTAGTTCAATGGTTTCAACAGTAAACCCGTATACAGCCCGCTTGAGGCAATCACCGAAAATCCTGTCTAGCTGAGAGGAGTGAATTGTCGGAAGCCCAGGCACAAACTGGCCCGGTTCGCCATATGCATCCATTACGACAAACGCAGTAAGCGCGTTTGGCGAAAGCCCGCAATCACGAATGACTTGTTGGCGATGGTTGCGAAATACGTCTGCATGCCGACGGATCTCGTTCTCCGATGCTCGATCTCTATTTGACAACACCCTCTTGCATTCGAGACCAATGGCCCAATCGAGATGCTTATTGTAAAGCACATTGTCCATGAAATCGGAAGTGACTGGCAGCCCATGGCCATTCACTGTCTGAACGCCGAATTCCTTGAAACCGGACCACCCTGGCGCTGCCATAGTCAGATGCAAGACTGTGTCCTGAATCAAGTATCCGTGCTTTATCTTAAAGGAGTGACGCATGTGCTCCATGAAACTCGGCGGTCCCAAGATCGGATCGTCCTTAGGTGGGCTGCTAGGCGTGGTCAGATCACCTATCCGTTTTCGAATGTGTGCTAAATCAACTTGCTTGAAATCTATGCACATCATCCGCCCCAGAATTTCTAATTCAACGTCAGCGCTGCCTCTAAATCGCCGTGCTCGAAAGCGCTTTCCATCCGTTGAATAACAAATGCACATACTCCCGCACAAGACGCAAATTTCCGCCATTTTGCAACTGCATGAGCGACCTCACCAATGATCTCGCGCGCCCGCTCCTCCTTGAGCCGGAAGTCCCGGCAGACCTCCAGCGCCAAGTCGATCGAGCAGGTCCCATCGTCGAGCGAGATGGTGGTGGTCAGCACACGCGCCTTCAGGTCGGTCGGCGTCGGGTTGAGATCATAGGCGGGCGAGAGCCGCCAGCCGTCTGGGCCTGAGCGCAGGAAACCGTGGTTGCGAAGATGGTCATCGACATTCGAGATGAGGATATTGAACACCATCCGGCGGTAGAGCTCTTCCAGGTCGGCACGCGTGCGCGAGCCCATGCGGGACAGCTCGTCGGCGATTTCGATGTAGCTCGCCCGCTGCCCATCGGTGAGCTGGAGCATGGACAGGGCCGACAGGAACGGGATACGCGTCTCCCCAGCCCGGTCAAAGCGCCAGGAGATCAGGACCGGGCGTCCGTCAACCCGGTGCAGTTCGTGCCTGGGCGTGGATATGCCGGCCTCAGCGGCGAGCAGTAGGGCGACATGCTCCCAGGTTTCGACACTGTATTCGTCGGTCTCCTTGGGGAATTTGGCGATGGCCATGCGGCCGTCGGAATCGGTCACTGAGGCCTTCGGGCGTGCGCCTCCAAGCGACGAGCCCGGCGCGAACATCATCCGCAGGTCTTCGTCCGTCTCCTCGTTCCGCTCGATGCGCCGGACGCTCTCCAGGAGAGTGCCGAGCGCGATGAAGGGGGCAACACTGTCCTGGTCCGGCGCAAGGAACACGTCTCCTCCCTCCTCCCTGAACCGCAGAGCCCCAAGCCTGGACCGATCTGCGACACCAAGCAGGAAGTCCAGCTCCCCCAGTGCCCTTGGTGTGCGGCTCTCCCGCTCCGCCTGCCGTCGCTCCCGGCGCCGCATCAGCTGACGCCCCCAGGTGTCCGGTGCGGAGTCCCCGATGGTGCCGAAGATCTGCTGACCTTGCGGGGGATGGTAGGTGCTCGTCGTCAGCGGCAGGGCCGGCTCCAGGACGAAGCGCTGCGGATTCTCCAACCAAGCCTCATGGTACCGGAAGGAGACCGTCTCGCCGCCCCGGCGGCGCTGACGGTAGAGAGTACCGACGCGATGGTCAGTGTCTCCGAGCGCGATCCAGACCTCGGCCGAGTCCAGTTGGTGCGACACCGTCATTTCGGCCGAACCCGCTGGGGCAAGGCATCGATATCAAGGTCAGTGCCAAGTGCATCCTGGGCCGGATCGGCCAGGGATGTGAGCTGGTCAAGAAGACCGAGCGCATGGAGGACGGACGCGTAAGTGCCGATGTTCACCCCGGGGTCGCCATTCTCGATCCGAGCCACGGTCTTCCGGGAAGCAAGCGCGCGCTCCGCCACCACCTGCAGCGTCAGATTGCGGCGCTTCCTCGCGATCCTGATATCCTCCCCCAGACGGCGTAGAGACCGCTGGACGACACTCGAAGGCATGTTAGGCGTTGGCATTAACGTCCCCATCAAGGCCCTTTAATTGGCTTTAATGTAGCAGGATGGACGCATTAATCAATATCTCATGATGCCCTCTCCAAGCCCGACAACTGCGAAATTTGCTAAAAATGGTCGGCGCCCACGTAAAATCATAGGCTGGGACTCCCAGCGGCGAACCCCACCACCGCCCCCCCGGGTCAAAAACACGACGGATCGACTAACTCACCCAACGGGGCGGCCCGAAAGCCGCCCCGCTAAAATCAACTTCACTTCCCTGCATCAACCGCTTCTTTGAATTTGGACGCTCCTTCAATGAGCGCAACAAACTGATCGCGCGAAATTCTATTGTCTCGCACATGGGCCAAATCTTCGTGGTGTCGAGCAAGTGCAACAGACAAAGTCTTCTCTGCAACGAGCCGGATAAAGCCGTCCAGCCCACACGGGAAGACCCCGGCTCGGTCCAAGGCTTTGAGGACGGACTTCAATTTCCGAGGCATCGGAATATCGAAGTTGTAGGTCCCGGTGCTCCACTTGCGATCTTCGACCATTACCTCCATCACGCGACCTCCACAACCGAAGCATCGGTCCTGTCGGACCACTTGATACGGTCCTCGACAAGCGTTCTCAGCAGGTTCGACTTCGTGCGCCGCAGCGTGGCGGCGAGGCTGGAAAAGCGATCGTAGACCTCCGACGATACACGGGTGTCCAGGCGGATATTCAATGACATGACTTTCTCCATCAGTTGTGAGTGGACGCCGTCTGACGTCCAATAATCACGACATTGCCGGCGTCCGTCGGGTCTTTCGTCCTGGTCGCAAACTTTTTTTCGAGATACCAGAATCACGCCTTCCTGCGTCAGGAAAGAGGCCAGCCCACGAGAGGTCGCGCTACAGCTTCATCGCGATCCGACCCGCCTCGATGTGCGTGTACCGCATCAGCATGGCCGGCGTTCGATGGCCCGACACCAGAGCAACCTCCGGCAGACTTAAACCCCGCTCAAAGAGCCGGCTGATAGCCTCGTGCCGTAGATCATGAAAGTGCAGGTCGTCGATTGCCGAACGGCGCAGGATGCGCTTCCAAGCCATCTTTACCCCCGTCGTGGTTGTCGCGAACACCCTGGTGTCGTCACTCAGGTCGGCAGCACATCGGGCTGCCTCCAGGGCACGTTCGCTCAACGGCACCAGCCGGCTTCGACCGTTCTTTGAGATCCGGACCAGGGCTAACCGTTTCTCATAGTCGATGTCTGCCTTCTGAAGCCCCACGATCTCACCCTGACGCATGGCGGTTTCGAGTGCGAATGTCACCACCAGGGGGATCACCTTGTTCCTGCAGGCATTGCAGGCAACCTCCAGCCGCAACTCCTCGTCCTCGGAGAGCCTGCGTGTCCGGCCGGGTCCTGGCTTGGGCTTTAGGATTAAGCGGAACGGGTTCTCGGCACCAACCAGCCCCCAGGACCGCTCGGCAACATCCCAGACATGTTGGAGAGTGCCCAGGTCCCGGCGCACGGTATCGACCGACACCAGCGCGAGACGACGGTCTCGGTAGTCCGCCGCATCCGACGTGGTGATCGAGCCCAGAGTCTTCCTTGCGATCCGGTCAAGCGCCATCTTCCCGAGGCGCAACTCCTCTATGGTGGCGCTGCGCTTGGCTGGTGTGATTTCGCGTTTGTACCGTTCAATGAGATCACCGAGGGTCGTTCGGCTCGGACTGAGACTTCCCGTGTTGACCTGGCGGCCCCGAAGGTCCTTCTCGATCTGAGCCGCCCAGCTGACGGCGTCCTGGTACCGATCAAAGGTCTTGGTGAGCGCAGGCTTGTCCTTGACCCGGACCTGGGCTTGCCAGCGGCTTTTACGCTTGCGGATGGTAGGCATGGTTGGACCTCACTGTGACAAACGGTGTGACAGCAAGTCGTTCAAAGGAGATTTCAGCTGGACCTACTCACACAAAGATCAACGATCTCAATGGAGTAGATGGTGGGCGCGACTGGGATTGAACCAGTGACCCCTACG
>CEOE01011158.1_pt1 | contig 14242 bp, 14 predicted proteins | sample 530211 | NCBI WGS metagenome assembly CEOE01 (sample SAMEA2619779, study PRJEB7988) | marine metagenome | isolation source: saline water (ENVO:00002010), including
TGTGTCACATGAAGGCCGAAGACGCGCCGCATTGCAAGGCGGATCTGGGACGATTCGCAGAGATTCTGGAGGTGCCCGATGAGCGAGCATGATGAGGAGCTTCCCGCGGTCGAGTGCGATGAGGGCCTGAGCACGCCGCAGGAGCAGGCGATCCTGGCGCTGCTGCGCGAGCCGTCGATCGCGGCGGCGGCCAAGAGCTCGGGAGTGGGGGAGCGGACGCTGCACCGGTGGATGCGTCGTGAGGACTTCATGACGGCGTACCGCAACGCGCGGCGCGAAGCGTTTGCGCAGGCGATCGGGCTGACGCAAAGATCTGCGGCGGCGGCGGTGGGGACGCTGCTGCGGATCATGCACGATCCCAAGGCGACATGGGCGGCGCGGGTGGCTGCTTCGAATAGCATCCTCAAGTTTGCGCGCGAGAGCATCGAGCTGGATGACCTCGCCGAGCGGATCGTGCGGTTGGAGCAGTCGATGCAGGAGGAACAGTCGTGAGCGCGCGTCTTCGAATACGGGTAGGCACGCTGGAGAAGCGCGTACGCAAGGAGGGTGCGTGCAAGGTGTGCGGCGGCAAGACGCGCGTGAAGATGCTCCTCGGCGAGGAGGAGCCGCTGCCCGAGCCGTGCCGCCGATGCGGGCGGGAGTGGTATGTGGTGCGGATCATCCGGGGCACGCCCCCGGAGGGGTGGAAGGGGAGCGGGAAACAGACAGACGACGCTTGATCCATGCTCGCGACCCGAGGTATCACACGATGGATACGACTTTACGGACAATCCGTATCCATGGATGCCGGGGAAGGGAGCGGGCGAATGGCGAAGCGATACCCGATCGAGGTGCTGACAAAGGACGAAGTGCACGCGCTGCTGGAAGCGTGCGGGAAGGTGACTTGGACCGATCGGCGTAACCACGCGTTGCTCGTGCTGCTGTGGCGGACGGGCTTACGGATCGCGGAAGCACTGGCGCTGCGTCCGTGTGATGTGGATCTGGGGCGAGGGGCGATCCGGGTGTTGCAAGGCAAAGGCGGGCGAGCGCGGACGGTGGGGATTGATCGCATAGGGATCGACGCGCTTGAAGGCTGGATGCAAGAGCACCGGGGCATGGGGTACACAAGTGGTGAGGTGCTCTTCATCACGCGGTGCGGATTGCCGCTGAGTCAGGGGTACCTACGGCGAAAGATCCCGGAGCTGGCGCAAGCGGCGGGGATTCACAAGCGTGTGCATGCACACGGTTTACGGCACACGCACGCGAGTGAGTTGCGTGCTGAGGGCATCGATGTCGCGGTGATCAAGCGGCAGCTGGGGCATCGGTCGTTGATGACGACGATTGAGTATCTGGATCATCTAAATCCGACTCAAATTTTCGTATCAATGACTCTAAGGCAGTAAATCTGTACTCTAACCCGTCCGATAATAACAGTCATACTTCCAAGCATACCTTCGCTAAAACAGCGATGATTAGGTCAATGACCAGCGTGACCCAATGTTATCGGTAGATTCAGTGCGGTCCCAGCGCATACATCGCTACGGTGTATTTGGTTCGAGTTATGGTTCTTGAATCCGGAAGAGGATTCAATCGTGGATAGATTGATTGAATCCATATAGAACCGAGTCCCAGATATTCGGCTCACTGAGAAGACCGGAGTCTCAACGCATTACCGATCACAGAGACCGAGCTAAATGCCATCGCACCGGCGGCCAGCATCGGGCTCAGCAGCACACCGAAGATTGGGTACAGCACCCCCGCAGCGATGGGGACGCCCGCGGCGTTGTAGACAAAGGCGAAGAACAGGTTCTGGCGGATGTTCCGCATCGTTGCTCGGCTCAGGGCACGAGCGCGCACGATCCCGTTGAGATCACCTCCGACGAGTGTCACCGCGGCGCTCTCAATCGCCACGCCGGCACCGGTGCCCATCGCGACACCAATGTCGGCCTTGGCGAGCGCTGGCGCATCATTCACGCCGTCGCCCGCCATCGCGACCCGGTGACCGTCACGCTGGAGTTCCGTGATGATCTGGGCCTTTTGCTCGGGGAGCACCTCCGCCTCGACCCGATCGATCCCGAGCTGCGTCGCGATCGCCTGCGCGGTCGTGCGGTTGTCTCCCGTGAGCATCACGACCCGCAATCCGAGCGCATGGAGCTGCTCGATCGCGCCCTTCGTGGTCGCCTTGATCGGGTCCGCGACGACAAGCAAGGCAGCGAGCTGGGCGTCGATCGATGCGAACATGGAAGTCCCGCCCTCGCGCCTGGATTGCTCGGCCTGCTCGCTCAGGGGCGAGACATCCACGCCCTCGTCCTGCATCATCGCGGGCGATCCGATCGCGATCCGGTGCCCATCGACGATCGCCACGATGCCCTTGCCGGTGACACTCTCGAATGAGTTCGCATTGAGTCGTATGTCCGTGCGTTCCTCAAGCCCGTGTACGATCGCCTCGGCGAGCGGGTGCTCGCTCCCGCGCTCAGCTGCCGCGAGCATCGCCATGACCTCGTTCTCATCGCGTTGAGATTCCTGCTCTGGCGTCAGCTCGACACGCACCAGCTTCGGGTTCCCCTCGGTCAGCGTGCCCGTTTTATCCACGACGACGGTGTCGATCTTCTCGAAGGTCTCTAAGGCCGCGGCGTTCTTGATTAGCACGCCTTGCTTTGCGCCCTTGCCCGCGGCGACCATGATCGACATCGGTGTCGCGAGCCCGAGCGCGCAGGGGCAGGCGATAATGAGCACGGAGATCGCGGCCACCAGCGCGTAGCTCAGCGCGGGCTCGGGCCCAACGAGCAACCAGGCGACGAACGCGATGATCGAGATCAGCACCACGATGGGCACGAACCATGCGGATACAGAGTCCGCGATCCGTTGGATCGGAGCCCTTGAGCGTTGCGCCTCTGCCACCATCTGAACGATCTGCGCCAGCGTAGTCTCCGCCCCGGTCCGAGAGACCCGCATGATGAACGCGCCGGTCTTGTTGAGCGTCCCGCCTGTAACAGGGTCGCCCTCGTTCTTCTCGACCGGGACGGGTTCGCCGGTGAGCATGGACTCGTCGATCGTGCTCCGCCCCTCGAGCACCTCGCCGTCGATGGGGATCTTGTCTCCCGGGCGGACCCGGACTCGATCACCTTCCCGGAGCTCATCGACGGCGACATCGTGCTCAGAGCCGTCGGGCTCGATGCGACGGGCGCTGGGCGGCGCAAGCTCGAGCAGTTCTTTGATCGCCCCGCCGGTCTGTCTGCGGGCACGCAGTTCCATCACTTGCCCGAGCAGGACAAGCGCAATGATGACCGCGGCAACTTCGAAGTACACCCCGACTCGCCCATCCTCGCCCCTGAGTCCTTCGGGGAACAACTCAGGTGCGAGCACTGCGAAGACACTGTAGATGTAGCTGATGCTGACACCGAGCCCGATGAGCGTCCACATGTTGGCGCTCCGAAGCCGGACAGACTGGACCGCACGAACATAGAAGGGCCATGCACACCACAGTACCACCGGTGTCGCAAGCAACATCTCGAGAACCTGTAGTGCCATTGGGCTCAGCACATCTTCCAATGGATGTGCACTGAACATCCCGACCATGACATACACAAGCAACGGCGCGGAGAAAACCACCGAAACCCAGAACCGACGCGTCATGTCGTTGAGCTCAGTATCATCCTGCTCGGCAGTGGCATCGAGGGGCTCGAGCGCCATGCCACACTTTGGGCAGGTGCCAGGGCCCACTTGGCGAACCTCGGGATGCATGGGGCATGTGTAGATCGTGCCGGGTGCGGACTCGGTGTGCGATTGCGTTGCGCCCTCGGGGTGGTCCTTGTGCCGATGGCAGCACTCATGATCCGGGGCAGGTTTCTCGCCGTCCACCCCGGTGTACTTGTTCGGTTCTTTGCGGAACTTCTGGGCACAGAGCACACTGCAGAACAGGTACTCCTCGCCGTGGTGTTCGATCTTTTCGGCCGCGTCAGATTCTTCGACGCGCATGCCGCATACCGGGTCAGTCTTCATATTGAACTCCATACTCGAGTGGGTGCATCCGTTTCATCTTGGGTCGAGGTAGTACATGAAATGGCGCACCTCTGCGCCGAAGAGTGTGCTCTCGAACCCAATCGGGGTTGGATAGTCTCTTGGGTCCGCCTCCCAGTACTCGCTCGTATTCGGGAGTGTTTCTGCGTGCCCGTCGACGAACACCGATGGGCGGACCTGCAGCTTGGCGTGCGAGCCGATGTTCTCGATGTTGACCGCGGACCTGGGGTGCTCGGCGACCTGCACCGAGTACCCGATCGATTCCTTCGCGTCGTAATGCTGGTGGATTGGGATATATGTGCGTACATTGTCCATCACGGTGACGATCTCGGAAGTCCGCTGCACGCGCACGAGCTTGGGCCACAGGTGCGCATACTCGCTCAGCTCATACCCGGGCACGGTGTCCACCGAGACAAACGGGTCTGCCCCCGGTTCCGGGTAATCGAGAATCCCAAACAGGAAGGAGTTGGGGGCGTGGTGGATCCGCCCGGAGTGTGTGAGTCGGAGATCGTCCTCGCCCTCACGAATCTCGGGGCAACGCCACATCCCGCGTGGTATAAAGAGCGGCGTGCCCGGGTCCCGCTCAAACGGCTTGCCCAGCCATTCCGCCAGGTACCGGTTGAACAGCGTCCTGTCGATCCCGCTCGCCTGATCGTCCGCGTCCGCGTTGCCCCAGATCAGGCGAGGCGGGTTCGCGTCTCGGTTCTCATCGGTGTACATCGAGAGCGCCTGGCCTTGCGATCGCAGGTTCGCCAGACAGGACACGACCCGTGCGGATTCACGCGCACGCCCCAGCGCAGGCAGCAGCAGCCCAACAAGCACCGCGATAATTGCGATCACTACGAGCAGCTCGATGAGTGTGAAGGCGCAACGAGATCGACAAAATGGCGAGTTCATGGCGTCGCCTCCGAGGTGTGACGAGATCGTTTCTTCCTTGGAATGAATCTCCATATCCATAGGCTCAGTCCCGCAAGCGCGGTCAGGATCGCCAGAACGCTCGCGATCGTGAGCAGCGGATGGTTGAAGTCGTCACGGCCCGAGTAATCCATCGTGTGCAGCATCCAGAAGAAATCGAACACCCGCCACTGATCGTTGCGACGCGCGATGATCTGCCCGTTGGTGGCGCTGATGTAGATGTGCGGATGCTTCGGGTGATCGAGCTCCACGCGGTACGCGGGGAGCATCCCCCCGCGGTACTCCATTGGCGGGTCTTCGACGATGAGTTGCGAACGGGCAACGCTTGACTCGGGCAGAAAATCATGCAACGCGATCTGCTCGGCTTGGGATTGGGTGATCTGCCCAGCTGGCGTGCCATCGGGCAGCATTCGATACACGAGCACCCCGCCGGCGTCCCGTGCTTCCCAGTGCGCCCCGAGCCCCCGATCGATCAGCGTCAGTGACGCGACCCGTGGCTGTGATGGGTCCACGAGCATCGCCGAGAGCGACTCGGGCAGGGATGCCATCGACTGTGGGGTGAGCGGCTCGTGCGTCTGCGCTCGCGCGTCGCTGGTGCCCCGCACATCGTTGATATCGAGGATGCTGAACACGAAACCGCCGACGCTCCAGGCAAGGAGCTGGAGCGCGATGATCGCGCCGAGCCAGCGATGCGTGAGATACATGAGTTTTCTAGGTTTCATCGTGCGATTCACCTCACAGCGACAGGAAAGTGAATGAGAGAATAACAACTGATCTCAGAATGCCATCCGGAATCCAAACACGAAGTAGGTCTGCTCAGTTGCGAGACCCATCGCGTCAGCAATGTTCTGTGTTTCACCTGACAGGAACTGATAGCGCAATCCGATGTATGGTGCGAACTCACGCTTTACCTCGTATCTGAGTCTGGCATCGATGCGCGTACTCGTGAGTCCCGCTCCGATGCTTTCTTCAGGGATATCCTGTGCTGAAAATGACATCTCAGCCCTTGGCTGTAAGACCAATCTCTGCGTAATCCGCAGGTCGTACTCCGCTTCAAACGAGAGCGAAACATCCGCGTTCTCATCGACATAGAGTGATGTATCGATCTCAAACATGCCCGGCGCGAGCCCTTGCAACGCAATCACACCAGACCACTGGTCGTCGTAGTTTGATTCTTCCCAAGAGTTCGCGTACTGAATGCCTGCCTGTGCGTACCAGAATGGATTGATGAGTCGAGAGAATACCAAGTCGGTTTCTGTGCCACCCTCATCCGAGCCATCAAAGACTGATTCGCCCTCAAGCTTCCAAACAAAGCGGTTATAATCATAGCCGATCCACCCCTGTGCTTGTATACCGATCTCATCGCGATCATCTTCACCAACTCGGTACTCGATTTGCTCAATGAGTGTGAACATGCGCAGCTCATTGTCAGGGACTGGATCAGGAAAATGGTCAGGAGGAGGGTTCGCAGCTGCGCGGAGAACCTCCTCAAGTGATTTGCCTTTCGGGAGCACCGGCTCGGAGCTCTCGGTTGAGTGATCCGGATGTGTTTGGTTCTCCTCTTGATCCCGGTGCTGCTCATGTGGCAATGGCTGCCCACAGATGCTGATACTCGCCGCAGTTGAAAGCACGCTCAGCGAGAATCCGACCCGAACTGCGGGAGTGGAAACGGATGTTTGTTTACGATCCTGCATGACTTGCCTCCAGATCGAGTGATTTCACGACCGCGACGGTCCTGAACATACCCATGTCCATGTGATAGAGAAGATGGCAGTGGAAGGCCCACTGACCCGGCGCGTCTGCTGTGATATCAACGGTGAGCAGTTCCGCGGGCTGAACATTGACAGTGTGCTTGCGTGGGTTCTTGTCGTAATCATGCCCAGCGTACAGATCCATCCACATCCCGTGGAGGTGGATGGGGTGACTCATCATCGTGTCGTTGATCATGTTCATCCGGAGTCTTTCACCGTACTCGAAGTAGATCATGTCAGATTCAGACCACTTTTTCCCATCAAATCCCCAGATGTACTTGTGCATGTTCCCCGTGAGGTGGAGATCGAACTCTCGGGTTGGTGCTCTGCGGTCTACTGGTGTTTCTAGGCATCTGAGCTGGCTGTAGGTCAGCACCCGCCGCCCATCATCACCGAGCCCAACGCCAGGGTCATCGAGCTGGCGGTACGCCGACATGGCCATGGTGATGCTCCCAGGCCCGTGGGTATCTGGCCCGTGCATCACACGCTTGGGCAACCCGGTGATCGCGAGTGCCCCGTCGTGATCAGCTCCCATTTCAGATGTCCTCTGGTTTCCTTGGGTTCGATCTTCTTGTGGTGCATGCCCGTCGTGAGGATTCGATTTCTGAGCGGACTCGGCCGATTTGCTATCGGACGAGTGGTCGCCGCTCATGGCGGTGCCGTGCATCATGCCCATGTCTTCCATGCCCAACATCGGCCGCACACGGCGTGGCGGAATTTCTGCGCTCATCCCGTTCTCAGGTGCAAGCGTGCCCCGCGCGTAGCCGCTCCGATCCATCGTCTCTGCGAAGATGGTGTATGCGCGTGCATCGGGCATCTTCACGATGAGGTCGTATGTCTCAGCAACCGCGATGCGGAGCTCGTCGGTCTCGACGGGCTCGATGTTCTGCCCGTCCGCTTGCACGACGGTCATCGGTAGTCCGGGTATGCGGAGATCGAAGTATGTCATCGCTGCAGCGTTTACGACGCGGAGTCGCACACGCTGACCCGGCTTCGCGATCGCCGTCCAGTTCTCGCTCGCGCCACGCCCATTCATCAGGTATGTGTAGGTTGCGCCGGTCACATCCGCGATGTCTGTCGGGTCCATCCTCATGCGTTGCCAGCGGAGGCGTTCTGAGAGCACATCGCCCAGGCCCATTCCAGATTCACGCATCTGCTCCTGAATGTTCGCGAGTGTCGGTCGTTGGAAGTTGTAGTAACCCTCAATTGTCTTGAGGTTTCGCATGATCTTGTATGGGTTCTCGTGTGTCCAATCGGAGAGCACAATCGTGTGCTCGACATCGTACTGGATTGGGTCAGGTTCCTTGGGTTCGATGATGAGCTGCCCGTAGTGGCCGAGTTGTTCTTGGAGACCACTGTGGCTGTGGTACCAGTAGGTGCCGTTCTGGCGGACCTTGAATTGATAGGTGAAAGTCTCACCAGCGCCGATCCCTGGAAAGCTGATGCCCGGCACGCCGTCCATCGTGTAGGGCAGGAGCAGCCCGTGCCAGTGGATCGATGTGGATTCGTCCAACTCGTTATGGACCCGAATAATCGCCTCCTCGCCCTCTCTCATGCGGATGATTGGACCGGGGATGCTGCCATTGATTGTGACGGCATCGGATACTCGTCCGTCGATCCTGAGTGGCAGTTTCTTGATGTAGAGATCAATCCCCGTGGGTGAGGTGGCATCGAGTTCGGGCAGGATTTCAGGGCGCTGCGCCCGAAAGACCTCCGCAAGAGCCCCGGGGCTGAGCATTGCAAATCCCGCCGCCGCTGCGAATCCGCTCGCGCGAATAAATGTTCGTCGTGTGAGTGGCCATGACAAAGAAACGCTTTGTGTATCTGTTTCGTTCATTTTGCCTCCAAGTCAAGAGTTGATTTTTCGTTTGATCGGCTCGTCTGTGCTTTAGAACGAATAATGATCAAGCCCGTAGATCAGTGCACCACCGAGGAACCCCGTAGCGCCCACCACCGAAACACAAATCAGCAGCATCGTCCTGTACGCAAGCTCACGCCTCTTGGTGAGACATCCGCGTGTCCGGATAAACAGGATGAAGGTAATGATGGAAAGCGCAGCCGTGGATGTGCCGAGCCATCGGTGGGTGGCCTGCACCCAATCGTCATCGAGGAGCACAAAGCCCGCGTTGAACCATCCGAGTGTCATCGCGCCCAGCGCACCGAGCATTGCGATGAACAGACAGAACCCCGCGGCCTGGCGCAGCCAGCGTTCCTTGCGAACGAGGAATCCGATCTCTGCGAGCACCGCACCAAACAGGAGCCCGATAGGGAGGTGCGTTGAGGGCGGATGCAGCTTACCTAGCCAGGCGATAAATGGAGAGCGCCCACCGTCCGAGTGGTCTTTAGTGTGATCGTGGTCATGCGCCGCATGCGGCTCACCCCCAGTATCGGCATGCTCGTGTGAAGTATCCGCATCGGGGTGGGGTTGATTTTCTTCATCCGTTGCATGCTCATGCATGTGCTCTAGGGGGGGTGGGTCTTCACCAAACTCCGCGTTTACCTGTGTGAGCATCACCCGCAGGTTTGGTAGGTACTGATCCGGATCTGCCTTGAACCGAGTCACGCACTTCTTGCAGCATAGCCCGATGACCTGCCCATCCACAACAACTGTGAATCGTGGGTCTACTTCTTCGTCGCTCGTGACGGGGCAGATTGAGTTGATTGGTGTCGCGTCGCTTGGAGCGGCAGCGATCACGATGTGCGTTGAGGCTGTCGCGGGTGAATCGACCGGGGCCAGCAGGCACGAAATCGAGAGACATACTTTCGCGATGGTTCCGAGCAAGAAGTTGACGATCATGATTCGGCCTCCATATCCATCGTTATGGACAGATTTTTTTTACGGTTTACGCTTATGGGTTCTGCTTCGCCCATGACTCGTCGAGTTGCTGAGGTACTTGCCGGGATCAGCAAAGACCTTGGGTTCGCATATCGGGCAGCAGAACCAGACCAGGCGACCCGCGAGGACGATCACGGAGGGCTCACCCATGGAACCGAGCTTGCCATCGATCATGCACCTCTCGAGCGTGTGCGTTGGGCGCGGCGCGAGCAGATCGCTCGAGCATCCCATGAGCGTCAATCACGACGCGCACGCGAACAGGATGGTCCGGTTCATGGCAATATCCTGGCAAAGTCTTGTCCGATTGAATCGCATCGTGGATCAGTACGCGCAGCGCGTACCTTCCCTCATGGACGCGTCTCTATCGTTGCCAGACGCCCAAGAGTGCCTGTGCCTGGTTGTGGGAGAACCCCGCGCGGATCGAGCCCGTCCGGGCGATCGAGAGGAGGCGCGTGGGGAGTTCGGTCGTGATGAGTTGGATGCTCGCGGGCGGAGCACGCGTCATCTGCACCGAGTCGCGATCACGCGAGGGCATGGGCATGGGCTCGGTGGGCGCGGGGGCATCGTCGGGGGTGATGCCACAGGTGCACGGGCCGTTGCTCATCGCACAGTATGTGCGGACATTCTCGGTGCCACAGCACGAGACCTCGCGGATCACCTCGTGACACCCCATCATCACGCACGGATCAGATCCCATCGCGGGCGCACTGGACTGCGATGAACTCCAGAGGGAATCCACCCCCCGCATCCCGAGCAGGGATGCAGCAATGAACAGGATGAGGTGGACGCGGTTCATGTGCAGTTTCAGTCTACCGATTCAGGATCATCCGATCAACAATCGAGACGGCGGAAGTATTTCCAAAAAAACTTTCACCCTCATCAAGGGGAGTAAACATGCGATCACCTTCGCGCGTGCGATATATAGAGTAGCGAAGTTATCGGCGCGGCGGTTCATTTGGTGATTCTCTCAATGAGTAGCGATCAAAATCTGGGACGATGGGGGTTGAGTCACGGGATCAGATCTGTACATTAACGCGGGGTGATCTCTCAGAATCATCGCCCTACACACATCACTCTGTCTCGTGGAGGAGCGTCATGAAGCGTTCACTTTGTCAAGTTGCCCTGTTCGCCGGGTTGGTGGGGCTACCCGCAACCGTAGAAGCACAGGTTTCAAGTCTATCGGAAAGCCCCGATGTGATACCGACCACCAAGATGCGTCCGCTGGAGCATCGATCCGCCGCGGTGCGTCGAGATCTCGCGGAGCAGCGCGGGGTCGAGCACTCCGTTGCTCGCATGTGGAGCGAGTTGTTGCTCGATTCAATCCGGCGTGACTTTGCGCGCCCGACGATCCATTCGCGCAACCTGTATCACACCTCTGCAGCGATGTGGGACGCGTGGGCAGCGTTCGAGCCCGGGACGGATCAGGTGTTACACAATGAATCGATGAGCGCCGACGATGTGCAACTCGCACGGGAGGAAGCGATCAGTTACGCGATGTATCGGATCCTCCGTCATCGGTTTGCGTTGTCCCCGGCTGCGATCGAGATGTACCCGGAGTATGACTTGTTCATGAGCGAGTTGGGGTACGACATCTCCATCACGGACACCGCGGGTGATACCCCCGCGGCGCTTGGCAATCGCATCGCGGAGTCCGTTATCCAGTTCGGTCTGCTGGATGGATCAAACGAGCAGCTCGATTACGCGAATCTGTACTACGAGCCGGTGAATCCTCCGTTGCTCCCTGACTTCCCGGGCAACCCGGACATGCTCGATCCGAACCGCTGGCAGCCTCTCGCGCTCGAGTTTTTCGTGGATCAGTCCGGCAACCCGATCCCCACGGGATACCCAGATTTTCTAAGCCCAGAATGGGGCGAGGTAACCCCATTTGCGATGGATCAGGACGATGTCCAGATCAAGCAGCGTGACGGGTTCACCTGGCAGGTCTGGCATGATCCGGGAGATCCGCCGTACATCAACGGCGAACCCGCAGAGGATCTCCGGTACAAGTGGGGATTTGAGATGGTGGTGACTTGGTCCTCGCACCTTGATCCCGCGACGGGGACCATGGTGGATATCTCCCCCGCAACATTCGGGAACGCCCCGATCCCTTTGATTGCGGAGGAGACCGACTTCTATGACAAGCTCAACGGAGGCGATTGGGGTGAGGGGTACGATGTAAACCCGAGCACCGGGTTGCCCTACGAGTCTCAGATGGTGCCCTTGGGCGATTACGCGCGTGTGCTCGCGGAGTTCTGGGCGGATGGTCCGGATTCAGAGACGCCCCCCGGGCACTGGTTCTCGGTGCTGCACTATGTCACCGATCATCCGGAGCACAACGGGCAGTTCATGGGGCAAGGACCAGTCCTCGATCCGCTCGAGTACGATGTCAAGTCCTACCTCGCGCTGGGCGGCGGGATGCACGACAGCGCGATCTCCGCGTGGTCCGTGAAGGGGTACTACGACTATCCCCGTCCAGTGTCCGCGATCAGGTACATGTGCGATCGTGGTCAATGCTCCGATCCGAACATGCCCAGTTTCAATCCTGAGGGCATCAACCTCATCCCCGATTACATTGAAGTCGTGACAACAGAAACGACCGCACCCGGCGAGCGTCATGCGCACCTCGCGGGGAGTGAGGGAAAGATCGCGGTCAAAGCCTGGAAGGGTCCAGACTTCATCGATGACCCCGATAACGATGTCGCGGGCGTGGGGTGGATCCTCGCGGATAACTGGTGGCCCTATCAGCGCCCCAGCTTTGTCAGCCCGCCGTTCGCGGGATATGTCTCGGGTCACTCGGTGTTCTCTCGCGCCGCAGCGGAGATCATGTCCATGCTCACGGGGAGCGAGTACTTCCCCGGCGGGATGGGCGAGTTTGAAGCACCGATGAACGAGTTCCTTGTCTTCGAGGATGGGCCGTCCATGGACATCACCCTGCAATGGGCAAAGTACGCGGACGCGTCCGATCAGACATCGCTCTCACGCATCTGGGGCGGGATCCATCCGCCTGCGGATGATCTTCCGGGTCGGTACATGGGTCTGGAGATTGGCCCAGAAGCATTCACAGAAGCACGCCGGTATTACAACGGGCTCAAGTCATGCCCAGCGGACTTCAAGCCGGACGGTCAGATGAACTTCTATGATGTATCGAACTACATCGTCGCATACCTCGACGACGACCTGCTCGCCGACATGAACGGCGACCTGGAACTCGATGCCATGGATGTCATGGACTTCCTCGATGCGTACACGGGTGGATGTCCGTAACGCGATTGACAGATTGATTCTCTGTTCACCCCGCACTTGTTGCGGGGTTTTCTGGTTTCTTGCAACATAATGCTACATAACTACGTCGGTATATAATTGTCCTCTAGTAGCGGTCCAGCACTTTGTGGTGCTCCGCCTATTGGTCTTAGGTCGGTGTTTCAAGTAGCTTTCCGTTTCTCCCTGACCTTGATGTCCAACCAAAAGAGCTTCGGTTCTCCGTGTGCCTATTGCCGTGTCACGAAGATCTGCGGTTTGGTTTCTCCTATCACTGTATAGAGGATGGGTCTGGGCTCATGCCCTTCCATTTTCTCTTGGGGCGTGTGGGCTTCGTGCGCCCCGTGCACCCGATGCTGATTGTACCACGCCTTGTACTGCTCCAGCCCTTGCTGCATGCGCGGCTGCGTCGGCACCATCCAAGTCGTTCTCATCTAGATCTTCATGGTTCGGAAAAACCGCTCGATCTTCGCGTTGATCTACCAAGTGTATAAAAATACTGCGCAGATTCTTGATCCACTTCCCAGCAGCCACCTCATCAAATAGCCTCGATACATACTCGAGAATGAGATTCGCTTGAAATCTGCAGGCGGTTGTTGCAGGGAGACACGCCAAAAGTGTCTCGCGCGGAGTTTCGAAGAGGGTTGCGGGACCGCTATTTTTAAGCCGGTGTCGCAAGACGCCGGCTTTCTTGTTATAGATGGCACCCTACAAAGAGACTGCCCGATTTCTTCGCGGTTTCCGCAACAATACACGTGGTTGCGCGGAGCGAGCGAGTCTCTGATGTCGCGCCCATGATAACCGAACTCGCATGTCTCTGATCCGGATCAGGGCGAAATCAACTCCAAAGTCTCTCGGGTCTCTGAGATCCGGTGTACGGGTGAAGAGATCGTTGTGCGCGGTGTGCCTCACGCAACATCGTTGGTTCGAAAATGCTGCATCGCGCAACAATCTTCGAAAAAGCGGACACCGAGTCATGAAACCGCATAGGTGCTTGATGGAGGGCAATGACGCCCGCATCAAGGACGATCCCCATGCCGAAGAAACGATCCGTCGATCGCACGACCGACCCGCAGACCATGACGCCGAAGGAACGCCGTGATGAGATCACGAGCATCCTCGCGCTGGGTCTGGTGCGAGCATCGAGCCTACTCCCGTCATCTACGAAAGTCTCTGAATCTTCACCGGAGGGACTTGAAGATCGGGACCATGCTGACCTCAGTGTGGGGAATACCAACCCCCAAGGAGGTCAATCATGATCGCACCAGACAAGCAGGCCATGGTCGAGGCGGAGATCGCTGAGTTGCAGGAGATGACGACCGGACAGCTCGCCAACCTGTACGAGCAGCTGCACGGCCAGCCGACCCGTACCCGCCACCGCCAGTACCTGATCCGCAAGAACGCGTGGCGGATTCAGGCCAACGCCTTCGGGGGGTTCTCTGAGCGAGCCAAACGCCGGGCGGCCGAGCTCGCCAACGACGCG
>CEOE01056228.1_pt1 | contig 14235 bp, 17 predicted proteins | sample 530211 | NCBI WGS metagenome assembly CEOE01 (sample SAMEA2619779, study PRJEB7988) | marine metagenome | isolation source: saline water (ENVO:00002010), including
GCGCTCGCCGAACGCTTCGGCGTCACGGCCGCCACGGTCAATAACACTATCAAGCGCCTTGAGCGCGACGGCTATGTCACCTCGCGACCCTATCGCTCAATATTCCTGACAGAAAAAGGTGAAACGCTCGCCAAAAAATGTCGCGACCGCCACCAGATCGTCTATAACTTCCTCGTCTCAATCGGCGTCGATCCCGAGGTCGCCGAGTTCGATGCCGAGGGCATTGAGCATCATGTGAGTGAGGAGACGTTGGCGGTGTTTGTTCAATACCCAGGGGGTTGAATGATTTGTCTATATAATAAATCTAGGGTTTTTAGTTTCATTTATTTCGAGATTTGTGAATAGCCCCTGGAATTGTAGGTACCCCATCACTTATAAAGTGAGGCAAGAAGTTTACGATGCCCAAGAGTCATTTTACCGATGAGTTTAAGATCAATGCCGTTCGCCAGATTACAGAACGAGGCTACTCAGTCGCGGAAGTTTCTGCTCGTCTCGGTGACAGCATACATCCCTTTATCTGTGGAAGAAGAAGTTCAGCAAGTCTCCTGATGCGATTGCTGAAGCTGATCGACAGTCATCCGAGATACGCCGCCTGAAGCAAGAACTCGCCCGGATCACCGAGGGGCGCGATATTCTAAAAAAGACAACCGCGTACTTCGCCAGGGATACAAAATGAGGTACGCGTGTATTGACCAACATCGCCGGTTCTACTCGGTACGCACCATGTGTCGGTGTTTGCAGGATCATCTCAGTGGCTTTTATGCTTGGCAGAAGAAACCACACAGCGATCGGTTTCTGGAAGGTCAAAGGCAGACTGCGCTTTTTCGCCAGATATGGGAAGACAGCGGTCAGGTATATGGCTACCGCAAAATCCATGATGATCTGCTGGATATGGGAGAGAGTTGCTGTCTGAACCGTGTTGCTCGACTGACCCTTAATGCAGGCATACGCGCCCGGATCGGTTGCAAGGAGCGTCGTGGCAAATATAGCGGCAAACCAACCGGCTGTCGTCGTTAGCAACAAACTGGACCGGCAGTTTGATACCGCCAGACCAAATACCGTGTGGGTGACCGACATCAACTATATCAAGACACAGTAAGGGTTTGCGTATCTTGCCGTCGTCATTGACCTTTATTCCCGCATGGTGGTTGGCGGGGCATTGAAGCAGCGACAAGATACAGAGGTTGTTCTACAAGCCTTGCTGATGGACGTCTGACGGCGAAAGCCAAAGAACAGCGTTCTGAACCATTCTGATCAGGGTTCCCAATATACCAGCATGACTGGGCCGCTTTTCTTCGCCAGCACAATCTGGAACATAGTATGAGCCGCCGTGGGAACTGTCATGACAATGCTGTTGCCGAAAGTTTCTTCAACTTGTTTAAGCATGAACGCATCCGCCGCAGGGTCTATAAATCAAGCGATGAGGCACGTCAGGATGTCTTCGACTACATAGAAATGTTCTGCCCCCCCAAGCGACACGTTCCATTGCTTGGCCGCTGGCGGGTCAATGCCGTGCCACCTATGGCGCAGGCCTTGCCGATGCGCGTATCGATCTTCAGGCACCGACCGAGCTGGATGAGATCTGGCTTTTGCGCGGTGACACCATTGATGCTGTTTTTGACCAAGGCATCACCGTCTGGGAGACGCTCGGTCGTAACGCTTGATGTTGGCACGCCGTAGCCTATATGGAAGGCGATTCCGTACGCTTTGTGCGCCATGCTCCCAAGAGCATAGCGGTGGCTATGTTCTCGCTGCCAGAGACATCCGGGAGCTGCGTGATCTGCTGGATGCCAGACGCACGGCGTGGCAGACCATCATCAAAGTCGTGAAAACCGGCGTGCTAACAATGCTGTTGCTGGGCGTTGCCATCAAACTGAAACTCTTCGGAGTAAACTAACCATGCTGACACTAATTGGTAGTCTGCTGGGCTTTTTATCCAGCACCTTTCCGTATCTGCTCAAGCTCTGGCAGGACGGGGCTGACCGACATTATGAACTGGCCGTTGTCGACTGGCAAATGGAGCAGATGAAGCTGGGCGGGCGGTAAAAGAACCAAGGGATTGGGCCGGCGTCGGAACGCCGAAGCGGCACTTTTTTTTCTAATTATGCTTTGCACAAATAAAACCTTCCAAGTGGAGAATGTGTTATGGTACACCTTTCATCACGTTACTGATTTCTCAACGATTCGTCGGAGATTCCGGGTGTGTTTTGATCGCTTGGCTTGGCGGTAGCGTACCTGAGAGGCTGTTCGAAAATCCATCATGCTAGCCTTTTCGATAGAATCTGGATCATGGAAATTTGAATCATCGCCTCACTGTTGCGCTTGACGAGCCCATTGACTGTCTTACAGGTCGCGCCTATGGAGAAAATCTCCAGCCCAAACGTGCTGTTATGGGTGCCGACGTCCATCCTACCAGTGAGCTACTCAAAGCCGCGCTAGCAGAAGGTCTGATGGATCTCGACGTTTATGTTATTGATGTCAGATTGGCTGGGACCGAAAAAAAAATCTATGTTCCTGCCTTCGGTAAACTGGGTTGGCATGAATAAATCGTACTGAAAGAAGTGTCGACTAAGGTTTACCACAAATACGTCAGTATGGGGCTAAATGCATGAATTTTCTTGTCACCGGTGGCGCAGGCTTTATCGGTTCTGCCGTTATCCGTTTCCTGGCCTCAGAAACTAAACACAAAGTACTAAATCTCGATAAGCTAACCTATGCTGGTAACCTTGAAACTCTAGCTGAGATCGAAAACAGCCCTCGTTATCAATTCATTCAAGGTGACATTTGTGATCGTCAACTGATCGAAAAATTATTTGCCGAACATCAACCCGATGTCGTGATGCACCTAGCTGCAGAGTCACACGTCGATAGATCCATAGATGGACCTTCTGATTTTATTCAAACCAATATTGTCGGCACTGCAGTGATGCTGGAATGCGCTCGTGATTACTATTCAAGTTTGACCAGTGAAAGAAAAAGCCAATTTCGTTTTCACCACATCTCTACTGATGAAGTTTTTGGAAGTTTAGGTGAAACAGGTCTTTTCACCGAAGAGTCCAACTACGACCCAAGCTCTCCTTATTCCGCATCAAAGGCAAGCTCGGATCATCTTGTTCGCGCATGGCATCGAACCTATGGTCTTCCGGTATTGATAACCAATTGTTCGAATAATTATGGTCCTTATCAGTTCCCGGAAAAGCTCATTCCTTTGATGATATTGAATGCAATTGAAGAAAAGTCTTTACCTATATACGGCGATGGCCAACAAATACGCGACTGGCTTTATGTCGAAGACCATGCACGTGCCCTCTATGAGGTTGTGCAAAAAGGAAAAATTGGAGAGACCTATAATATCGGCGGTAATAACGAAAAAACAAACCTGGAAGTAGTTGAAACAATCTGCGACCTTTTGGATGAGCTGCACCCAAGCAAATCAACCAAGATTGAATCGTACAAAGAACTTATCACTTCTGTAACGGACAGACCTGGCCATGATCGACGTTACGCCATTGACGCTGGAAAAGTCTTCCACGAGTTAAACTGGAAACCTGAAGAAAGCTTTGAAACAGGCCTACGAAAGACAGTGTCTTGGTTTCTTGGTAACCCTAAGTGGTGCAAAGTAACAACCAACTCCGGATACCAACGAGAGAGACTGGGCAAGGGGACGAAATAGTGAAGGGCATAATATTAGCTGGCGGCTCAGGAACACGCCTCCAGCCTGCAACATTAGCGATCTCGAAACAGTTGCTGCCGGTTTATGATAAGCCGATGGTTTACTACGCACTATCGACATTGATGCTAGCAGGCATCCGAGATATATTGTTGATTTCCACTCCGATAGACACTCCAAGATTTCAGCAGCTATTAAGTGATGGCTCTCAGTGGGGTATTAACATCCGATTTGCCGTCCAGGAAGAGCCCAAAGGTATTCCGGATGCGTTCGCAATTGGTGAAGACTTTATCGCTGGTGATAACGTATCGTTAATTCTCGGCGATAACATCTTTTATGGAAACGAACTCTCCAAAGATTTAGAGATCACCTCTCATTCCGGTGGCGCAACTGTTTTTGCCTATCCTGTCCAGGACCCGGAACGCTATGGCGTTGTAGAATTTGACAAGGCTGGCAAGCCAATTGCCTTAATTGAAAAACCAGAAAAGCCCAAATCTAAATATGCAGTAACTGGTCTATATTTCTATGACAATCAAGTTATTGATATAGCTAAAAATCTAAAACCCTCTCTCCGTGGTGAACTAGAAATTACCGATATAAACCGACATTATCTCGAACTTGGTCAATTAAACGTGCAAAAATTTGGGCGTGGTCACGCTTGGCTAGATACAGGGACGCATGATTCTCTCTTGGAGGCCAGCCAATTCGTTGCCACCTTAGAACGCCGACAAGGGCTCAAAATTGCCTGCCCCGAAGAAATTGCCTTTAATAAAGGCTATATATCAACAGACCAGCTTGAAAAACTGGCTATACCTCTCTCAAAGAGTGGTTATGGAAAGTACCTGCTTAATATAATCAATGGTCTATAGTGCCTCACCGTATATGTAGACTCCTTAAACAATTCCTGAAGACGATCGAAGCCATGATCCCATACGGACGTCAAAATATTTCGCAAAATGACATTGATGCAGTCGTAGATGTGTTGCGCTCTGATTTCTTGACGCAAGGTCCTGTTGTGCCCGAATTCGAGAAGGTAGTCGCTAGCTATACGGGCGCTAAATATGCTGTCGCCGTTAACAGTGCGACCAGCGCGCTACATATTGCCTGTCTGGCACTTGGGGTTGGGCCAGGCGACTTGGTTTGGACTTCTCCAATAACCTTTGTAGCCAGCGCCAATTGTGCCCGCTACTGTGGTGCTGATGTGGATTTTGTTGATATTGACTCATCAACCTATAACTTGAGCGTACCCTGCTTGGTCGAGAAACTAGAGCAGGCCAAGCGCAATGGTCGGTTGCCGAAGGTCGTTATTCCGGTCCATTTGTCGGGGCAGTCTTGCGACATGGAAGCTATCCATGAGCTATCCATTGAGTACGGCTTTCGAATCATAGAGGACGCATCGCACGCAATAGGTGGCAGCTATAAAAATGAAAAAGTAGGCGGATGTCGATACAGTGACATCACGGTGTTTAGCTTCCACCCAGTAAAGATCGTAACCACGGGTGAAGGCGGGATGGCCCTTACCAATGACTTAGCGTTGGTCAAACGCATGGCCCGGTTGCGCAGTCATGGTATTACTCGCTACCCGGCCGAAATGACGTGCCAACCCGAGGGCTCTTGGTACTACCAGCAGATTGAACTGGGTTTCAACTACCGCATGACAGACATCCAGGCCGCACTGGGCGTTAGCCAAATGCATCGGCTTGACGAATTTGTCACTCAGCGGCATGCAATCGCACAGCGCTATGAAGAGCTTTTGGGAGATACACTGGTGATCCGTCCCGGGAAGCACCCTGACGCTTATTCAAGTCTGCATCTTTACATCGTGCGGCTTCCGGCTGGCGCAATGAAAACCAGCCATCGAGAAGTTTTCGAGAACATGCGGGCCGAAGGTATAGGCGTCAACCTCCACTACATACCTGTCTATCGCCACCCCTATTACCAGAGCATGGGTTTCAAGCGAGAAAACTTTCCTGAAGCTGAGCGCTATTACGCCGAAGCAATTACTCTGCCCATCTACCCAGACCTCAAACCCGAGCAGCAGGCTGAGGTAGTGCGCCGACTTCTGACTCCCTCGGGATATCAAACTATTTTCTGATCTGACATGACATGACTCAATTTACCGTTCTAGATCTACCAACGTTTACCGATCCTCGTGGCTCCCTAACTGTTCTTCAAAGATCATTGCCGTTTGATGTGGTTCGAACTTACTGGATCTATAGTGCCGATGGTCAAACTCGGGGTGGGCACCGCCATATTCACACCCGTCAGGCTCTGGTAGCGATAGCCGGAAAGGTTTCCATTTATATGAATGATGGAGTAGTGATCGATACCATCAATCTGGAGCAACCCAGTAAGTGTCTCTTGGTTGAGCCTAAAGATTGGCACACCATGACATTTGGCGAGGGAGCGGTCTTGTTGGTGATGTCTTCGCACCCTTACGATCGAAGCGATTACGTCGATACTCCTTATGAGTAACCAAGCCATGATCGAGTATGAAAGTCTGATGCGCTCGAATAGCGCGTACATGGTTGAGCTTGAAGCCGCCGCAACACGCGTCATCCGCAGCGGCTGGTATGTGTTGGGCCAAGAGGTCAGCGCCTTTGAGGCGGAATTCGCCAACTACGTTGGTGCAAAACACTGCATCGGCGTGGCCAACGGATTAGATGCCCTCATACTGTCCATCGAGGCGCTGGACTTGCCCAAAGGCAGTGACATCCTGGTGGCCTCCAACACCTATATCGCCACTATCCTCGCCATAGTGCGTGCCGGACACAAGCCTGTGCTGGTGGAGCCCGAACCGGCCACCTTCAACATGGACCCGGCTTGTCTGCCGAAGGCCGTCACTGCCAACACCCGCGCTATCTGCGTGACGCATCTGTTCGGCAAGACCTGCCGCATGGATGCTATTGGAGCTTTCGCCCGCGAGCATGGCCTGCGGGTGATCGAGGATTGCGCGCAGTCGCACGGCGCTCGTCTGGGCGCACAGATGACAGGGACCTTTGGCGATACCGGATGCTTCAGCTTCTACCCGACCAAAAACCTGGGTGCCATCGGCGATGCGGGTGCGGTCGTCACCAATGACGATGCTCTGGCGGACCGTTTGCGTCACACGCGCAACTATGGCTCCAAGCAAAAGTACGTTAACCGCTATGTGGGCGTGAACTCCCGTCTGGACGAGTTGCAAGCCGCCCTGCTGCGCGTCAAGCTACGCCATCTGGATGCCATGACAGCGCACAAGCGTTCCCTAGCCGAGATCTACTTTGCGAGTCTGCCGGAATGGGTTGACAAGCCGGTGCGCCGGCCAGACGAGTACGACGTATTCCACATCTTCGGCATTCGCCATCCACAGCGTGATGCCCTGCGCCAGCACCTACTCGACCATGGCGTCAAGACCGAGATCCATTACCCCATCCCCCCGCACCGGCAGGAGGCCATGCGCGGCATCCTGCCGGGCAGTTATCCTGTTGCCGAGGAGCTGCATGCCACGGAGCTGAGCCTGCCAATTTCCGCCGGGCACACGGTAGGTGACATGATTCGTGTGGTCAATTCAATCGCCGAGTTCCCCCTTTCGTAGTGGCCCAATTGTTTTGGCAGAAGCTGCCTTGATGCTTGATCAAATAGGAATGATGGCGAATAGTCATTTTGCTGCAGAGCTGGTGCCATTTGTCATGTTCGGTAGAACAGAAGAGTCACGAGATGAATATCAAGATTGAAACGCCCCGACTTTGCCTTCGAACCTTGCATGAAGGTGATGTGACACAGGCGTATGTGGATTGGCTCAACGACCCTGAGGTCAATCGTTATCTGGAAACTAGACACACCGTACAGACGTTGGCCTCGTGCAGTGAGTTTGTTAAGCGCTGTAATTCCGAGAAGTCGGAACGCCTGCTGGGTGTTTTCCTGAAGGAGTCCCAATCCCATATCGGCAACGTCAAGCTCGGTTTTGTCAACGACATTCATTCCCGGGGCCAAATCAGCCTGTTTATCGGAGACAAAAAGCTCTGGGGGCAAGGATTTGGTCGAGAGATTGTCTCTGCGATTACCAAGTACGGTTTTGAGGAGGCCTGCTTGGAAAGAATTGAGGCTGGTTGTTATGAGGGAAATTTGTCCTCTTTGAGGGTATTCCTATCGGTGGGGTATACCGTGGAGGGGTTCTTTCGGAGCCATGCAATTTCCGATTCAGGACAAAGAACGGGGTGTTTCTGGATGGGTATGCTGAGACATGAATTCAAGCTCAATCATCGCTAGAAAGCTCGCGCTCGGGACCGTTCAATTCGGGCTTGACTATGGTGTGGCGAACCAGAGTGGCCGTGTCACTGTGGAAGAGGGACAAAAAATCCTTGCGGAGACACGCCGGGCTGGTGTTGACACGCTGGATACAGCAATAGCCTACGGCGATAGTGAAGCGACGCTCGGGAAAATCGGCGTTGGCAATTGGCGTATTGTTAGCAAGTTGCCAAAGATGCCGGAGGGAACCCTTGACGTCGAAGGATGGGTCGAGGCTCAGATAGCCGGTTCATTGAGCCGCTTGGGGATAGGGCAACTCGATGGGCTGTTGCTGCACTACCCAGCTCAGGTGTTACAGGGCGAAGGTTGCAGACTGTCTGCGGCCCTGCAGAGGGCAAAAGACAATGGGTTGGTAAAAAAAATCGGAGCCTCAATTTATAGCCCGGATGAACTGCCGCCATTACTGGACGCATTTGACATGAGTCTTGTTCAGTTGCCGTTAAACATCCTAGATCGTCGGATCATCGATTCTGGGGGGCTGGCTCGAATGAGTTTGGCTGGCGTGGAAGTCCATGTGCGTTCGATCTTTTTGCAAGGGCTTCTCCTGCTTGCAGAATCGCAAAGGCCCGAAAAGTTCAGTCGCTGGCATTCGTTATGGAAGGCTTGGGACTCCTGGCTGAAAGAAAACAATTTGTCCGCTCTGGAGGCCTGCCTGAGTTTCGTTTTGCATCAGGAGATGGTGAGCAAAATTGTTGTTGGGGTCGATGGTGTGAGCCAGATTCGGCAAATACTATCGCTTCCTGATCGAAAGTTGTCCGAGTTACCAAACTTCTCGGGTCTTTACGATGAGCAACTGATAAATCCCATGAACTGGAGCAGACTATGAAGATTGTTGCCATTGTCCAAGCTCGTATGGGGTCAACCCGCTTACCGAACAAGGTGATGAAGTCAATTGTTGGGCGACCGATGATTGACCTGTTACTGGCGCGCTTGGCGTGTTCCGATGAGTTAGATCAGATTGTTGTGGCGACTTCGGTTGATGAGAGAAATCAGCCACTTTTCGAGTTTGTCCGTTCGCTGGGATATCACTGCGAACAAGGCAGCGAGAACGATGTTCTGGCGCGGTACATTGAGGCGGCTAAGACCCACCAAGCTGATGTTGTGGTGCGTATTACAGGGGATTGTCCTCTTGTCGATCCGGCGCTAGTTGATGAGTGCGTCCGGCGATTTCGGGCTGCCAATGTTGATTACTTCAGTAACATCGCTCCCCCAACATATCCGGACGGTCTGGATATCGAAGTCATGACGCTGAGTGCCTTGGAGCGCGCCATGGAGGAGTCGAAGACCTCATACGATCATGAACACGTTACGCCCTATCTGCGCGAGAGTGGAAAATTCAGGACCGCTACTATGCAAAATGATGCCGACCTTTCGGCGCTTCGATGGACGGTGGATGAGCTGGCTGACCTCGAGGTCATAAAGAGAGTGTTTGAGCACTTTTCTCCGAATATTAACTTTGGTTGGCGTCAAGTACTCGACTTGTATCGTGGTCAGCCATGGCTATTCTCGGCTAACCAACAAATCATCAGAAATGAAGGTGCGATTATGAGTACTGGGCAAAAGTTATGGAAACGTGCGAAAAAAGTGATTCCCGGTGGCAATATGCTGCTTTCCAAGCGTGCGGAGATGTTTTTGCCAGACCTCTGGCCAGCGTATTTCAGCAAATCCAAAGGTTGCAAAGTCTGGGATTTGGATGGCAATGAATTCATTGACATGTCGATTATGGGTGTCGGGACAAACACCTTGGGTTATGGACATCCAGAAGTTGATGATGCCGTCAAAAAAACTGTTGAAACGGGTAATTTGTCAACTCTAAATTGTCCGGAGGAGGTTTATTTGGCCGAGCGATTAGTCGAGTTGCACCCATGGGCCGACATGGTGCGATTTGCACGCTCAGGGGGGGAGGCCAATGCAGTTGCCATTCGTATCGCGCGTGCTGCTGCAGGCAAAGATAAGGTGGCCATTTGTGGATACCACGGTTGGCATGACTGGTATCTCTCCGCCAACTTAGCAGATGACAAAAACTTGGATGGTCATCTATTGCCGGGGTTAGAGCCCACAGGGGTTCCTCGAAATCTGAAGGGGACCGTTTTTCCCTTCAACTACAACAGTTATGCAGAGCTTGAGGAGTTGGTAAACGCGCACGACATTGGTGTCATCAAGATGGAGGTGGTGCGCAATATGGGGCCAGAGGACAACTTTCTTCACAAAGTCAGGAAGCTGGCAAGTGAACGCAATATTGTGTTGGTGTTCGACGAGTGCACCTCCGGTTTCAGGGAAACATTTGGAGGTTTACACAAGAAATACGGGGTTGAACCAGACATCGCGTTGTTTGGTAAGGCTCTCGGGAATGGTTATGGGATTACGGCGATTGTGGGTAGGCGTGAGGTCATGGAGTCCGCCCAATCGACATTCATCAGCAGCACGTTCTGGACAGAGCGTATTGGCCCCAGCGCAGGTTTAAAGACACTGGAGGTCATGGAGCGTATCAAGTCGTGGGAAACTATCACAGATATCGGCTTGAAGGTCGCTGCCCGCTGGGGGCTGCTTGCAGAAAAGTACGGTTTGAAGATCGAGCAGTGGGGGCTGCCAGCATTAACTGGATATACTTTTCAGAGTCCGAATGCTTTAGCCTACAAAACCTTGGTGACCCAGGAAATGCTGGCCAAGGGATATTTGGCAGCAAATAGTATCTATGTTTGCACTGAACACACCCCTGATGTCATTGAGGGTTATTTTTCGGCGCTGGATCCAATTTTTGGGCTTATCAAAGAGTGCGAGGAAGGCAGAGATGTGATGCCTTTGTTAAAGGGGGGCGTTTGTCATGGCGGCTTCAAGAGGTTGAATTGAGCGTTCATGAAAGTAGTATTCCGTGTTGACGCAGCCTTAGATATAGGGACAGGTCATGTCATGCGCTGTCTTGCCTTGGCCGAAAAATTGAGGTTTGTGGGAGCCGAGTGTCATTTCATTTGCCGCGCGCATGCTGGTAATTCGATAAAAGCGATTGGGGAGCGTGGCTTTGAGGTGACTGAACTGCCCCTGGTATCAGGCGATAATCCGCGGGAAGGTCGAGCCGACAATCCGGAAATGGTTCACGCGGCTTGGCTGGGGGCTGAATGGCGGCAGGATGCTGAACAGACGTTGTGTGCGGTGCGATCCCTCAAGCCAGACCTGCTGGTGATTGACCACTACGCTATCGATTGGCGCTGGGAGGGTTTGATGCGACCCCAAGTGCATCGGATTATGGTCATTGATGACCTCGCCGATCGCCGACATGACTGTGATTTCTTACTTGACCAGAACTGGTTTGGTGAGAGCGGTCCACTACGTTATCAGGGGCTTGTTCCATTAGATTGTGTTGCCCTGCTGGGCCCGGCGTATGCGTTGTTGAAGCCGGAATATGCAACGCTTCGTGCTCTGATACCCTCGCGCGATGGCGAAGTTAGGCGGTTGCTGGTTTTTTTAGGCGGGAGCGATCCTGCAAACGAAACCGGGAAGGTTATGGATGCGCTCACGCATCCAGGACTTGATCATCTGGTCGTGGACGTGGTACTGGGAATCAATCATCCTGACCCTGGGAGCATAGCCAGTAAAGCGGAGGCACGCCCTGCGACGTATCTACACAGTGGACTACCCTCCTTGGCGGGGCTAATGGCCCGTGCTGATCTGATGATTAGTGCGGGTGGCTCGACCAGCTGGGAGCGCATGTGTCTGGGCCTGCCAGCGATCGTGATCAGCATTGCCGAAAACCAGACGGCGACAAGCAAGGCCATGATGGAGGCTGGTTATATCGACTTTCTGGGCGACAGGTCCGAAGTCGATGTCCAGATGATCGTTTCTGCTGTTCTCCGCTGCTTGGCTGAGCCCTCACGATTGCAGCGAATGAGCCGCGAATCACAAGAGTTGGTGTCGGGAGCAGGAGTCGAGCGCGTGTGCGGAATTGTGCTGGGATGAGTGCTAGTGAGAACATGGTATTAACCCCGCTGAAACAGATGCCTAACCCGTTGCCCCAGACTTGGTCCGATGCGATCCGGGACAGCCATGCCTTCTTGCATCGCCAGGTGTTGGAGGGGCGTGAGCTTGCCAACTGGCTGCGGCACGAAGTTTCGATGTGCCGGTCGCGTATCTATTCGCATTCTGACGATACGGGGCTCGCGCAAGGGGCCTTCATCACAACGGAGCAGTATGCAGGCAGTTATGAAGTGCAGGTTGGTTGGGTGTTCGCAGGAGATTTGACTCGTTGTGGGATAACCGAGATGATTATTGAGGGTTTGGAATTGGTTTTTTCTGACCCCTCCCGAGACCGGGTTATCTGGTCGCTGGTAGCCGATGAGGCGTTGGATATCGAGCGTTACCGTAAATTTGGCTTTGTGCTCGAGGGAGTATCTCGGGAGAGTTTTCAAGAGGACCACATTCGTCGGGATGTGCTCATGCTTGGGCTTCTGCGCCGTGACTGGCTGGCTGTCCGGGATGGCTTGGCATCCCGCTTCATCTGCTCCGGGCAGAAAGCGAGGGCAGGGAAGGTCTATGCCATCCAGATTCTGACGGATTTCGGCTCCTGGATCGCGCCCTATGTGGAAGACCTTGCGCTGGAGTGGGAACTGGCGGGGCATTCTGTGCGGGTATCATACAGTGTGGAGCAGACCCTGCCTGCAGATTTTTGTTTCTGCCTTAGTTTCAGCCGGATTGTTTCCCCTGTTACCCGGCAGCATTACCGGCATACGTTGGTCGTGCATGAGAGCGATTTGCCGCAAGGACGTGGATGGGCGCCCATGACTTGGCAGATACTGGAGGGAAAAAATCGCATTCCCATCACGTTGATAGAGGCGGTCGACGCCGTGGATGCCGGTCCGATCTACCTGCAGGAGTGGATCGAGTTGAATGGAACGGAGCTCAATTCAGAATGGCGTGCCTTGCAGGCGCAGACGACACAGCATATGTGCAGGCAATGGGTGCAGGCCTATCCGGCCATAGCAGAGTCCGCACGCCATCAGGAGGCGGGGGGCAGTATATATGCCCGGCGCAGGCCGGCGGACAGTAGGCTGGATCCGTCGAAAACACTGGCTGAGCAGTTCAATCTGCTCAGAGTGGTGGACAATGAAAGCTATCCCGCCTTTTTCGAATTCAACGGGCGCCGGTATCGAATCAGAATCGATCCTCAGGACTGAAGCGGAAATGACGGAAAATAGCTATATCGTGGCAAGCTGTAAATCTTGGCACAGGTTGGGGTTTGAGGCCCTGAAAAGCCAGGAGGAGGGCCTATGGTCCTGGGTGGATTCTCCCGTTGAACTTTTGCATTGCGTAAAGGAGATTCCTGCACCCAGGTATATCTTCTTTCTGCACTGGAACTGGCATGTGCCGAGAGAAATCTGGGCGCTGCATGAGTGCGTGTGCTTTCACATGACAGATGTCCCATACGGCCGAGGAGGCAGCCCTCTGCAAAATCTTATTTTGGCCGGGCACAAAAGTACGAAGCTTTCTGCATTGAAGATGGTCGATGAAATGGATGCTGGCCCCGTCTATGACATGAGGGAGATGACGCTGGATGGGCGGGCGGAAGATATCTATATGCGGGCGGGAGAACTGAGTTTCGAGATCATCCGGTGGATGGTTCGCAATGAGCCGGTGCCGATAACACAGCAGGGCCAGCCGGTAATTTTCAAGCGGCGTAAGCCGGAGCAGAGCGTATTGCCGACGGATGGATCGTTGCGGGCGGTATACGATCATATCCGCATGCTGGACGCACCGACCTATCCGCATGGATTCATTGAGCATGGCGGCTTTCGTCTTGAGTTTTCAAATGCACAACTCCAGGGTGAGGAGATCGTTGCCCGCGTTGTGATCCGAAAGAAGCCAATAGATCAAGAGACCCAATCATGACTTATGCAATCAATGGCCAGCCTATTGGTCCGGAACAACCTCCTTACATCATTGCCGAGCTTTCAGCCAATCACAATGGATCGCTGGAACGCGCCCTCAAGACAATTGACGCCGCACAACGTTGCGGCGCCAGTGCCATCAAGCTGCAGACGTACACGGCTGACACCATGACGATCGATTGTGACCGTCCGGACTTCATGGTCAAAGGGGGGCTCTGGGACGGGTTCAAGCTCTATGACCTGTACAAATGGGCGCAGACACCGTTTGAATGGCATCAGGCAATGTTCGAGCATGCCCGAAAAATCGGGATCACCGTTTTCTCGACGCCATTTGATGAAAGCGCGGTCGACCTGCTTGAGCGTCTCGAAGCACCCGCCTACAAGATTGCATCTTTCGAG
>CEOE01001498.1_pt1 | contig 14127 bp, 19 predicted proteins | sample 530211 | NCBI WGS metagenome assembly CEOE01 (sample SAMEA2619779, study PRJEB7988) | marine metagenome | isolation source: saline water (ENVO:00002010), including
TAAAAATGAAAAGTAATTTATTACCTTTCTTTTATTTTTCTCATCTACATTAAACTTCATTTAGAAAAAAGTCATAACTAGCCTTATAATATATATGGAGGTGTGATGATGGCAAGACGAACTAAAGTCGATATGTCAGCGAATATTAAATCGCTGTTAGACAAAGAAAAACCCGAACCTAAAAAAGTTAGACGTCGTAGGAAACCTATGACAGATGCTCAGAAGAAAGCTGCTGCTGAAAGATTAGCGAAAGCTAGAGCTGCTAAAAAACCAGCTAAAGGTAAAACCTTTCATGAAGTTTGTTATGATGAAAAGAGATGGTTTAAACCTCTAAAAGATGTGCAATCTTGGCTTAAAGAAGCTAAAGAACAAGCTTATGCTTCTAAAAAAGATATGCAACGGTTAAAAGATGGGACAAAAGATTGGTCTGTTGCTTCGGATAAGTATCATTTTTGGTATGGTTATGCAAATGATATTAATTGGTATCTACGTCATGGAGATTGGATATCAAATACTTATGGTTCACAGCAACAAAATAAAACTAAATGGACTACTGTAGTTCATGCATATTATCCTGATGGTACAAGAAAAGATCAAGTAATAGATACTATAATAGAGGATAAACCCAAGAAAAGACGTAAGAGGAAAACAAAATGAAGCTGTCTAAAAAGACTTTAGCTATCTTAAAAAACTTTGCTACTATCAATCAATCGATTGTAGTTAAACCTGGAAATAAGCTAGAAACTATCTCTAATGTAAAAGATATTTTTGCTAAAGTAGATGTAGATGAAACGTTTGATAAGATGTTTGCTATTTACGATCTTAATGAATTTTTAGGTGTAGTAAGTCTATTTGAAGACCCTGATTTTCAGTTTGGAGAAGGAGAAGTAATTATTTCTCAAGGTAAGATGAAGCAGAAATATTATTATGCTGACCCTGCTGTAATTACAGCACCGCCTGAAAAAGGCGTATCTCTTCCTTCAGTAGAAGTAAAAGCTTCTATGAAAAAAGAGCAATGGGGTGTAGCTATTAGAGCTGCATCTGCTAATAACGCTTCTACTCTTACGTTTACTAATGGAGATATTTTACTTCATGATAAAGGAGTACCTAACTCTAATAACTTTGTATTTGAAGGTGTAGCTAATCATGAAGTTGATTACAATCTTTCTATTGCTGTAGAAAAGCTTAAAATGATTATGGATGACTATGAAGTAGAAGTCTGTTCAAAAGGTTTAGCAAGGTTTAATGGAGCTCAAGGTATTGAATATTTTATCGCATTGCTGCCGGATGGTAAGTATGGCTCTTAACAAAGAACAAAGAGAAGGTTTAGAGAGCTCTATTTACGATGCGCATTTTGCAGCTAATAAATTTATAGAATCTGGAAAAGACATTCATAAAAAATTATTAGAGATTAGTGTAAACGAGGCAATACAAACATTAGAAGCTGTTAAAGATGAAATTAAAGATGATGATATGGTAGGTAACTATAAAATACATCTGTTGGTTCCATTACAGTTGTATGAGCTAATTAAAACTAGAAAAACAGATGACTAAAAATTATGATAAAAAATGGAGTAATACTTTTAAAGATTTTAACTCTTTAGGTAAAAGTGGAGTTGTAACGGGTAACGCTGTTGCAATTGAAGTAAATGGCAAAGTTTATGAAACTTTGAAACAAGCTAAAGAAGAGACAGGAAAGTCTCTCTGGTGGCTTAAAAAACATGGTAAAGTATTATAATATTACTGCGCGATGAGGGTATGATGAATAACGACTTCCTTTATGTAGAAAAATATCGACCTAAAACTATCGAAGAATGTATTCTTCCTGATAGTCTTAAGAAGGTATTTCTTACCCTTAGAGGTAAAGGAGAAATCATCAACCTATTGCTCTCTGGTGGGGCAGGTACTGGTAAGACCTCAGTAGCTAGAGCTCTTTGTAATGAACTGGGTTGTGATTATATCATAATTAACGGCTCAGAATCGCGCGGTATAGACATGGTAAGGCAGCAAGTATCCTCATTTGCATCTACCATGTCTACAAACGGCAAGGTGAAGGTTGTGATTCTCGATGAAGCGGATTACATCACACCCGAAGCACAAGCTGCTCTCCGCAATTTGATTGAGTCCTTCTCTTCATCTTGCCGTTTCATTCTTACTTGTAACTTTAAAGCTAAGATTATTCAGCCTCTGCATTCACGATGTTCGGTAGTAGACTTTACTATTGATAAATCTGAACTACCTAAACTGCAAGCTGAGTTTGCTAAAAGAGTTATTGCTATACTTAAAACTGAGCAAGTAGAGTTTAATACAGAAGTAATCTTAGAAGTTATTAAGAGATATTTTCCTGACAATCGTAGAGTGCTTAATGAGCTTCAACGATATGCTAATATTTCAGGTAATATCGATACTGGTATATTATCCGTTGTTGATAGTTCTAAAGTAAAAACTTTAGTAGAATTTATTAAGAAGAAAGACTTTAAGTCTTGCCGGCAGTGGATTGCTGACAATCCTGATCCAGATGTGTTGTTTAGTGAGTTGTATATAAATATATCTAGTTTGGTAGACTCTGCATCTATACCTGAACTTATTTTAATTATGGGTGAGTATCAACATAGAGCTGCTTTTGTTGCATCTCAAGAGATAAACTTAGCAGCGTTTGTAGTAGAGGTTATGAAAAGTGTAAAATGGAAATAAGAGAAGGTATATTTAGATTATTAAAAAAAATTATTAACGAGAACAGCTTAACTCTAGCTGTAATTTATACTCTTGGTCATATTGTAATCGCAATGAATGTAGTTTATTGGCTTACAGGATCAACTATATGGGAAGCTGGAGTAGTAGCCTTAGTAGAACCTTGCATTAACGGTGTATGGTTTTATGTTCTACATAAGATGTGGGTTAAGTTAACGAATGGAAATTGACTTATTCGGTAATATTATTCAGCAAGAGAAAGACTACAATACAGAAACTAGTAGTGATTCTCCCTTTGTATACATGAATAATATTTCTAAGAAAGACTATCCTGATAGTCTAGAAGGTTATAATCCTTTCCTTACTAATCTTGGCTTTAGTCAAAGACAGGATACGGTTCTCTATGCAAACGAGATGAATAAGTATGCTGATTTACCTATAGAAGCTCAGTTTGACTTCTACTTTTATAGTCTTCCTAAGAAAAACTATTTTGCTAAGTGGGCAAAGAAAATGAAAAGAGAAGAAACAGAGATGATTATGGAGTACTTTAAAGTTTCATATAAAGTAGCTAAGCAGTATGAAAAGATATTAGAAGAAAAACAGCTACAACAAATTAAGAAATGGTATGAAACTAGAAAGGGAGGTAAATAAATAATCTAGCGGATCTTCTTAATTATGGAAGATAAAATGTTAGATAATTTATTAGAAGTGCGATTACAAGAAAGAGAAGATTTCCTTAAGATCGTTGAAACCTTGACTCGTATAGGTATATCTACAAGAGATAAAAGACTAGTGCAAACTTGCCATCTATTTCATAAGAGAGGTAAGTACTATGTATGTCATTTTAAAGAATTATTTAAAATTGACGGTGTAGATAAAACGATGATTACAGAAGAAGATATTGAACGAAGAAATGCTATAGCTAAGCTTCTTCAAGAGTGGGGCTTATGTCATATTGTAGATAATGATAAAGCAGAACCAAGTTCATTAAACAGAATTAAGATAGTTCCTTTTTCGAAAAAAAGTGAATATACCCTCAAACAAAATTACACCATTGGCAAAAAAGCTGAGTATTAGACTATAATATAGTTATGGATTACTATACTAATATTGTTCGTAGAGGTGATAAGCTTCTTATTAGAGGTGTTCGCAACGGAGAAGAGGTTCGTGACAAAGTACGTTACGAACCTACTCTGTATATCGAACATCATAAAGATTATGGCTATAAATCACTATATGGTAAAAGTCTAAAACCTATAGAGTTTTCTAATATGAATGAAGCTTGGGAATTTTCTGCTGAGCATAAAGATTCTAATCTTAAAGTGTATGGTTTTCCTCGTTTTGAATCTCAATATTCTTTAGAAAACTTTGGTGACGCTGTTACTAAATGGGATAAGAAAGATCTAAGAATATTTAATATAGATATTGAGGTATTTTCTAACGAAGGTTTTCCTGAAGCTAAAGACGCTGCTTATCCTGTTACTGCTATTTGTATACATGACTCTAAAGTAGATAAATTTGTTACTTTTGGTCATGGTAAATGGAATGAAAAAGAGTCTATTCTACCTGAAGACATTCGTTCTAGAGTTATGTATGTAGAATGTAAGACTGAAACAGATCTACTTACTAAGTTTCTTCAGTACTGGAATAAATTTACTCCTAATATTGTTACTGGATGGAATATTGAGAAGTTTGACTTTCCTTATCTCTATAATAGATTGGAAAATATGGGTATAGGAGGTCATAAGCTATCTCCTTGGGGTAGAGCATCTCTTCGTAATATTTCAACTTCTAGAGGAGAAGAAATAGCGGTTACTATTGACGGAGTAGATCAGATTGACTATATTGAACGTTATCGTAAAACTAAGATACAAGAGTCGTATAGACTAGATTTTATTGCATCTGTTGAACTAGGTGAACGAAAGTTAGACTACTCTGAAGTGTCTGGTTTGCATATGCTATATGTAGAAAATTTTCAGAAATTTATTGACTATAATATTCAGGACGTTAACCTTGTTAAACGTCTCGATGAAAAGTTAGGTCTTATTGACGCTCAGATTATGATAGCGTATATGGCTTGTATTAACTATGGTGAGGTTAACTCTACTGTTAGAACCTGGGATAGCTTGATTAATAAAGAGCTACAAAAGGATAGAGTTATACCTCACTTTCATATTACTACTGCTGAATCGGCAGGTAATATTCCAGGTGGTCATGTTAAAGAACCTCAAGTAGGAAAGCATGGCTGGTGTATGTCTTTTGACTTAAACTCTCTGTATCCTCACCTTATCATGCAGTTTAATATCTCTCCTGAAACCTTTAGACCTGAAGAACAAGTATGGCCTATGGAAGGTGATATGGAAAGAGTGCAGAAGTTTTTGTCTAAAGAAAAATATAAAGCACCTAAAGGATTGTCAGTATCTGGTTCGGGATACACTTTCTCCAATGAGATAGAAGGGGTAATCCCACGTCTAATGCGTAGATTGTATGATGATCGTAAAAAGATTAAACAAGCTATGCTGCAGAAACAAAGAGAGGGTAAAGATGACTCTCTGGAAAATCTGCGTCAATATGTTATAAAGATTCTACTTAATTCAGGTTATGGAGCGTTCGTTAACAAATATTTTAGATGGTATGATCAACGTATTGGTAAGTCTATTACTCTATCTGGTCAGTTAGTTATCCAGATTGCTGAACGTGAGATTAATAAATGGATGAATAAAGTCTTACAAACTGAAAATGTAGATTATATTATTGCTATCGATACTGACTCTAACTATCTCAACTGTCAACCTTTAGTAGATAAATTCTTCTCTAATAAATCTAAGAATGAAATAGTAGATATCTTAGATAAGATTGCGAAAGAGCAAGTGCAAAAAGTCTTAGAAGAAGGATGGGTAGATACTAAAGAATATCTTAATGCATGCGATCAAAAGATGGTTATGGAAAGAGAAGCTATAGCTTCATCTGCTTTTTGGACTGCTAAGAAAAGATATGCTATGTGTGTTTGGGATATGGAAGGTATTAGAATGCCTGATGATAAACCTAAACTTAAGATTCAGGGCTTAGATGCTATAAGATCTTCTACTCCTCAGTCATGCAGAGAAGCTCTACTTACTATGATTAGACTTACTCTACTAGAAGATGAAAAGACTCTTCAGACATATATTTCAGACTTCAAAGATAAGTTTAAAGCTATGCAATTTGAAGATATAGCATTTCCTCGTACGATGAATAATATATCTAAAATGACTCAAACTTCAGGTTTTGCAAAGGGTACCCCTCCTCATATTAGAGGAGCTATACAGTTCAATAGATTACTAAAGCAATATAAGTTAGAAAAAGATTGGGAGACTATGAAAGATGGTGAAAAAGGAAAGTTCATCTATCTTCGCGAACCTAATAATATTGGTACTAATGTACTTTCTTTTAATCATACTGTTCCTAAAGAGTTTGACTTCATAAAATATATTGACTTTGAGAAGCAATTTTCAAAAGCTATTATTGAGCCTATGGATATTATTCTATCTCCTATTGGTTGGACTCCTGAGAAGCAAAATACTCTAGAAGACTTCTTTTCATAATAAATAGAATAAAGGAATTCTATTATGGATATTGAACTAGTTAAAAAATTTGGTAGTCTAGCTAACTTTAGAGATTTTCTATCGGAAAAAATAAACGATGGAGCTGAAATTTCTAGAGGTAAAGATAGTAATGATACTTCAAAAGAACAGAAAAAAGAAAAAAAGATTTCTAAAGAAGTTGAAAAGAAAGCTGATGGCTCATCTTCTGAAACTCATTATGATACTGACACAGGAGAAGAGCAACCTAATCCAGCAGAAATGCCCCCTCCTACTCCTCCAGTTGACCCGGCAGCAGCCCCAGGTTCTCAAGTAGCTATAGGGAAAAAAGATACTAATAATAATGAAGCAGATGCAGACAAAGCTGTTAAAATAGAACTTTCTGGTCAGAAAGAAAAACTTAATCTAAAGCCTAAGGTTACAGTCAAAGATAATGGAACTGACAGAAAGTAATTTGGAGATTTACGCAGCCAAGCATTATAGATCAGAATCGTGTTTAAGTAAAGAAGAGTTTTTAGAGGATTATAATAGACACAAACTTGCGAAAAAACTGACTAAAAAATTTGCCGCGGAAAAGTCAGAAAATATAAGATTATTATGTAACCATATATTATGTTTTACTAATAGTTTTGAACTACCTGCAGCTAAAAATATTTTAATGTTTGGTATAACTGAAAAAGAAAAGAGTGTAATGAAAACAGTATTAAATTATTTTGGTTTTTTAATTCCAGGAGAACTTCCTCAGGTAAAATTTGATTTGTATACAGCAAAAGTGTTAAAAGAGATGGACAATGGCCGTTAATCAAGTAGTTGATACAGTAATTATTTTTAGAATTCTTAAGAAATTGGTAACTCCTTTTCATAAAACACCAGCTTTTAAAGCTGGAGTAATAGATAGAAACGGTAAAATTTTAATTAGACCTGGAGACAGAACTGCAGATCAAAAGAAAACTATTACATTATTAGATAGAATGGTTTTTAATCTTAAAAGATTATTAGCTAGAGTACCTGGAGGAAAAACACAACTTGCATCCTATGTTGCAGCTCTAGCTCTTATTAAAGAATATGTTGAAAAAGAATCTAATCAAAAAACTTCTCAAGTTTTGTTAGAAAAGCTGGAAGAACATCAATTAATTCCTAAAACAAAATATGACTTATCAACTCAAGAAGGCTTTATGGATGCTTGGGAAGAAGCTATGTATGAAGGTATGGCATCTGGCGCGTCTATAGGAGGTCCTCTTTCTGGAGCAGGCTCTAATGCTCAAGTAAATGCTACGGGATTAGCTGGAATAGATCCTGTTTTAGGTAATAAAAAAATCAAAAGAAGAAAAGATCTACGTAAAATACTTGATAGATAAAGTATAATATCTTTATGTTCAAGTCATTGAGTGAATGTGTTATGCAGGGTACTTGCCCGTATTGTGGAAACGATTCTTTTGTTTACACTTACGAAGAAGAAAAAGTATTTTTATGCCATCATTGTCAAAGACACTTAAGCTACGAAAAGGTAATTAAAAATGTTAACATGGATAGTAATGATGATCGGAATATACGGCCTGTCTCAAGAGTCGCCGTTAACTATCAGAGCGTGTTACGTGATTGTCAGAGCTTATCTGATCTTGATGATAACCATGGGTGCGTACTATATGCACGGTCTAGAAACCTCCCTGACAGTGTTTATAATGAGTTATATTACTGTGAAGACTTTGGAGTGGTTGCTCAAGCTGCCGGCATTAAAATTAAAGGATCTAAAAGACTTGTAATACCTCTTAAAAATGAAAGAGGTGAATTATTCGGAGTTCAGGGAAGATCACTAGATGGTTCTGAACCCAGATACTTAACTATAATGTTTAATGAAGATGAAGAGAAGCTATATGGTAAACATAAAGTTGATCTTACTAAAACTTTCTATTGTGTAGAAGGTCCATTAGACAGTTTATTTTTAAAAAATTGTATTGCTATGGCTGGATCTGATGGTCTATCTGATAAATACAACTCCAACGCTGTCTTGTGCTTTGATAATGAGCCACGAAACAAGCAAATTGTTGATAAGGTGGAGAAATATATTGACAAAGGTTTCAAGACAGTTATATGGCCCGATTATATTAAAGAAAAAGACATAAACGATATGATACTTAAAGGTATTGATGTTCAATCGGTAGTTGAGCATAATACTTATGCTGGACTTGCAGCTAAAATTAAGTTTAACGCATGGAAGAAGGTAAATGGCTAGTAAATTAAAAGTTAATTATAACATGGATGAATATCTAACTGATTATGCTATAGGAATGTTAGAAGATTTTTATATGTTAGAGCATGAAAAGTCACCACAAGACGCATATGCAAGAGCTTCAACAGCTTGGGCAACTTATAAGGGTGAAACTGATCATAAATTAGCTCAACGTTTATATGAGTATGTTAGTAAAAAATATTTTATGTTTGCTTCTCCAGTATTATCTAACGCTCCTAACGGAAAGAAAAAGGATAAAGGACTTCCTATATCATGTTTTTTGACCTATGTTCCTGATACATTAGAAGGTCTAATTAGTCATAGCTCTGAACTCCGATGGTTATCTATCTATGGAGGAGGAGTTGGAGGTCATTGGTCAGATGTAAGGACTGTGAGTGATATTGCTCCCGGTCCTATTCCATTTTTGCATACTGTAGATGCTGATATGATTGCTTACAGACAAGGAAGAACCCGTAAAGGTTCTTATGCTGCTTATATGGATGTATCTCATCCTGATATTATGGAGTTTTTAAACTTAAGAATACCTACAGGAGATGTACAAAGAAAAGCTCTTAACATACATAACGCAGTTAATATTTCGGATGAGTTTATGCATTGTGTGTTCGAAGGAGAACCTTGGCATCTAAAAGACCCAAAAGATAATTCAGTTAAGGAGACTGTAAATGCTAGAAAACTATGGGAACGTATTTTGGAGATTAGGTTTCGAACCGGAGAACCGTATCTTAATTTTATTGACACTGCTAACAACGCGCTTCCTTCCAACCTGAAAAATTTAGGATTAAAAATTCATGGATCCAATCTTTGTAATGAGATACACCTGCCAACGAGTGGCGACCGGACTGCAGTCTGCTGCCTTTCATCTCTTAATCTTGAATTATATGATGAATGGAAGGATACGACCATTATCGAGGATCTTATCACTATGCTCGATAATGTTATTCAGTATTTCATCGATAATGCCCCAGATCAAATCTCTAGAGCAAGATTCTCTGCTGAAAGAGAAAGATCAATCGGGTTAGGAGCTATGGGTTTTCATTCATACTTACAAAAAAATAATATCCCGTGGGAATCAGAGTCAGCATCAGTAAAAAATATTATTATATTCGATAACATTAAAGATAAATCAGTAAGACAATCAAAAGCACTAGCAACAGTAAGAGGAGAATATCCAGATGGTATTGGAACTGGTCTTAGACATGCGCACTTACTTGCAATCGCTCCCAACGCTTCTAGTGGTATCATTCTTTCTACTAGCCCTAGCATTGAGCCGATGAAAGCTAATGCGTTTACACATAGAACTAGAGCAGGTTCTTTCTTAGTTAAAAATCAATATCTAAAGAAAGTTTTACAAAAACATGATAAAAACGATGATAAGACATGGTCGTCAATCATTACAAACAAAGGTAGTGTACAACACCTCACTTTCCTATCAGACGCGGAAAAGAGTGTATTTAAGACTGCACAAGAACTCGATCAGATGTGGGTTGTCAAACATGCAGCGGAAAGGCAAAGATTTATATGTCAAGGTCAGTCCGTTAATCTTTTCTTCCCTGCTGGCAGCGAAAAGTCCTATGTTAATAAAGTTCACCTTGCCGCGTGGGAGCAAGGGCTTAAAGGGTTATACTATCTACGTACAGAAGCAAAGTCAAGAGCTGAGACTGTTGCAGATAAAGTAGAAAGAATAGCGTTAGAAGATTATAAAGGTACTGTTATCTACGGTAAAGACGATTGTCCTTATTGTGAGATGGCTAAAGAGGAATTCCTTATGAGAGGAATACAATTTGAGTTTGTAGACCTCAAAGAGATAAAAAAGTCTGCAGCGGAGGTAACAGGCAGAGATGTCAAAACAGTTCCGCAAATTTATTATAATGGTAATTATGTAGGAGGATATGAAGAGCTTATGTCTTTCTTACATGATGATGTCGCAGTTCAAGAAGGCGACGAGTGTAGAGCGTGTGAAGGATAAGGAGAATTATATGTCTACATATACAGACGAACTAAAAGCAGAACTGGACAGAGTCACACTTAGAGGAAGTCCAGATAAATCATCGTTTGCTAAACTAGCATCTGTAATTTGGCGTATGGACCAAAGAATCCAAATGCTAGAAGAGCAGATTGTGGTAGATAGTAAACCAAAGAATAAAAAGGAAAACTAATGTCATTACTCGAAGAATCTCAAGCTTATAAACCCTTCTTGTATCCTTGGGCAGTAGATCTGGTCAAGAAGCATGAAGAAATTCACTGGGTAGAAGATGAAGCTGAATTGTCAGAAGACGTTCAGGACTGGCGCACAAAACTTAACGACGAAGAGAAAGAGTTTATTACTCACGTTCTAAGATTGTTTACACAATCAGATGTACAAGTGGGTGCTAACTATCATGACTTTCTTATTCCAAAATTTAAGAACAACGAAGTTAGAAATATGTTAGCTTCATTTGCTAACAGAGAAGGTGTGCATCAACGCGCATATGCTTTGCTAAACGATACGCTAGGTCTACCAGAAGAAGACTTTCATAAGTTTTTAGAGTACTCTGAAATGGCAGATAAGATTGAATTCATGCAAGACAATAATGTTACTACACAAACAGGTTTAGCATTAGCATTAGCTCAATCAGTTTTTAACGAAGGTATGTCTTTGTTTGCTTCGTTTGTTATGCTCCTTAACTTTCAGCGTTTTGGAAAAATGAAAGGTATGGGAACTATTGTAGAATGGTCTATTAGAGACGAATCTATGCATGTTCAAGGTAATGCGAAATTGTTTAGAACTTTTTGTGAAGAGCATCCTCGCATTGTTACAGATGAGCTTAAGTCAAAAATTTATCAAATGTCCAAAGATGCAGTAGCTTTGGAAGATAAGTTTATTAGACTAGCTTTTAAAGGTAATGCTATTGAAGGTATTACTGAAAAGGAAGTCAAGCAATATATTAGACATATTGCAGATAGAAGACTTCTACAATTGGGTATGAAACCCAAATTTAACGTCAAAGATAATCCTATTCCATGGTTAGATTGGGTTCTTAATGGCGCTTCACACGACAACTTCTTTGAAAAAAGAGTTACTGAATATTCTGTTACTAGCATGGAAGGTAACTGGGGTAGTTATGAAAGGTCTGCGGCGTAATGGAAATGTTACAAGCTTTAATTAAACAATATGAAGGTGAGATTGCTGTTGCACAAGCAACAATTCGCATTTATATGAAGCATAGTGTTGGTATTGGTGAACACCCTCAACATGCAGAAGAAATTGATACTTTGTTAGCTACAATTGCTGATCGTCAAGATAAAATTGAAGCTGCTGAGGCGATGATGGATTCCAATCCTCAACTTCTCTAAAACTTTTTAGATGACTCGCTCTTAATCTTATGTTTAACATATCATTTAAACAGAGCGGGTCATCTCTAAACTTCCATTGCAATAAAAACTCTTGCATTTTAGCATGAGCTTTTGAACTAAACTCTCTTATAACCTCTTTAGTTAATTGTCCTTCATACTCTTTTACAATAGTTGAAGAACCAAAATATTTTTCAAATTGCTTATCTGTTTTACCAGAATAACCAATATAAAATCTACCATCAGGGAAATAAGTACAATAAACTCTGTGAACCTTAACAGGAACTTTTTTTCGCTTTCTCATATTATATTTATATGTGCGGAATAAATGGTATTACATCTCCTAATCAATTTGATAGAATAGATAAGATGATGGAGTATACTCATAAAAGAGGACCTGATGGAAAAGACGTTTATAGTAATAATGACGTTACATTTGGTCATAACCTTCTTGCTATATTTTCTGACGTAGATAAATCTAAACAACCTTATCATTATGAAGATAGTGTACTTATCTTTAACGGTGCTATCTATAATTATAAAGAACTAGATGAATGGAATAGTACTTCAGGAACAGACACTGAAGTTCTTATTAAAGGTTTATATCATTATGGTATAAACTTTATGAATAGATGTGAGGGTATGTGGGCATTTGCATTCTATAGAAAAGGTTATACTATTATATGTAGAGATCATTTTGGTATAAAACCTCTTTACTACAGACATAATGGTAATGAATTAGTATTCTCATCTTCTATTAATGCTTTAGAAGTAGAAGATAAAAAACTTGATATGTTTGCATTTAGTTTGTACAATGCTTTTGGTTATGTTCCTGGATATCTAACTTTAATAAAAGGTTGTTATAAACTATGTCCAGGAGAATACATAACGCATACAAAAGATAGTTTTAGTTCTGGCAATCTTTGGCATAGTAAAAAGTTTAGTACAGGTGAATATAATAAAGAAGAGTTTGTTTCTAAACTAGAACAAGCAGTAAAAAAGAGCTATGTAGGAATAAGACAGAGAGGTATCTTTTTATCAGGAGGACTTGATTCAACCTCTGTAGCTCATTTTCTGGATGAAAAAAATACTTTTACTAATAGATATACAGCTTTAGATGAGCAGGTTAATGATGATGCTAACGTTGCTAAAAAAATGGCAGATGATTATAAATTTTATCATCAAGAGGTTATTATTACACCTGAAATATTTTACGATAACATAGACGAATCCTTAGATAGCTTAGAACTTCCTGTGTTTAATAAATCTACACCCTCTTATTTTTATATGAATAAAGTTATGAGATCTAAAGATACAATAGTAACATATTCAGGAGACGGAGGAGATGAAATGTATACTGGTTATTCCGTTCATGGACAATATGGTAACTATAAAGATCCTATAGAAGACCACTTCGAAACTATAAGCTGGAAGAAAAAGAAACAGTTAAAGTTTACTAATGACAGTCTTTATATGACTAAGCAAAAATATCTATCTTATATGCATAACTGGTTTCCTAAAAATGTATTCGGAGACGATCATATTAATAACTGTTTATTTGTTGAAATGATTACTAGAGTATCAGAAGATTTTTTAACTAGAAACGATAAGTTTGGTTCTAATTTTGGAATGGAAGGTAGATTTCCTCTTCTTAATTTACCTTTCTATATGTATGTTATGTCTATTCCTTCTTATATTAAAATGAAAAATTTATCTGCAGAAAACTTTAAACCTGGTGAATATAAATTTTTAGCTAGAAATAGTTTAAGTAATATTTTACCTAATTATGTTATTGCAAAAGGTAAATCAGGATGGTCTATTCCAGATGCTGAATGGAGAAAACAAGAAGATAAGTTTATATCTAAAATGAATGATATTATTAAAGAACCTCTTAATAATAGTTTAGATAGTGTTATTGACTGGAACTCTTCTAATGGACCTAAAACTTTTTACGCAGCTGTATTTCTTAAACAATGGTTCAAGAAGCACTCTATCAACTTATAAGAAAAAAATATTACTTTACACTATAAATATATTATACAAGGTTTATGATCGTGTATAGAATATACGGGCTGGACGTGGGGGCAGTACCCACCGCCTCCACCATAATAAGTCTTGAGAGGTAATGATGGACGAAGTGATACTTTGGGAATTTCGAAAAAGATGTGTAGAGTATATTTGCATAAACAACTACTCAATAGCACATGCGAGACTTATTATGATGGGGGCGAACTAGGATCGACAGACGTCATAAAAATATGCGTAGATTTTGTA
>CEOE01053256.1_pt1 | contig 14101 bp, 11 predicted proteins | sample 530211 | NCBI WGS metagenome assembly CEOE01 (sample SAMEA2619779, study PRJEB7988) | marine metagenome | isolation source: saline water (ENVO:00002010), including
AGGTGATGCCAGACATGCGCCTTGTCGGAGGCGACGACATCGGAAAGATCGTTTTCGAATTGCGTGGTGCTCATGGCGCAGGGTCTCCAGGGTCCGGCCGCAGGGAAATGCCGGCCAAATGAAATCGTCAGCTCGCAGAATTACACAGTCGCGGCGCGAACCATAAGTCCAGATTGCACCTGCGGATAAGACCAGAATATCCGAGCCTGCGATGGAGCGAAAACAAAACAAGCGCCGGACAGAAGTCCAGCGCTTGTCTGATTTCGTTTACCCGCACTTCGGAACGGGGAGTTCCGCAAATCCGGAAGCTGCGACAGCTTTAATCGACCCACGGAGCCTTTGGCTTGTTCACACCTTTGCGATGCAGCTTCTTGGAGCCGGAAGCAGGCTTTGGCTTGGACTGGGGTTTGCCCTTCCCCGGCTTACCGGGTTTTCCGTCTGCCGATGCGGATTTGGGTTTGTCAAATTTGGGTTTACCGAATTTCGCCCCTGCCTTGGCACCACTGTCCTTCGGCTTTCTCGGCTTCTTCGGCTTGCGATCAGGTGCCGCTCCCGCGTCCGGCTTGGAGCTCGGATCAAACGTCGGGCTTGGCGCGGTGTCGTCCGAGGATTGTCTGACGACATCACGCGCCGGCCGCACCTGATCTTCAGCCATGTCACGCCGACGCTTCGGCGGACGGCCACTCTGTTCCGCCTCACCTCTAGCGGGACGCGGCGCCGATTCTCTGGGTTTGCGAGGAGCACGAGGCTCCGGGGCTGTCGATGCCTCGGCCGGAGCGCCCGCCATCCGGTCGACCGTGATGCTCTTCTCGACCTTGCGGCTCGGACCGACCGCCGCCAGGAACTTGTCCACCGCCTTGGGGTGCAGCTCAACGTGCGTTTCGGTTTCCTGAATTTTGATCGCGCCCACATCAGTCTTGGTGATGTCGCCGGTACGGCACAGCATCGGCAACAGCCAGCGCGCTTCCGCCTTGTGGTTCCGGCCGACCGAAAGACGAATCCAGACACCGCCTTCGAAATCCTGCCGGCGCTTGCGCGGCTCGCCGCGATCGCCCCTGTCACCACGATCCCCGCGGTCTCCACGGTCTCCACGGTCATAACGTTCGCCGCCCGAGGGGTCGTTCATCAGCTCTTCAGGTGCCGGCAATCCGGCCATGCGCTTGCGTAGGAACGCGATGGCGACGGCCTCGGCTTCATGCCGGGACAGCAACTCCGCCGCGAAGGCGCGTTCTTCCTCGGTGGTTTCACCGCTAAGGTCGGCATCCTCAAGGATACGCTTGCGGTCCAGCGCCAAAATTTCATCGGCCGAGGGCGGCTTGCCCCAAGTCGCCTTGATGTTGGCATTGGACAGCATGCGCTCGGTCTGGCGCCGCCGGGAATAAGGCACGATCAGGGTGGAGACACCCTTGCGCCCGGCCCGGCCGGTACGACCACTCCGGTGCAGCAGGGATTCCTGGTTCTTCGGCAAGTCGGCGTGAATCACCAGTTCCAGGTTCGGCAGATCGATTCCGCGGGCCGCCACATCGGTGGCGACACAGACCTGCGCCCGGCCATCCCGCAACGCCTGCAGGGCGTGGGTTCGCGCGCTCTGGCTCAGCTCGCCCGACAGAGCGACAACGGAGATGCCCCGGTTGGTGAAGCGGCTGGTCAGGTGGTTCACCGTCGCACGGGTGCTGCAGAAGACGATGGTCGTGACCGCATCCGAATGCCGCAGCACGTTGATGATCGCGTTTTCCCGGTCGTTCGGAGCACAGGCCAGGGCCCGGTATTCGATATCGACATGCTGGTTCCGCTCCCCAGCCGTGGAGATACGAACCGCATCCTTCTGATAGCGCTTGGCGAGAGATGCGATGGTCCGGGGCACGGTAGCCGAGAACATCAGGGTGCGGCGGGTTTCCGGCGAGGATTTCAGGATGAATTCCAGATCCTCCCGGAAGCCGAGATCGAGCATCTCATCGGCCTCGTCCAGCACAATGGCTTTCATGCCAGACATGTCCAGCGACCGGCGCTCGACATGATCGCGCAATCGTCCGGGCGTACCGACGACAATATGTGCGCCACGCTGCAGCGCCATGCGTTCGGTCCGCATATCCATGCCGCCGACGCAGGACACCACCGAGGCGCCGGTAAATTCATAGAGCCATTCAAGCTCACGCTTGACCTGCAGGGCCAACTCACGGGTCGGTGCGACAGCCAAGGCAACTGGAGAGGATACCCGCTCGAAGCGTTCGGCATCGCCGAGCAGGGTCGGTGCCATGGCCAGCCCGAAAGCAACCGTCTTGCCGGAGCCGGTCTGAGCCGAGACCAGAGCGTCGGCATCCTGCATTTCGTTGGTAATGACCGCCTGCTGAACCGGGGTCAGCGTCTCGTATCCGCGCTTCGCCAATGCCTTACCGAGCGCCGGAACAACGCCTTCAAATTCTGTCATGTCATGTCTTTCGGAATGCCTGCGATCGACCGTTCGGGAACCATGTTTCCCCCGGTGGGATCGGCAGCGCGGCGCCTTGTGCGCGTGATCGAATTAAAGTGGCGCGCAACATAGGCGCGAAAGCGCCAAATGTACAGCATTCCGGTACGCATAGCTGCTGACCGGATACGGCATTCGTGCTCTTGAAAGACTGCCCCGCGCTACCCTTGAATTCGCTCGGCGATAGCCAGAATACGGTGCATGTCCCGCAGGACCGGTTTTTCAATCAGTTTGCCGTCTATCACGACAAGGCCCGTATCCGCTTCCTCGAAGGTCTGAACAACGCGCCGCGCATGAGCAATGGCCTCGGCGTTCGGGGTGAACACTTCGTTGAGAACCTGGATCTGCCTCGGATGGATCGAACCTTTGCCACTAAAACCCAGATCGCGGGCTAATTCGGCCTCTCGGCGCATGCCGTCCGGATCCTGCAGGTCGAGATAGGGAACATCGATGACATCGAGCCCCGCACTTGCCGCCGCATGCACAACGCGGGAGCGGGCATAGAGCAGCGGCTCCCAAGCATTTCTGCAGCGCAGTTCCGCCGCCATATCGACCCCACCGAAGAACAAGGCATCTATCCTCGGGCTTGACCGGGCAATATCGTGAACCGCTTCAAGCCCGGCATTGGTTTCGATGATGATATGAAGACGCGTGTCATGTCCTCGTTCGGTCAGGAGATTATCGAGCCAGACGACTTCATCAGGGGTCCTGACTTTCGGCAGCATCAGCGCCGGTGGCGGTGTATCGCTCTCCAGAACCGCCTGCACATCCGCCAGCCCGAAAGCCTCACGCAGGCAATTGATGCGGACGATCCTCTCGACGCCATCATCGGCCTGCGGCTGGGCAAACAGCCCCATCGCATTTCGGCGTGCCTCATCCTTGTCTTTTGGCGCGATTCCGTCCTCCAGCTCGACGCAAACAATGTCCGTCCCACAGGCAAGAGCCTTGGGGAACATGTCCGGCTTCAGGCCCGGCGAAAAAATAAAGCTGCGGCGCGGACGGAGGATGCGTTCGGCGATCATGGATAATACCCGTCTTCTTTGATTGGTATGGCGCCCAAGGAATAACAGACGCCTCCCGCGAATGGCAGCGCTTCAACAAATTCAATATGTTCAACTGACGAGCATCGCCCCTTAATCCATTGTACGATTCAAGGTCCAAGGGCACACTGATGACTGATTCGAGAGGATGTCAGAACGTGGTTTCACAAGAAGAATCGCAACCCCAAGGCGCGCAGCAGTCACTCAAGCTCAATCTTGGGTGCGGTAAGGTGATCCGCGACGGTTGGGTGAACCATGACATCATGCCCGGGCCCGGCGTCGATGTGATTTACGATCTCGAGACATGCGGGATCGAGCCGTTTCCGCTCCCTGATGATTCCGTCGACGAGATCCATGCCTCACACCTGATCGAGCATATCGACCGCTTGCTACCCTTCATGCAGGAGATGTGGCGGATCGCGAAAAACGACTGCCGGTTCGACCTGAAGCTCCCCTTCGGGGCGACCGACATGGCCTGGGCCGACCCGACCCATAAACGGCCTTTCTTCATTCGCAGCTTCGATTACTTCCAGCAACCGTTCTACAATTTTGCGGATTACGGCTATCGTGGCGATTGGGGCACAGATGAAGTGACCTTCCTGATCCCGAAGAGTGTTGCCGGGTCGAACACCGCCGAAGAGCTGATGCACCGCATCAACACCGAGCGCAATCTGGTGGCGGAAATGCAGGTAAATCTGATCGCCTTCAAGCCGATGCGGCCGAATGACCGGGCTCTGATGACAATTCCCAAGGTCAATTTGAACATCGTCTAAGCAGAAGAAACCCGGAAACAAGGACAAACAGATGCATCGCGTTGGAATCATCCCGTTCGACATCAAAGATGATCTGCTGGCCATTCTTTTCGTCACGTCTCAGACGCGCGGCAGATGGATTCTGCCAAAGGGAAAGCGGAAGAAAGGCGAAAGCCGCACGGACGCCTGCCTGCGGGAAGGATTCGAGGAGGCCGGCATTCGCGGCGTCGTTCTGGAAGATTTCCCAATGACCCACGTCGTGACCAAGCTGTCGAATACCGGAAAGCTCGAAATTCCGGTGACCTATTTTCCGTTTCTTGTCACTGAACAGACAGATGACTGGCCGGAGAAAGCCATCCGCCAAAGGCATTGGGCGCTACTGGAAGATGCCCCCCGCGTCGCCTACCGGGAGGATTTTCATCTCGTTCTCGGACAATTCGAGGCTCTCGGGCGCTGGATCAGAGAAGCTGCAAGAGAGCATAAACAGCAGCAGCAACCAGAGCTGATGCCGGCACAGTAATGACCCAGGCGGCCGCGATCGACAGCACGAACCGGCGCCGGACCAATCGGCGCACCGATTTGTAGTCGCGGCTGTTAAAAGCCTCTTCGGCTGTGTCATTCAGTTTATGCCCGGGACGCACCCGCCGCTTGTTCGGATTCTCCAGGAACTCACGCAAGAAACCAACACCGAACACCGCGCCAACCGCGATATGGGTCGAACTGACCGGCAAGCCGAGCGTGGTTGCGATCAGCACCGTGACGGCTGCGGACAAGGCAACACAATAGGACCGCGGCGAATTCAGCCGCGTGATCTTCTCTCCGACGACGGCGATAAGCTTCGGCCCGAACAGGCCCAGTCCAAGTGCGATACCAAACGCTCCGATCGCCATTACCCAGACCGGGATCGTCACCTTGCTCCCGATCCCCGCGCCCTCGCCCACCGTCGAGACGATGGCGGCAAGAGGACCGACGGCATTGGCGACGTCATTCGCACCATGCGCAAAAGACAGAAGCGCCGCCCCGGCGATCAGCGGCAGATCGAACAGCGAATTCACGTCCTTTCTGGTGCCTTCCAGAGAAAGCACGCGGCGGCTGATATAGGGCCGGGACAGAAAGTACGCCGCCAGGAAAGCGAAGACCGAATAAGCCAGAACCTCAAGGACGGACGGGTGCCAGATTTTCTTGAGGCCCTTCATCGCCATATAGGCCGCAAATGCAGCGGCCATCAGGCCAATCATAACCGGCACCCAGGTTTTCGCTGCCGTCAGGCGATCATCGACATTGAGGATCTTTTTCTTGATCACGAACAGGATCGCAGCCGCGAAAAGCGCGCCGAACACAGGCGATATCACCCAGCTCGCGGCAATTGCAGCCATGGTCGACCAATTCACCAGGCCAAACCCTGCCGCCGCGATCCCGGCTCCCAAAACACCGCCGACGATCGAGTGGGTCGTCGATACAGGGGCATTCAGAATGGTCGCAAAATTGATCCAGAGCGCGGCGGCGAACAGCGCACTCAGCATCAGGTCACGAAATTCGCCGATACTGACACTGTCACCAGGCGAGATGATGCCCTTGGACACGGTCTTCACCACGTCACCGCCCGCCAGCAAAGCGCCGGCGCTCTCGCACACAGCCGCGATCAGGATCGCGCTTACGACGGTCAGCACCTTGCCGCCAACCGCAGGACCCATATTGTTTGCGACATCGTTGGCGCCGATATTGAGTGCCATGTAGCCGCCAACGATCGCCGCAACGACAACAATCAGCCAATCTTCCCCGAGGCCCTGTTGCGTGCTCGCGACATAAAGCCCGACCAAGGTCAAAAATATGATGGAGAGACCAAGCGGGACGGTCACCCTCTTGAGATCAAAAAACTGGGACTGGAAGTAATTGAACCGACGCAGATCGTTGACGTACCGGTTTTCGGATTTCTTGGGATTCGAAGACACTTGGTAGCCTGCCTATGCGCCTGTCAAAGCATGATCGCGAATCTTCATGTCAACCGGTCTGGAATGGCCGAAAAAACAGCCACGCCACGTTGGTTGAGCCGCGCTGACCTAGCAGAGTTGGAAGTGTTCCACCACCGAAATGCTCAGTTTTTCATTTCGAACGAGCGATAAAACCTCATTCACTCGTTCATATGAACAAATCAACAATAACGGCAGCACATGTTACCGGCGTTATCAATTTCGAAATATTTTTTGACTAATGGTCACATAAACAACATTTCACACATTGCCCTTTTAACTCGTGATCAAAGGTCTTTTATGACCAAATCCATGGTTGATGAGGCCTTGGCCTACTGGGACAGAATTGGTGGTGCAACCCGCACGCCTGCACGTACTGAATTCGACCCTTGCCATATCCCGCGCCTCTTGCCGCACGCTGTCTTCTTCGGCGTTGTCAACGAAGGCCAGGACTTCCAGTTCAGGGTAATCGGTGATGTTGCCCGATCATTCTTCTTCGAGAACTACACCGGGCGTCTAGTTCGGGATCTTCCTCACGTGGAACCGGACGGTCCACTCATCAAGAACTTTCGTTTGGCCGTTCAATCGGGCCGCCCTGTTCGCAACCCTGTCGAATATGTCGGGCCTCAAGCAGACTTCAGAAAACTCGACGAGGTTGTCCTGCCTTTGTCCAACTCTGACGGGCTCGTAACGCATCTGTTAGCGATTGTAGAGTTGGTAAGCTACAGGTGATCCGATCCGCATGTATCGGTACGTTCAGAGCGTAGAGGGCCCAAAAACCATCATTCCAACGAAATGGTCCACGCTTTTCGCATTCTCCGCAAGCGGTAGCAGGGCGCTTTCGTAGGCGAGAAACTCCTTACGGCGCCACTCCACCGTACCGTGGACCCTGATGGGGGCACGCTCATCCCGAACTTTGCGATAAAGCTCCAGGCCGGGCACGCCGAACACCTCCCCCACGGTCCGGCCTGTATTATTGATCCCGACCAGCTCGGTGATCGTCGTTCCGATCAGCGTATAGCGAAAATCGTCAATCTCCGGCTCGGGGACGACCAGGAACAGGCTTCCCAAAAACCGTTTCATTTCCACCGGGTCGAAATCATGGCGAGCCGGCAGGCCTTCCGGTCCGGCCTTCTGCCGCCAATACGAGACAAACTCCTGCAAGAGCGGGTTTTCGAACGCCAGCTCAATGTCCCAGTTTCCCCGAAAATCATTGTCCATCGCCTGAATACGACCCAAGCCCTGATCAAAATTCGATAGAGAGTCAGACAGTCAGCTCATCCGATAAGGCAATCGGCAAAGCCTTGATTGTGGATCCGCTTGGCCCGATGCCAAAAGGCTTCCACTCCTGCCGTCCTCATGTCCACCCGACACAGATTTTTTATATCCGAGAACAACAGGCTAAAGCCGTTTAAACAACACATTAATTTTCCATTATTTCAATGAGATGGAGAAAATCAAATCTTTTGATTTCCACCATTTTTCGTATCGTTTTCCATCGACTACACACCACTGCCTGCCACCTCTCTGTCATACGGCAATATTTGAGACTGAAAATGAGAGTTTCGGCGACGCGTTCCGTTCCTCATGCACCTACAGGCCAGATGCCTCGCGCAGCTCACTTCATGAAAGGTTCGGCACGGCACGGTACTTGAGGTATATTTCAGCAATGGCTTTACAGGAAATCCGGCTCCCCCCTTTTCGCTCGCTTCTGGCATTCCGTGCTGCGGCAACACATGACCGGCTCGCGGATGCCGCTGTCGCTCTTGGCGTTACGGAGTCCGCAGTCAGTCACCAGATTCGGCAACTGGAGACCTTACTGCAGGTACAATTGTTCGACCGCACAAGCCGGCGGCTCGTACTGACGGAAACCGGCATCCGCTATCTCGCCCGGATAGATCCGGCAATCCGCGAACTCGAAGCCGCAACAGAAGCCGTCCTGCCTTCCGATGGCCGGGCCATTGTCCGGCTCACATTACCGACCTCAATGGCCGCCACATGGCTGCTGCCGCGCCTCGGCGCGTTCGAGGCGGAAAACCCCGATCTCGACATCCAGCTGGTGCCGACGACACGGGTCATCGACCTTGAGCGCGACCAGGTCGACATTGCCATCAGGTACGGTCGAGGCAACTGGCCTAATGTCGATAAAACGTTCCTCTTCGACGATAATGCGACTCCTGTCGCCGCGCCGGGTTACGTGCCGAAGAGCGAGGACGGCGTCGAAGAAGTCCTGAAGCAGTCGCGCTTGATCGTCATCCGCAGCATTCCGGACGAGTGGCAGGAATGGGCCAAGGCACGCGGCCTGGCGCCGCCGGATCTGAGAGGCGCGCTGGAACTCGACGCAATCGAACAGGGACTGCAGGTCGCCGAAGCCGGACACGGCATAACCATCGGCCGGTCGCCCTATATCGAGGAGCGTCTTGCCAGCGGCGCTCTGGTGACGCCTTTCGGCGTAACAGCCTCCTCAGGAGCTGCCTTCTATCTTTGCCAGCCCGCAAACCTGCCACCGCCCGCACGGACGCTGCGGGTGAAACGCTGGCTGCTTGAGCAAGCCGATGCACGCCGCACTATGCTTAAGCCCGCCCATCCATAGCATTGACATTTTTCTTTAGTTTTTCTCAAGTCACCTTGAATTCTTCTCTTTTGTGTCCCGCGTCTTTCAGGCCTATCTGAGATGCCATCACAACAGGCCGGCATACGACGGCCAAGAGGAGACGAATGATGGCCAACACTGTTCAGAACCACACAGACAATCCAGTTTCGGATAGCGCCGCAAATGTCGTGGCCCCGCTGACATTCATTGTGCCGCAGGCGGAAAAGCCCGCCCTCTATCACACGGCTTATACGGGCGGCGCACCGGACTTCCGGTTCAAGGTCGAAGAGCACGAGGTGCTGGTTGCCGATCTGCGGCCGCATGCCGACGCGTTCACCCTCGACAAGGAAGGCTTTGCATTCAAAGCCGCGCCGACAAATGTCGCCGACCTTTACGACGACAATGCGGTTGAGACGGCCTATTACGATGAAATACGCAGCCTCCTCACGCAGGAATATGGCGCCAGCCATGTAGCCGTTTTCGACGCCACACGCCGTTCGGACGGTGGTCAAGGCGCCAGCAACAAGGATGGGAATCGGGGGCCTGCCTCACGCATTCATGTGGATTACACCGCAAAGAGCGGCCCGCAACGCGCCCGCGATGTTTTGGGTGCCGAAGAGTTCGACCGTCTGCTGAACTCCGGCGCGCGCATCGTTCAGGTCAATGTTTGGCGGCCGATCCGTGGGCCGGTTCAACGCTCCCCGCTCGCTCTTGCCGATGCGACCAGTATCGCTCCAGCGGACATGATTGCGACCGATCAGGTCTTCCCCAACCGGGTCGGCGAAATCTATCACCTGTCCCATAACAACAATCAGCGCTGGTACTATGTGCCGGAGATGACCCGGGACGAGGCCCTGCTGATCAAGGGCTGGGATAGCCTGGAAGACGGCCGCGCGCAATTCACTCCACACAGTGCCTTCCCCCTGCCGTCCCAGACCGACAACACTCCGACGAGAGAAAGCATCGAGGTCCGTACATTCGTGGTGATCGAGTAGGCCGGCGTGGTGATCGAGTAGGCCGGACGAGCGAACAGACAAGACGAGTTGACAAATATTAGGACCTAATTAGTCTAGTATCTTCAAGGCGCAAGTTTTGCGCTATTCCCAGCCAGCCATCCGCAAGCAAATCACCTTCGATCCAGGTCCGAGCGCACGTTCGGGCCGTACGGAGTATATCAATGCAGCATTGCAAGGGGCTGGGGAGCCTCAGGCTCGCGCTCGTCGCCGGCTATGCCCTCCTGTGCGCCTCTCCAGGCGCACAGGCGCAAGAGTCGACAGCACGCCCAACAGATCAAACAGAAACGATTGCCCAGCAATCGGGTGACAAGAGCGAACAGACCGCCAACGGCGCAACGGCGTTGAAGCCCATCACCGTCATCGCCAACCGGAAGGCGGCATCCACCCTCGACATTCCATCCAATGTGACTGTCATCGACGGTGAAGAGATCACCAAATACGGCATCTCCGACATGCAGCAACTCACCCGGTATATTCCGGGTGTGACCGTGGAGCGGCAGACCGCCGCCACGGACCCCTTCAATACATTCGGCGGCTTCAATATCCGCGGCGTCGGCGGTAACCGGGTGCTGATGCTGTCCGATGGCTCCCGCGTCTCCGAACGGATCACCGACGGCACGCGCGACTATCTGGATTTCAACTTCGTCAAACAGGTCGAAGTGGTCAGGGGGCCGGCCTCCGTGCTCTGGGGGGCGGATGCCATGGGCGGCGTCGTTGCCGTCGAGACGATCGATCCGGAAGATCTGCTTCTGGGCCGCAATCAGGGCGGCACAGCCAGCCTTGCCTTCGACAGCTTCACGACCTCCGGCACCGCGTCCGCTTCGGTCGCCTACCGGATTTCCGACACGCTGGCCGGCATGGTCGCCTTCTCCCGTCGGCGGGCGAGCGAACCCGAGCTCAGCAATGCCCGCGCCGATGGCGGGATCTATGGCTGCCCGCGCGACACATCGGTCGGCCAGCTTCCCTGTAACAAGTTCGACGATACCACCGACGACAGTATCCGCGGCCTCGCGAAGGTGGTCTGGACGCCGAGTATCGAACACCGGCTGGAGCTCTCCGCCGATATCCTGCAGAAATCGAGCACCGTTGATTACACGGTGTTCCGTGGCCCGCAATCGAGCGGCGCTTATATCGACAATTACGACCGCTATCTGGACCGTAACCGCTCCCGCTATGCGGTTACGCATGACTGGACTCCGGAAAACGGCTTTCTGGACGATCTGAAGACCACCGTCGCCTTCGCGCCGCATGAATACAAGCGCACGGGAACCGAATGGGGCACGGCCGCAGCCGGTAACGCCTACAAGACCGATGACATTCTCGAGTACACCGAGGATTTCTATGAGCTCGATCTTCAGGCGACGAAGTATTTCGCCACCGGTCCGGCCAATCACGATCTGATCTTCGGCTTCGACGGCGACTATACCACCCTCGATTACAGCCGCATCGATAGCGACACCAATCTCGATACCGGTGCGACGACGGAAACCCGTGGCGGCGGCTTCAACTTCGCCAATGCCGAAACGCGCCGGGCCGATTTCTATCTTCAAGACACAATCGGCTTCCTCGGCGACAAGCTGGAGATCACCCCCGGTCTGCGTTACGCGACCTACAAGGTCGATCCTGATCCGGATTCGGACTATCAGATCGTGGACGGCTCCGAGCCTCGTATGCGTGAAGACAGCGCCCTGCTGAAGAGCCTCGGCGCCCTCTACCGTATCAACGATACCTGGTCGGTCTGGGGTAAGTATGGCGAGGGCTTCAAGATGCCGACCGCCCAGCAGCTCTATACCTCCCTGCCCGGAAGCTTCTTCGATCTGACCCCGGCACCGGACCTGGAGCCGGAGGAAGTCGCCAGCTATGAGGCTGGTGTGCGGACGCAGTTCGGCAACGGGTATATCGGCGTGACCGGTTTCTACTCCGACTACACCAACTTCATCCAAAGCTTCTACAACCCGCCGGGCACGAACGATTACACGTACCGGAATCTGTCTTCCGTTGAAGTCTGGGGCATTGAAGTCGACGGTGCCTATCAGATGAACGATAGGGTGCGATTTAACGGCAGCCTCGCCTGGCAGAAGGGTGACCAGAAAGCCTCCGATGATTCAGAGACAGTGCCGCATACGCTGCCGCCCCTGACGGCGGTCATCGGAGCGGACTATCTGATCCCGGATTACGACCTGAGCCTCTCGGCCGTCACGACCCTGGCCTCGTCGGTGAAGGAAGTCTCGACGGATACGGGTTTCAAGCCTGGTGGCTACGCCCTGCTCGATCTGTTCGGGCGCTGGCAGGTGACGGAATTGGCGAGCCTCAATTTCGGCGTGAAGAACGTCTTCGACACCCGGTACTTCGAATCCGGAGCCGCGGACCGTACGACATCCCCGTCCACGGCCGTGGCCAATCAGAATCCGCTGGAACTGCAGACCGGTCCGGGACGGACCTTCACAGCGTCCCTGAACATCCGGTTCTGATCACATGCGCATCATCCTGATACGGATCTTCACCCTGACACGGCTTGCCGTGTCAGGGTCGGGATCCTGGTACGGCTATCTGCTTTATGCCGTCGTTCTCGGCTTCCAGTTCGCGGGAGTCTGGGTGTCAATCCAGATGATCGCCTGGAACAAGGCATTCTTCGACGCCCTTGAACAGAAAGACGCTCAGGCAGCTCTCATCCAGATCGGCCAATTCGCGCTTCTGATCGGCGCCTGGGCTGCCTTACACATCCTCGGTGACTGGCTCCGGAAGCGTCTGTTTCTGTTTCTGCGGCAACGCCTCACCGAACATGTCCAGAATGCCTGGCTCTCCAACAAAGCCTATTGGCACTTGCGGCCCGGCTTCTCTGGCGCCCCCGTGGATAATCCCGACCAGCGCATCGCCGAGGATTGCCGCCTATTCATCGACCGGCTGCTGATCGAGACATTGGACCTCATCTCCAATATCGTCGCCATCGTCTCCTACCTCGGGGTTCTCTGGTCGCTTGCCTCCTTCCCTCTGGAGTTCAGCGTCGCAGGTATGGAGGTCATTATTCCCCGCTATATGGTCTGGGCCGCCTTTATTTATGTTTTCCTCTCCTCGGTCATCACCCACTTGCTCGGCCGCCCGATCAAGGGGCTGGTCTTTAAGCGTGAGCGGCGTGAGGCGGACTTCCGCCGTGCGCTGATCCAGTTGCGCGAAGGCGCCGACGAAGTGGCGCAAGCCTCCGGGGAGGAGGCCGAACGCGCCCGGCTGCAGAGTAAATTCGCGCAGATCCGGGAAAACTGGTTCCGGCTCGCCAACGCGGAACTCGTCCTCTCCCTTTTCGTCCGCCCCTATTTCCAGACCGTCTTGCGCATTCCGACCTTTTTCGCGCTTCCCGCCTATTTCGCGGGCTCGGTCACCCTGGGCGGCCTGATGCAACTCGCTTCCGCCTTTTCCCGGGTTACGAACACGTTGAGCTGGTTCATCTTTTCCTATCGCGATCTCGCCGAGTTCGCTGCCGTCTCAGAGCGGCTCGACCTGCTGTTGAAAGCGGCACGTTCCCCATCCCCGATGCCCGGCGCGCCACGCAAGGTGGAATACAACCGGGGGCATGACGAGGCCCTCTCGGTGCGCGGCGTGCAATTGACGACGCCGCTCGGCCTTGCCCTGTCTCCAGTGCCGGACCTGTCCCTGCAACCGGGCGAAGCCCTCTGGGTGCAAGGTCCCTCCGGCGTCGGCAAGAGCACCTTCCTCTCAGCCCTCTCCGGTCTCTGGCCCTATGGCGGCGGGGAAATCATCTTGCCTCACGGCACGCTTCTCGCGCTCCCGCAGACATCGCGTGTCTTCCCCGAAGGCCTGGCTCATTCCGCCGCCTATCCCCATGACCCGGATAAGATCGGCCGCCCTGCCATCGAAGCGGCACTGGTCAAGGTCGGGCTCGGCCATCGCCTCGACGCGCTCGACCGGCCGGACGAGGAAAGCTATGCGGGCCTCTCCGCCGGAGAGCGGCAACGGCTCGCCCTTGCACGGGTTCTGATCACCCATCCCGACATCCTCTTTCTCGATGAGGCCACGAGCGCGCTCGACAGCAAGAGTGAAGCGGAAATGTTCAGCCTCATACGCAAGGAATGTCCAAACACCATGATCGTCTGCGCGGCTCATCGCCCACCGAACGCGCTCGGCACCTTCAAGACACTGACGCTCGGCACCAGCACGGAACCCGACAGCGCCGCGCCGGAGACAGGCGAAACCTATCCAACCTATAATCTGCCGAAGAACGGAGCCACAGCATGAGCGATGCCGTGA
>CEOE01106856.1_pt1 | contig 14002 bp, 3 predicted proteins | sample 530211 | NCBI WGS metagenome assembly CEOE01 (sample SAMEA2619779, study PRJEB7988) | marine metagenome | isolation source: saline water (ENVO:00002010), including
TTCTTTTCAGAGAATATAACATCAACATTGTTTTGCCATTGAGTTAAGTACTTAGCTCTAACACCTGTATTTATACTTTCTTGTATATCAGTTGTTATAGTACCAGCTGGCCAACCCTCTTTTGGTTTAGCATACTCACCTTTTTGTATAGCAATAACTTGATCAGCAAACACTTGTAAGTCTGCATTATCAGCGACATGTTCGCTTAGATCTTTTAAATCCCGCTTGCTAATACCAGGCACATCATAACCTAACTTATTCCAAATGTAAACGCGTACAGCTTGTTCGCGACTATATGGTTCGCCAGGTATTTTCTTACGTAGGTTTTTAGGTACAAAGCCTAGTTGCTTTTTAAGAGCTCTGTAATCAGCCATTACAGCTAGTCTAGCGTTGTCAATATCATTAACAGCTCTAGCATACGGTTTAATTAAGTGCTCTTTGTACCAAGCCATTTGAGCGTCACCGAGTTTGCCTTTACTTAAAGTTTCATATAACAAACCTACAAAGTCTTGAGCTGAGTATGGTATACCTCTAAATACTCTACCAAGCGATGCTCCAGCTACTTCTGCTTTTACTTTCTTATATTCTTTTTCCGATGCAATGCCAGTAGTTTCTTCCAGTATATCGTTAAATCCTTTGTCTAAAGCTTCTGAGTTACTATACTTAACATAAGCTTGTCTTACTTTTGACTTAACGTCTAGTACATTTAAAGCGTCACGAACAGCTTTAACGTTTTTGTATGCATCATCTGCAAAATAAAAATCATTATAACCTTCAGCTGCTTTACTTACAACCCAAGTTGCTTTTGCTTCTGGTGTACTGTTACCTAAACCTACAATATTTTTAAGCGGTATATCTAAACCTATCGCTTTTAAAAACTGATGTATAGGTTCTGCCGCTGCCTGCGTTCTAGCCGTAAGTATATACACATTGTTATTACCAAACTTTCTATTACGAGCTACAGCTTTTTCAAACATAGGACCTTTACCACCTTCGGTAACTTTTTCAAACTCACTGAAGTCAAACTCAGCGCCCTGCTGTAACAACTCTTCACCTTGCTTAGCAAACTCTTCAGCGTTTAAAACACCTTCCGTGCCATCAGGCATAGTGTATAATACGTTAGATTTAGTTGTAGCTAATGTGTCATCAAAGTCCCAAACACTTATACCTTTACTTTCAGCATCAGCATTACGAGCGTTATCAATAGCTGTGTCTGACATTTTCATTATAGCTATTGTTTTTTCAACTGGTGTACCAGGAACATTTTCTGCTACCTTAAGTTGTTGCTCTGGATCAAGTGCTTCGTAAGCTGTAATTCTACCTGACTTAACAACATCTGAGTTAGCTTGCTCTGGAAACATTTGCCTAGCAACAATGTCAACCATACCAAATGAATCAAACGTACTTGGATCTTCTAGTCTTATACCGGCAGGAAGTTTTTTAGTATTTGAATAAGAAACTTTTACTTTTTGATCTAGCTTAGTATACTCATCTAAATACTTTTGCGCTTTTTGTGGTGTTCTTTTACCGTCTATAACGTCAGCTACTAATTGGTTTTGCTTAGCAACAGTGTCAGCATTTATTTTAGACTTATCTAATTTAACACCTAACTCTTCAGCTAGCGACTTACCTGTGTCGTAGTTTATAATACTATTTAAATCAATACCAGCTTTTACAAAACGTATGGCAGGATTCTGTAGTATAGTATAACCTTGTGGTAGTGTTGCGTCTAGCTTAGCTAGATCTAATTTAAAGTCATCAGCTTTAGACAATCTGGTTTGATAGTAATTATCTTTAATAGCTTGTGTTATGATATCTGTAGTGCCATTTGATAAAGCAAATATAATCGATGCACCGATAACAGATGCTGGTGGGTTATGTTCTTCTCTAAATTTAGCACCAGTTCTTTGTTCTGATTTAGCACCTTTAGGTGCGTACTTTTCAGTCAAAGATCTATATTTAAATGGAGCTGCTATCTTTATTAATCCACTAGTTGCTTGGTAACCTTGAACTATAATCATAGCGGCTAAAGATTTTGGCATACCAGCTTTAACAGCTTTGTCAAGTCGTTTAATAACGTTTTCTAAAACCTCCATGTTAACTTTTGCTTGAGCTATACCAGCTTCAGTATCAGCTTTTTCAACGCTAACTCTTATAGCTTTAGGTTGTTTTTTACCTTTTAAATTTACCTCTGCTGCTTCTAAAGCTTCAATATATTTAGGATCACTTTTACCGTAATACAATCTACCTCTTTGTGGTAAAAGATTCGTTACGCCAGTTGGCGACACAAAACTTTTTCCTAGTTTACCAGTTTTTAGTATTGCTCTTTCACCTTTAACCCAATTACCATCAGTTAACTCATACCAGTAATCATCTTTTTTACCTTGTATGTTTTGAGATTTTAAATACTCATCAAGTTTTTTAGCTAAAGGTACTAATTTTCCATTTTTACTTCTGCCAACTTGAACTCTAGTAGATCCACTAGAAGTAAATGCTCCAGCTAAAATGTCGTTAGGTGTTAATCCGTATTTCTTTATAGCTTCAAGAAGAGCTTCTTGTGTTTCAGCTCTGTTTTCGTCGTTTACACTAGCGCTATCTAAACCTAAAAGATCTAACACTGTGTTAATGTTTCTAGCTACAGATACATCTTCTAACACACTAGTTTGTTTAGGTGTAAGACTAAACTTAGCACCAGCTCTAGCTCTTTTAGGTTTACTAGGTATAAGATCTTCAACCATACGATTTCTAATACTAGTATTAAATAAGCCCCGTATAGTCTGACCGACTCTGTCTCTGTAAATAGGTTTAACAGGTTTCTCTCTAATAAGATTTAAATAATCTTTTAACGTACCTGTTAATTCACCATCTGTATACAAAGCATTCATTACGTTATTAGGTATAAACGTAGCTTTACCAAAGTCATCTTTAGTCTTTGGTAGTCTAGCAAAGTCACTAGTAGCGTTGTCTATTAAGTATTGCTTTATACGTGTTAAACCTTCAGCATCTTTCTTAGAGTAGTTACGTTTTTTATCGTATATAGTTTCTGGGTTTACACCAAACATTTTACCGTATATCTCAGCAACCCCAGCTGGTACATTTTTAGTTTGACCAAACCTTGTAACCTCCTGACCTTGAAACGCTTTATTAGTAGCATCAGATATTTGTTTTTCAGCTTCAGCTTTATTTACACCTAAATTAGCTAGTACTGTATCGCTAAATATGGTTGTTTCAGTAGGTTTTCTTGGACCTTTAGCTTCTTCTGTAATTTCTACTGCAGCTTCTTCAGCTACAACACCTCTAGCCTCTGTAACATCCGCAGTAAACTCTTCACCTAAAACTCTATTAGAAGCTTCGATAGCTCTGGCTGGTAAAAACTTATTTATATACGCAGCTAATGGTACACCTGACTCAGGATTATACTCATTAATTAGATCTAATATACCACGTTTACCTGTTTCTATTTCATCTGTAAGTAATTGTCTATCAAAACCTGGAGCTTCAGCTCTACGCTGAACTAGTCTAGATGTTATAGGTTTAAATTGCTCAATGATATCAAAAGCACCAGCTGCGCCTTGTTGATCATATATACTTTGAACAAGTTGCGAAGCTTGTTCTTGATTTGTTTCTGAAGCCGCTGCTCTAAGTTTTACGTCTTCAACTACTTCTGGTTTAGTTTCTTTTGCTGGTCTACCTTCTTGTATTTGTTGTACGTCTGTAACACTTAAAGTACCTTCTTTTAATTTAGTACCTAATGTTGTAAGAAAATCTACAACACCTGTTTCACCCGTTAGATTAAAACTAGTTTGATTATTTGTAGCGTCTTTAATAGAATTGTTTATACCGAAACTTAAAAAGCTTAATAAACCTTTATTCTGTTCGGCTTCTAAATCTAATCTACCTGAAGAAACTTCTTCTAAGAAATTAGTTAAAACCTCGTCTGCATCTTGACCTTTAGTTCTACGCTTTATTCTTCTGTAAGAAGATGGGTTTGACTTTTCAAGGTGATTCATCACTGTTTTTGCTAGGCCTTCAAAAGATTCAGGATTAGAACTTAATCCTTCTGTAAATAATGTGTGACCAATCTCATGTATGTTAGTAGCTGTTTTACCATTTGCTATAGCATTTTCTTTTACTATAACTATATCATATGTAGTTTTACCTGTTTCGGTATTACGCAATGATAAGTTAATACCATTAGCAGAACCAGAGTTTACATTTTTAGTAAACTGCGCCAACTGTTTTTTAGCATCTTCTTCTGTAAGTCCACTATTTGGATCTGCAAGTCTAGCATCTAGCATGTCACTAAAAGCATCTATAGCTTCAGCTTTAGTTTCAGCTACAAAAGAATTCTGATCAACACCAGCTTCACTCAAAGCTTCATTTGCTTTTAAACTTTGCTCTATATTCGCGTCAAACGTATCTATCTGCCATAGCTTTTCAGCTCGCTGCTTTAATTGTAAGTTTGTAAACTCTACACCTTCTCGCTCTAACTCAACCTTAGCCCTGTCAATATATTCATTGCGCTTAGTTGTAGGTAATAAATCTATATTAATCTTATAGTCTTTTCTAAAGTTATCTCGAGCTAATTGTTCAAATTCAAATTTAGCGTGTAGCGCTGCTAATATAGGCTTTTTTTGTGCGTCACTTAATCTGTTACTTTCAAGTATTCGTTTAGCTTCACTTCTTAATAGCTCTTGCCTTGACGTTGCGCTTGCGTATAAATCAAAGCCTTCAGTGGTTAAATTAGCTACAACTTTTTCTTCTACTTGTTTTATTATTTCGTTGTTAGCATCATTTAACTCTGCTACTTTTTGCTGTATTATTTTATACTCCGTAGTTCTTTTGTCTAGCTTTAAACCTATCTCGTTTAACTCAACCATTTCATCTAGGTTTTTTCTATAACCTTCAAAGCTATTATAGTCAGAAAGGTTTGATAAAACCATGCCTTTAACTACAGGTACAGAGTTTAAACCAGTACCTATAAACATACCATCAAAAGCACCTTGAGGAACATTGTCGAATATACTTACACCTTCTTTACCTCTAAGTATATCAATACCATTTTGCGCAAGTACAGTGCCGCCCTCTGAAAGAGGCTCAACAACAGCTCCATCAACGCCAGCTCTTGTAAATTGTTTTGTGAAATGTTTTTTAAATCCTTCGTTAATTAAACTTCTTTTACCTATTAAATCAGCAGCATTAAATCCTCTTTTTAAGGCAAAAAATGTAGGTGCAAAACCTAATCCAACTTCAGCTACGGTAAAACCAGTAGCTACCGCTGCTTTGTAATGTGTAGACAGCTCTGTACCTAGTAGTTCTTCTTCTTTATCCAACAATCTTCTTTGATCATCATATGAGCTAGCACCAATACCTATCATACCTGGATATAAGCCAGACGCTAGCATTGCAAACGTTGCACTTTGACCTACAGTTTGTTGCAAAGCGTATTCACCAAAGTTTTCCCAACTATTAAAAGCGTCATCAAAAGCAACATCATCTTTGTACTTTTTTCTGTACATGTCCTCTGCTTTTTCAACAATATCAGTAGTAAAATCTGTAATAGCGTATGGGTTTATAGTTAAGGGGCTATTAACTCTTAAGATGTTTTCAACAACATCCTCCTCTATACCAAACAATTTATTTAAAGCTATTTCATAAGCATCAGTAGCTACTCTAGTAACGCCACCTGCAAACTTATAAGGTATAGAACCAAGTAGGTTTCTAGCGTTAGTACCCATTTTTTGTAGCGTACTGTAATTCTTTTTTAAGAACTCCAACTCAACTTCAGCTTCGCTTAACTCTACAGGTATTTCGTCTATCTCTTTTTCTAAACCAGCTAATACACTACTTACCTCTTGATTTTCTTTAACTAAATCTTTATATAAATTAAAAGTTGCTTTTGGAACTTCTTTACCTGTGGACAATACAACTGTTTCAGCGTTTTCAATAGCATCTTTATACTTAGCTATAAGGTTATTATATAAATCAACACTAGCTTGTGTAGGTAAATTTTCTGGATCACCTAAATCATTTATTCTTTGTAGATATACATCAGCATCTTTAGCGCTACGAAGCCCACTTAAATCAAACTTATAATCAGGATCATCAAATCTAGCTGATATGTTTATTAAGTTTACACTGTTAGGGCTATCTTTGTAATTATTAAATATAGTTTGATATTGATCAGTTGCGCTTGTAAGTTTCTTATCTAACTTTATGTACTCATCAACTTTGTAGGGTACAAGCTTTTCTCTTTCTTCGTTTGATATTGAATCTAAATACTCTGTAGACTTTCTTTTTTTGGTGTCGTATCTGTATTTATCTTTTATATTTCTTTCAGCAAGCTTACGTATTTGCTCATTGTTAGGCTCTTCAACACCGTTTTCTATCAGCATGTTTTTAGCATCAAACAACTCCTGCTCATACGGCTGAACTATTTCCATTAAGTTACCAGCTTCATCGTAATCAGGTCTGTATACTAAATCAAACTCTTCTACATACTCACCAGTAGTAGGATTTTTCCAACGAGGATCAAATACAGTTTTTATTAAATCTTCATTTGTCTGTGGATCATAAGGTTGTAGTTCTCTACCTATACCTTTAGGCGTAAAATCTACAGGGTTATTTAAAAAATCATTATCAACATCATTAAAAGCTATTGCGTCTTCGTAAGTTTGCTGAGACTCTGAGTCGGTTGGTTGCTGACGTCTGTCTAGTTCGTTTTGCCTAGTTTGAGCTCTACCCTTACGCTTTGGTTGTGAGTCCAAAGAAGTATCTACCGATTCTAATTCCGTAATCTCGGATGCTTGCTCCGGTTGCGGTGTTACAGTTGCATCCGTTTCCGCAACACCGTTTGTCTTTCCCTCTTCATCTAGTTTTATAATACTATATTCTTTTATATAGTCATCTAAAGATAAATTAGATTGTTTAGCAGCTTCCTCAACTTGATCTAATGAGTATTGTTCGCCGTTTAATTCAAACATAATTTTAATTATTTTTTAATAGGTAAATTTCCTGTAGGTATTACGCCTGGATCTGAAAGTTGATCTAGCAAGTTATTTATTTGAGAATCATCTGTTATATCAATTACCTCTGTAATTTCTTTATCGCCAGACGCTACAACTAAAGTAACCATTTTTCTTGGACTACCTCCTTCTATTTTTTGAACAACATCTTCAATATCTACAATTCTCTTGTTATCAAAATCTTTACCAACAAAGTAATCACTAATTTCTTTTTTATTTAAAGATAAACTTTTTATTTCTTCAAAACGTTCTTTTTTTCTAGCTTGCAGTTCAGCTTTATTTCTCATTTCAGCTGTAGGTTTTTCAGGTTTTTCAGCCTCTATTTTGTTTGTTTGTGTTAGTTTAGGTGATAAACTTTTTAAAACTAAAGCGTTAGTATACTCATTAAACGCAGAGTTAAACTTTTGTAACGATGTATCATCGAGTAAGCTATCTATATTACCACCTCCGACAGTTAGCTCGTCGTCCATAGGTTTACCAAATATGTTGTGGTAAACTATACGAGCTTTTTTAGGATCATCAGTGTAAGATTTTCTTAGCGACTCTAAGCTAGATTTAGTTAAAGAATTTATTCTACTATTGTCTACGTTTTGAAGTACAAACTCCATTGTGTTTTCATCATTAGTCTTAGTAAACACATCTGGAGTACCATCTTCTTTTACAGAAAGAAATTCATCTTGAAGTTGTCCATTTTTAAGAACACTAGCAGATTCGTATATTTCAAAGATCTCATCGTTAAGATTAGGCACTCTTTGTGGATCGTAGTCTAAAAACTCAATAGCATTAACATCTATATGATCACTTGTTTCTTGCGCGTAATTACCAGCTATTGGATTAAAAACAGACATCATTTGTCCAGTTTTCTGGTTTTTACCTTTTATTTGGTTACTTTTTAGCTTAACTCTAAACTGACCGTTTTCATCTTCATACCATTCAGCACCAGCACCACGTGTTGTTCCCATTAAAGCTGGCATACCTAAATTATAAGTTTCATTATATGAATCACCTACTAAAGCAACACCTCCTTGTTGACCAGCTTTATTACCGTCTTTAACTACATCATCATTATACGTTTCACCAGCATCTTTTATTTTAGTAACAAGGCCGTTGTATTGAACAAGCTTGTTAGTTAAATCACCGTATAACCCTTGGTAGTAAGATCTTTCTTTGTTAGTTTGAGATCTTTTTATTAAGCCATTAACCTTAGATCTTTGACTAATTATATTATAACCTAAATCATAAAATGATTTGTTATTTATACCAGCATCTTTGAGTTGCAACATGAGCTCTTCTGTTCCTTTCTGTTGAAAGTTCCAGTCGTCTTCAATCCACTTTCTTTGTTGCTTGAGATCTTGATTTTCACGTTTAGTTACAGCGTTAATAGATTCAGCTATTCTAGCACCAGCCTCAGCTATAGTTTTAGCTTGGTAAAAACCAGATTTATCTAATACAGTTTGCGGGTTTTCATACGCTCCACCCGGGCTTCTGTATACGCCTGAAAATTTAGGTAATGCCATAATTTTTTAATTGTTATTTTTATTATTTTGGAAGCGACATGTCATATTGTATAAGCGGTTTTACAGTATCTTTACCTACCTCTTGAAACCTCCTCCTTGCAAAAACGCTGAACCTATGTTACCAAAAGCGGATGTCATAGAACCTTGTATAGCGCTAGCTTGCTGCATAAGATTAGCTTCTTCTTGAGCTTTCCCTGTAATTTGAGCTTGCAGTCTGTTCATCGCAGCTATATCTCTTTGCTCTTGTTGACCGTAAACAAACTCTTTACCAAGTACGTCTGCTTGTTGTAATCTCTGTGCTTCAGCCATTTGTTGTTGTTGCAATGCCTGTTCGCCTTGTGCTGCTAATTGTTGATTGTTAGCTTCTTGTCTTTCTATACTAGATGATATATCTTTTTTACTTCTAAGAGCTGCTTGGGCAAGAGCTGTCGCTCCACCAGCGCTAGCGCCAGTAGCGGCTAAAGTATCTAGTGTATTTGCTAAAGCAATATCAGCTTCTTCAGCTTGCATCTCAGCAGCTTGAGTAGCAACTCCAATATTTTCAAATGGATTAGTAAGCATACTAGATAAATCCTGCACGTCTTCGTAAGGATTAATTATCTCTTGTCTTTTAAAATTATCTAGTTTTCTTTGTAGTTTTCTTTTTTCAGCTGCAGCTCTTTTGGCAGCTTTTCTTTTTCCACCACCAAATAAACCACCTAGCAGCGATGAACCTAAAGAAACTCCTAACGATAATGGATCTATTGGCATAATTTATTTTTTATTATTAATATGATGATTCTGTATAGTTAGAAGATACTGCAAACAACTCTTTTAATCCACCTATGTCAGTTCCAGAAATAGCTTGTCTTGTTGTTTGGTTTATCTCCATATCTGTTGATATAGTCACAGTAGCAAAATAACCTTTTATACCAGTAATTTGAGCGCCAAACCTAACTTCACCTGGTATAACAGCACTATTGTTTATAATATTAGCTACATATTTATTTTCTTTTCTTGCAAAGCCAGCGTAATATCTATTGGTTGGTGGGTTAGTTGTTCCAAATCCTGGGTTGTTAGGATCTTGAGGTGAGTTACCATAATTAGCTCTAGGTATAACAATACCATTACTATTAATAGCATATTCACCACCCTCATAACTTTTTATCATATTAGCGCTGTCTTGTACAGAAGAATAATTAGAGTTAAATTGATCTTGTCCAGTAAATCCAGATTTAAAGCTAGTTACTTCAAAACCACTTCCACCTTCATAGTTAACAGTGTTAAAGTTTTTAACCATGCTAACATTAGGATTAAATATAAACGTGATAGACGTATTATTATCTTCACCGTAAAAATTACCTCTGTTGACCTCGCTGCTATAATGTTTATATAGTTTATTATTTTTTACAGAGTAAAAATTATTTCTTAAACTAATTAACGCGTCTGGAGCGTATGTAAAGAAACTAGTCCAACCTAAAACACTTTCGTCGAACACTACCGTGTTGTAAGATGTATTATTAGAGTTTACATTTTTTCTAGTAGATACAACGTATTGACTGTTATGTATATCCCAACCACCTATAATCCTACCTGAACCTACATTGTCATCTATACTTATAAACTCATCTCTAAAGTAATCACGCATACCATAGTTAGATATTTCCGTAATACCATCTCTTGATAATCTTAAAACAACGTTTTGAGTTTTATCTGTAAAATACTTTCTATAGCCATACACAGCAAAACTACCTGGATCTTTACTTATACCAAACTCACCAGCGTAAGGAACTATTTGACCTATAACTAAATTAAGTTGACTAACAGGTGTCCCTCCACCTTCAGCTGTATATATAGCATCTTTATCTATTAAAGCTCTATTAACTTTATTCTCTTGGAATATAATTAAGTTAGAATCTTCAGCATATAATTTTTGTATTGTACCTTTTAAAGGATCAACTGATTTAGTAATATCCTCACCAACACTAAATACATTTGAATCATTTACACCTGTTCTAGAATTAAATATACCTGAATAAATAAGTGTATTGCCTCTTCTATACCCACTAGGATCTTCTTCTACTAAATAAGCTTTAACACCGTAGTCTACATTTGTATTGTTATAACCACCACGTATTCTAGCTTCTTCAACAACCCAACTAACTGCAGGATCGTAAGAAGTAATAACCGGATAACCACCAATATCTTCTGGTATGCCTCTTGATCCATCATAACCAGGAGCATTAACACCTGTGTTATCATTTGTCTTCTTGAGTAAAAAAGAGTTAAAAAACTTTACTTCTATTACTGCACCCATTTATTATCACTTATTTAAATATATTGTTACAATTATGTAGTTTTTACAGAAAATCTAAAACCACTAAAAGGATAGTTATTTTGATCTTGTATTACCCCGTCTTTTATTATATAATTTTCAGGGCTTTGGTAATAGAAAGGACTGCCATGTAAGCATGAACCAAATGCAATAAACGCATCTTGACGTGTTTCTCCAAACGCCCAAAACTGTGAATCAGTATTAGAACATCCGCCATTCTCATATACACGAGCATTTAATCTATCTATAAATATAATTTGGCTCATCCACGATTGAGTTTTTAATTCACTAGAAGTTCCTTTATAATAATAAAACCCATTAACGCCTGACGAAGCGGGATAATCATTTACCTCAATAATTATTGCGGTAACCGTATCTTGACTCATGAACGTTTTACGAAACTGTTGTGACCACATATTATATGGTAATGTACCGTAAGAAAAATTATAATTAACAACAGAGCTTGCAGAGCCAGCGTCACTTAATTCTATAGTTGCTGTGAAGGTTCCTGCGCCAGTAATTGGAATTGTATTTATTAACTCAAAAGATCTAGCATTCTTAGTATTGTCTGATTGAGATGGCTGTGATTTTAATCTATAATCATTAGCGTATTCTATATTATCTTCACTATTTTTAATAGTTTTTATTTTCCATCCAGTAGATAAATCTTTACCTGCATTAGGAGTGTTACCACCATTTTTACCAGCTAAAGGTGTTAAAACAGTACCAGTTGCAAGAGGTATAATTCCTAAATCTATAGTACCACTAATAGGAGCTCCAGTAGCATCGTAGTTGTCATAAATTGAAGGAGCAATGTTTTTAAGAGAAACATTTCTACTTACTGTAGATACAGATGCTGGAGAATTTGCTATAGTTATTTCATCATTATTGCTTAGCGTTACAGCTGAGTTTAAAACAAGAGTTTGTGTTCCTGAATCATAACTCTCTACTAATACAGTTTGTGTTATACCGGTAGCGGTTACAGTAGCTCCTACTATTGGCGTAAATCCAGAAGATAAACTATCAATAATAACATTAGTAGAATTAGTGACTGCACCATTAACATTAGCAGTCCCGCTGTTATCCACGCTTATTTCAAATGTAAAAGTGAAATTCCTTAAGTTTTTATCTTCTCCAAAATAAATGTTATCTACAAAACCTTGTTTTGTTCTTATATTAAATTCTTTTGGTTGATTAAATGGATCTGGTTCATATACTTCAAGAAAGTCAGAAGCATCGTTATTGTCAAGATTCACTATAGAAACTGTAGTTAAAGAAACTAAATCTTTATCTATTTCTACACCAAAATTATCTACTACTTCAAATTCTTCTGTTAGTATGTTTTGCCCAACCCCTAAGTTTTCAAAAAACTGAGAATCATTAAAATCAGTTAAAGTAGCATCTACGCTAGTATCTGAGCTTCCAATAGCATCATTTAAATCACTTATTAAACCAGCTGAAGTTGTTTCCCAATATACATCAAGTCTAGATATTGTTGGTGCTGTTTCAAATATAGTTAAGTTTTCTATATCATAATAATTAACATCACTAAAAGTAATCACAGTGTTGATGCTTATAGTACCTGTTATAGCTTTATTTAGCACTACATCTCCTGAAGATGCTTCATAAGAAACTACAAAAGTATTTGTCGCTATATTTGTACCAGTAACTAATTCACCGGTGTTAGGTGAAAAACCTCCAGTTAAACTTTGTATATTTAAAGTTATATCGCCAGAACCGTAGTTAGCTGTTGTTTCCCCTGTACCAACAATATTTGTTACAGATTGATTGTTTACACCAAACTGAAAATCACTGGTTTGTGAAGTAACAAACTCAGCCACAAAAGGATTTGAATCTGATTTGTAAAAAGGGTGAAATGGATTTAAATCACTAGTAACAGGTACTTTAGCGTTAACGTTATTTTCAAAATCTAAAACATCAAAAAGATCATATAGATCTTCAATGTTATTTGTTGTAAATGAAACTCTTTCTGGTTCGTATTGCTTATTACCCGTGTTACTAAATATATTAGTTGTGTTTTCAACTCTACCAAAAAGTTTAACACTACTTCTAAATGTTTTATCTTGCGGTCCAACTTCTGTTAAATCTCTGGGTACCTTATTTATATTATCATTTAACAAAATTACAAAAGAAGTGTCTTCATTTAAAACAGGAGTAACACTGTTAGTGTTATAATTGTAAGGCAAACCTTTCATTGCTCCTGCCGTATAAACATTATAATATTCTTGCTCGTTTTGCTTTACGACTATTTTATAACTATACCAACCCAATGGATTATAAGCAGGATCGCTAGGATCGCCGTTGTAAATCCCAGGCTCCAATGTAACTTCATTTTTTTTAGGAGGACCAATGACACTGTTAAAAGACATTTTAAGAGAATTACCTGGCCACTCATGAAAAGCTCCTGATATATTTTCTAAATCTGGATATGGAGCATACACTGTATCTCCTGAATAAGATTCATTGTTAACAGTTATAACTTGTTTGTTGTTAGATAATATTACGCTTGATTGTCTACCAAATTTATCAGATAAAATAACCCCAACTTGATAAGTTCTATTTGCTTTAACAGAACTGTTTGGGTATTCAATAAGGCCAGTTTTATGTAGTATTTTATTTGTGTCGCTAACATCAAAGTTTGCTTTTCCACCTACACTAACATAGTAATCTAATGAGCTAGGTGGGGTGTGTTTATTTTGAAAGTTACCATAAATAACTCTATTACTAGTAATTTCTTGAGACAAAGCTTTAACAGGAACTTTATCATACACTCTAATTAACTCAGATTCTGGTAAAGTTTTAAAAGGTTTTTTGTTTATATATTTATATTCATACGCGTTATCGGTTCCAGCAGCAGACTCTATAACATTAATAGGTATTGTTTCTACTACTTGGACAGCTAAACCGTCAGATTCTTTAAATAATATATCTATTTCTTTTACTAAAAAATCACTACGTAGAGTATTAGCAGCTGATGGAAGCGGTATACATAAAGTTATTTCATTAACTTTATTCTCCATAAACTCAACAATAGTAGAAGCAAATGTACTTTGTTGGTCGCCTAGATTTTGCTCTGTGTTTAAAAAATAACCATCTTGTTTTGGTATAAAACACGGTTGAGTAAA
>CEOE01025002.1_pt1 | contig 13896 bp, 18 predicted proteins | sample 530211 | NCBI WGS metagenome assembly CEOE01 (sample SAMEA2619779, study PRJEB7988) | marine metagenome | isolation source: saline water (ENVO:00002010), including
TTTATTCGCAAGTAAGATGTTGGGATACTTTAATCTATAATCATTTACATAAAAAGAAAATTGCAATACCACCAAGAGAAGACCATGATAAGGCAACACAATTCGAAGGTGCATATGTAAAAGACCCACAATTAGGATTGCATAAATGGATTGTTTCTTTCGATTTAAATAGTTTGTATCCTCATTTAATTATGCAATACAATAATAGTCCTGAAACTTATGTAGGTGTAGAACCTAAAAATATAGGTGTAGAAAATTATCTAAATCAAAAGTTTAATCTTAAATGGTTAAAAGAAAAAAACTTAACTATTGCGCCTAATGGTGCTTTGTTTAGAAGAGATATACAAGGTTTCTTACCTGAGTTGATGAAAAAGAATTATGACGCCAGAGTTGTCTTCAAAAAGAAGATGATAAAAGCAAAACAAGAATATGAAAAAACAAAAGACCCTATTTACAAAAAAGAAATTAGTAGATGTCATAACATACAAATGGCAAAGAAAATATCTTTAAACTCTGCTTATGGTGCAATCGGCAATCAATACTTTAGATACTTTGAAAAGAACCAGGCAGAGGCGATTACTATGGGTGGTCAGTTAACTATTCGTTGGATAGAAAAAGATATAAACAAGTTTATGAATAAAGTATTAGGCACAGAGAATAAAAATTATGTTGTTGCGTCTGATACTGATTCAATCTATTTAAGATTAGATGAATTAGTACAAAAAACTTGTAAAGATAAAACAACTCAACAGATTACAGATTTCTTAAACAAGGCTGCTGAAGAGAAGATACAAAAAGTTATTGATAAGAGTTTTGAAAATCTTGCAGAATATGTAAATGCCTATGAACAAAAAATGATTATGAAACGAGAAGCAATTGCTAATAAAGGCATATGGATTGCTAAGAAAAGATATATCTTAAATATGTTTGATGAAGAAGGCGTTAGATATGAATATCCTAAACTAAAAGTTATGGGTGTTGAAGCCGTCAAGTCTTCTACGCCTGAAGTTTGTAGAGGTAAAATTAAAGAGGCAATACGAGTTATTATGAATCAAAGTGAAGATGATTTGATTAAGTTTGTTGCAGATTTTAAAACACAATTTAGAAATTTAAGTCCTGAAAGTGTTGCGTTTCCTAGGTCTTGTAATAATTTAGAAAAGTATATTGATCCGTCACAGATTTATAAGAAAGGCACACCTATTCATGTAAAAGGTTCTTTGCTTTACAATCACTATTTACATAAACACAATTTAGAACAAAGATATCCTGTAATTAAAGAGGGTGATAAAATAAAATTTTTAATGTTAAAACTACCTAACTCTGTAAAAGATACGGTTATTTCTTTTTCAACATATCTACCTAGAGAGTTTAAATTAAAACAATATGTAGATTATGATGGTCAGTTTGAAAAGACATTTACAGATCCACTAAAATTTATCTTAAATGCTATCAACTGGAAACTAGAGAAAGAAGCAACCTTAGAAAGTTTCTTTACATGATAACAGGTATAATAATATTATTAATAGTTCTACATTGGAGTTTTTCTTTCGGTATGTATATTGCAGCCGTTAGTGATATACCAATTAGTAGATTTTTGATAATGATGTTTTTTATAAAAATGATGACATCAAGTTTAACTCAAGGAGGACTATAATGCGTGAAGGCGTGAAGTTACCAAAGGTAACATTTAAAGTAAGAACAGGAGATCAAGCACCAGAAGATGGTGGATGTCCTATCGGTGGTGCTTGGGTAGATAAAACAACAGATGATTACTTCAAAGGTAAGAGAGTAATTTTGTTTAGTTTACCAGGCGCATTTACACCAACCTGCTCATCAAAACAATTACCAGGTTTTGAATATAACTATGACAATATAAAAGGATTGAAAATAGATGAAGTTTATTGTATGAGTGTTAATGACTCGTTTGTAATGAACGCTTGGGCAGAGAAGATGAATATATGTAAAGTCAAAGTTATACCTGACGGATCAGGAAACATGACTAGATTTTTAGGTATGTTGATCGGTAAGAACCATTTAGGCTTTGGTAATAGAAGTTGGCGATTTATGGCTGTAATCAACGATGGTGTTATTGAAAAATGGTGGCAAGAACCAGGTATCAATAATGATGGTGTTGATGATGATCCATATGAACAAACTACACCAGAAAATATGTTGGCTTATTTACATGGACCACACACTCAAACAAGATAAGAAGTATAATATAATATATGCCGACCCACCATGGCATTTTCAGAATTGGAATAACGCAAACGCACAAACCAATCCTGAAAAACATTATAATACTATGACTATGAAAGACATAGAAAATTTACCTATTGGTGATATAGCAGATAAAGATTGTGTATTGTTTATGTGGTGTACAGACCCGTTGCTACATAAACAAATACCAATTGTTGAGAAGTGGGGTTTTACATATAAGACGGTAGGATTTACGTGGGTTAAAACAAACAAAGACAGAATTAAAAATTATTATTTTAAAGGACCAGGTTACTGGACTAGAGCAAATACTGAAACTTGCATACTTGCAACTAAAGGTAAACCTAAAAGAGTAAGTGGTAATGTAGATAGATTAGTTGTAAGTGAACGTAGAGAACATAGTAGAAAACCTGATAGAATTAGAAACGATATAGTAAAATTATGTGGTGATTTACCACGTATAGAGTTATTTGCCAGAACATCTATGCCAGGTTGGGATGTTTGGGGAAACCAAGTTGACAAATTTAACTAGAAATGATATAATATAGTATGGATTATTTGTACAAATACGCAGATCATAATAAGTTACCTATAATGGATCAAATTACATTTGAGCGTTATACAAACGAAATAGGTAAAGAAAAATTTAGAGAAGACTTGGCTGCATATATTGAAAAAGAAAGACCAATATTTCCTTTGAAAAAAATTACAAAAGATGATGTAAGAAATGATTTTAAAGATTTACAAAAGTTTGATACAGCGAAATATTTAAAAGTAGATGTAGATAATGTAATGGAAAAATATGATGACTATGAAAATCCATATAACACATTTGGTTTAGGTATCATAGACGCACCATCAACATTTAATAATATATCAAATTACTTTCATCAAAAAACTAGATTAAATTGTTCTAGTTATAGTTTCAAAGCACCTTTAGATGTATGGCAAAATGGTAATGCAAAAGATATATGGCGTTGTCTAGGTCCTATATGGCGTGGTATTAACGATATGAAAAAAGTTATGGTTGATGGCAAAGAAGAGTTAAGAGGTGGTCAATTAAGTGAGGCAAGTTATTTAAGTGCATTTAGATTAGGTACATATATCGCAACACAATTTAAACCTAATGTTGCAAAAACAATTTATGATATGACTAAAGCAGGTAGAGTATTAGATACTTCATGTGGTTGGGGCGATAGACTTGCAGGTTTTTATGCTAGTAATGCAACACAATATTATGGTTGTGATCCTAATCCTAATACATACGAACAATACATGGAACAATGTGTGTTCTACGAAGAGTTATTAGGTAATGGTGCTGATGTAGATGAAAGAGTTGATAGTCAAGGTAGAAATTATTTTGTAATGTCAGGTCGTAAGTTTGTAAAGATATATAGATGTGGTGCTGAAGATTTACCTTGGGATGAAATTACAGATATTGATTGTGCTTTTACAAGTCCACCATACTTCTCTACTGAAGAGTATAACAAAGGTGGTGAACATGAAGAAGATCAATCATGGCATAAGTTTAATGAATATAATAAATGGCGTGATGATTTCTATTTACCAGTTTCTAAAAATACATTTAATTCATTATCATCAACAGGTCATATGTTTATAAACATCATGGATCCTAAAGTAAAAAATCACAGACACAAAAGTTGTGATGAATTAGTTGCAAGTTTAAAAGAACATTTTATAGGTCAAATAGGAATGAGAATTATGCAAAGACCTAAATCAGATAAGTTGTTTGAAAGTGAAGAGGCAAAACAAGAGTTTATGAATAAGACATATATAGAGAATGTATGGTGTTTTGCAAAAAAAGAATTAGACTATTTTAGAGAAGCAAGAACAAGTGTATTACCAATATGATTAAATTTATTAAAGAGTTAATATCATCATTTAAAAAAGACAAACCTAATATTACATGGTTTACAGATGTGCCTGGTCTACAAGATGTTATGCCTATCATTCCTGCAAAACAACATATGCCAGAGTGGTATAAACAATTAGAAAGAAAAAGACCAGATAGAAATCCTTTAACAACAGACAAAGTAAATAAAGGAACAATTAGACATTGTCCTGCGATACCTGAATATCTTTCAATGGGTTATGTTGTACCATTATGGTGTGATGTATGGATTTATTCAGATGAAAAAACATGGCAATATAAAATACCTACTGAAAGATTTAAGTTTACTAATCATGGTAATCATCAATACAAAGATTTAATACCAGAACACGCAAAAGATTTTGCCTTTATATTTAAACCTAATTGTCCTTGGTATGTTAAAACATCACCAGGTTGGAGTGTATTACAACTTCCAGTTTACTATGATTTTAACCAAGATTTTCATACTTTGCCAGGTGTGATAAGATCAGATATACATAATCAAATTAATCAACAAATGGTTATAAAAAGATATGGCGAACTTAATTTAAAAAGAGGAACACCTATTGCACAATATATTCCTATTAAGAGAGAATTTATAAAAGATTTTATTACATATACAACACCAAATCACAAACCAGAGTTGTACTATGGTGTTGAATCGCAAAGACTAAATGTACAATCAAAATGGTTTGGTGGTTACAATTGGTTAAAAACACAAAAGAAGGACGAGAAAAAATGTCCTTTTCATAAATAGTTATGATGGCAATTGCAGAAAAAAAATACAAAGACATGAAGGCATATTGGGACTTTCAACGAAAGTTAGAGTACAATAGAGAATTATTAAAAAAACAAGTTGTTAATGTTCAAACAAAATATAACTTTCATCATCCAGAAATGTCACCAGATGATATGTTTACTTTGTTATGGGATAAGATTACACAAAATGATTTAGAGACACCACCTAAAACGTGGGTACCTGAAAATGATGAACTTAAATTATGGAACGAACTCAAACAATTGCCTAAATCTACTGGTAGACCAGTTGTTTTAAGAGCTCGTCAGAGCAATGAAGAACTTTAATTATAAATTAAATTACAAAAAACTAAACTTTAGAAAACCTGAAATTAGAAAACTATACAGAATAGGTCGTGGCGAACAAGGTGTACTACTTGTAAGACCTTATACAAATATTATATGTAGAAACTGGCGATTTAAAACGCCACAGATTGCAGAAAAAAGTGCTAATACAATCTATCATATGTATAGAGGATTTAGAGCATTAAAAGACTTTGTGGGTATGGATATGTGTAGAAAGTTTTTAGAAATGGGTTTTACAAGGGCAAGAAGATATGCGAATCACAAAGACGGCAAGAAATACAAAGATGGTAAAATACTACCGCAAGAAAAAGATTGGGCAACGAGTGAAAAAGCAAAGTCAGCGTCAATCTTTAAAAAATATAGAGATTTGGTTACCACAGATAAACTCTATATAATTATGAGAAAAAACTGGCGTGAGATAGAAAACGCACATGAGGATAATAATACACAAAGGATATAATAACTATATGACACACGATTTTGTTTCAAAGGACATTGACAAAATAATGAAAGTGTGTTATGATTTAAATATCAAACGATATAGTTTAGTGTTTAGTGATAAAGAAAAGGATGATTATGAACGATTTTTTAAAAGAAGTAATTAAAGAAACAGGTAATGAATATGCCACACTAGTAAGTGAAGGTGTTGAAGCAGGTGATGTAGATAGTTTTATTGATACAGGTAGTTATACTTTAAATGCCTTACTATCAGGTAGTATCTATGGTGGTCTTCCTGCAAATAAAATTACTGCGATTGCAGGTGAAGCTGCAACAGGTAAAACTTTCTTTGCTCTAGGCATTGTAAAAAGTTTTTTAGATAAACACAAAGACGCAGGTGTGATTTACTTTGAATCAGAAAGTGCGTTAACAAAAGATTTAGTTGAGAGTAGAGGTGTTGATAGTAAACGAATGGTTATTGTTCCTGTTGCAACCGTACAAGAGTTTAGACACCAATCTATAAAAGTTGTTGACAAATATTTAGAACAACCAGAAGATAAAAGAAAACCTATTATGTTTGTATTAGATAGTTTAGGAATGTTATCTACTACAAAAGAAATGACAGATACAGCAGAGGGCAAAGAAACAAGAGATATGACAAGATCACAAATTGTCAAGGCTGCATTTAGAGTTTTAACATTGAAACTAGGTAAGGCAAAAATACCTATGATTATGACCAATCATACTTATGATGTTATCGGTTCAATGTTCCCACAAAAAGAAATGGGTGGTGGTTCTGGTTTAAAATATGCTGCTAGTAATATAGTATATCTTTCAAAAAGAAAAGAAAAAGATGGTAAAGAAGTTATAGGTAATGTAATACATTGTTTAAATTATAAGAGTAGATTGACAAAAGAAAATGCTAAGATAGATGTAAGATTAACTTATGATAAAGGTTTAGAAAAACACTATGGGTTATTAGAACTTGCAATCAAAGGTGGTGTATTTAAATCAGTATCAACAAGAGTAGAATTACCAGACGGATCAAAACAATATGCTAAAACTATCAATAATGAACCTGATAAATTCTATACTAAAGAGGTTCTCAATAAGATTGACGAAGTTGCCAAAAAAGAGTTCCTCTATGGCGCAGAATAAAACAGAATACGCTTTTGTACAGAGAGAGGTTGATGATTTCTCATGTATAAAGATAACAAAAGGACCATACGAAGGTGTAATATATACCTATGGTCAAGTTAAGTTTGCAGAAAATGAAGTTGCAGGAAGATTACCTTTAAAATTTACTTATAATGTACAAAGAAATATAAATGATGTAGATACCGAAAGTGAAGAATTTAGACAAGCCATAGGCGATATATTAATAGAAGTAATGGAAAAACAACTAGAGGAAGGCAAACTTAACATAAATGAACAGACTCGAAACAACAATACTAACTAATTTAATTCACAACGAAAACTTTAGTAGAAAAGTTTTACCTTTCCTAAAAACAGATTACTTTTCGGCAAACGAAGAAGTAACCATATTTAAAATTATAGAAAGTTATATTATTAAATATAACAATCTACCATCTAAAGAAGCAATTAGTATTGAGTTATCTAATTTAAAAAATATTACTGAAGATGAATTTAAGATTGCAAAAAGAGTATTAGAGACTTTAACACCAGATGAAAAAACAGATATAGAATGGTTAACAGATACAACAGAGAAATGGTGTAAAGATCGTGCTGTACATAATGCTGTACTATCAGGTATTAAAATATTAGACGGCAAAGATAAAAGACATACACCAGAGGCAATACCATCTATATTATCTGAAGCTCTTGCTGTTTCGTTTGATACACATATTGGGCATGATTATTTAAATCAAACCGATGAACGATACGATTATTATCATAAAGAAGAAGAGAGATTAAAATTTGACTTATCATATTTCAATAGAATAACAAAAGGTGGTATACCACCCAAGACTTTAAATGTGGCACTTGCAGGTACTGGTGTTGGTAAATCTTTGTTTATGTGTCATGTGGCTGCGTCTATGATTATGCAAGGCAGAAATGTATTGTATATAACTTTAGAAATGGCAGAGGAAAGAATTGCAGAAAGAATAGACGCTAATTTATTAGATGTAACCGTTGATGAACTCTATGAAATGCCTAAACAATATTATGATACAAAGATTGCTAAATTAAAAAAGAAGGCAAATGGTCAATTAATTATTAAAGAATATCCTACTGCCTCTGCTCACACAGGTCATTTCAAAGGACTTATTGATGAACTTGCATTAAAGAAAAGTTTTAAACCAGATATTGTATTCATAGATTATTTAAATATATGTTCATCTAGTAGATTTAAAGGTGGTAATATATCTTCTTATTTTTATGTTAAGGCAATCGCTGAAGAATTAAGAGGTCTTGCTGTTAGATATAATTTACCTATTGTGTCTGCTACACAAACAACTAGAACTGGTTATATGTCAAGTGATGTTGGTTTAGAAGATACCTCAGAAAGTTTTGGTCTTCCTGCAACTGCTGACTTTATGTTCGCTCTTATATCAAATGAAGATTTAGAAGAATTAAATCAAATGAAAGTTAAACAATTAAAAAATAGATATAATGATCCTGCTGTAAATAGATCATTTATTATTGGTGTTGATAGAAGTAAAATGAGACTATATGATGTAGAACAATCAGCACAAAACTTAACAGATGGTAACCAAGAGAGCGAAGAACAACTTAATCAACCTGCAGGACCTAGACCTGCTGAAGGCATTTACGATAAGTTTTCTGATTTTAAAGTATGAACAAAATAGAATTGTTTAGTACACCTATAATCTATATTGAAAATTTTTTAGATGACAATGTAAGAAAAAGCATTGTCAAACATATAAAAGATAATTCTAATGTTTTTAATAATTTAGGTAATGTAGAGGGTGTAGGGTATGGCAACTTTAAAATATCACATTATAAAAATGATAAGTTTAAATTTAAAGATGGCGATTATATAGTAGATTATTTTACAAACAACGTACCCGAGTGTAAGAATTTTAAACAAGATATACAAAACGTAATAGATAAAACTTCAATAGAATTAGGATTTAAAAATTTAAAAGTAGATAACTCATGGATTACAATTATGGATAAAGATAGTAGTCTAATGAAACACGACCATATACCTTCTAAATTAAGTGGTGTGATATACTTAAATATAGATGATTCAAGCAGTGATATATACTTTTACAATCCAAATGATAAAATAAAATTATATAAGTTTGATAATATTGATAAAAATAATTGCATAAATTTTAATTTTAAACCTAAGAATAATGATTTAATAATATTCCCATCGTGGATAGAACATGACTCTAGTTATAAAGTAAACCAAACAACGAATAGGATAGCATTAAGTTTTAACTCATTATGAAAAGAAAAATTAAAAAGCGAATAAATAAAGGTGTGTATTACAAATCTGCTATGGTTAAAAAAGATGGCAAGATTATATGGCGAGCAGTTGAAATGCCTAGAGGTCTTGTTTTAAAAGAATCTTTTTTTGAAGAAGATGTAAAACAAGTAGTTAAGTTTCAAAATAAAAATAAAACATTTGGTAAGTTTGGTTTCCCAACTTGTTTTGATAGAAGAAGTGATGAAGAAATATCAAATAGTAAGAAATGATTTTTCAATAGAAAGAAAAGAACCTATTTTTGAGTTTCAACTTGATGAACCAGAAATGGATAAACTTATCATAGAAGAAATAGATAAAGTAGGTGATCAACAAGGACATAGAACAAACGCACAATGTCTAATGACATATTGGCAGATGTGGGAATATCCTGGTTTTAAAAGATTTGCTAAAATGTTTTTGGATGCTTGCGATGCTGTTTCTCGTATGCAATTTGATATACGACATCAATATCAATTTGTATTAAAGAATCTATGGGGTTTAAAATATACCTCAGGTCAAATAACTAAACCACATGATCACTGGCCTGCTGTTTATTCATGTTCATATTATATTACAGCACCCGAAGGTGCACCAGGTTTATACTTTCCTGAAATTAAAACAAAAGAAGGTTTTGGCGTAGAGAAAAAAATCAAACCAGGAATGTTATTGATTTTTCCTAGTATGTTAAGACACGAAGTTAGAGAACAACCTTTTGAGGGTTACAGATATACCGTTTCTAGTAATGCTTATGTAGATTACAAAAGTTAGATTCTTCATACATAAATATATGTATGGCAGACAAAACAACATTATTAGAATCATCACAAGCGTTATTTTCTTCACTTGCAGATAATGTAGGTGCAAGTAGTATAGACAAGGCATTTGACCTTAAAACATATCCCACATTTACAGATTTCAAAGACAAGTATAATAAAAAGTTAGAACTAGCGTTTAAACGACTAGATACACCTGGTGTTTCTTATAATGACATAACTAAATTTCTAACTTCTAATAATGATTGGTATACATCATCTAATCTAATTGCAGTAGAACTAATTAAACAAATAGAAACAATAGATAAAGATTACAAAATTAAAGGTAAAGGTTATCAAAATCTATTTTACTTTAGAGGTGATAAAGATGTTATGGGTACTATACAAAAGTTATGGTCTATGGCAAACAAAATGCCTATCACTATAAAAAATCAAACAAGATTTGGTGATATAAACAAATGGTCTCCTGCCGACATATATCTTGCAAGTAAAATGGCAAAAGATAAATTAAGAACTACATTAGCAGAAGCTAAACCTAATTCATTTGGATTCCCACAATTAAATGTTTTAATAAGTGATTTAATTGATAGTGGTGATATGTTGCCTTTATCACTAAAGAAAACTACAAAAAAAGCTATAATACAATTAGTTAACTTTGATAGAAAAAAAGAAATTCAATCACTAAAAAATTTAGTAGTAAAAGGAACAACAGACTGGAAACCTTATAAGAAAGTTGCCTTTGGTAAGAAGACAGAAACTAGAGATATGAGAATATTACTAAAATCTGGTGATATAAAATTTAGACACGACCCTAGTGCTAAAAGATTTGTTGCTGAGTTTTTAGGTGGTGGTGCAGAGGCAAGAGGTGGTTCAATAGGTTCTATGAGAGTGTTTGCTCAATTGTTATCATTTGTAGATAAACAAACAGCAGTACAAGTAAAAAAATTATATGATGATGGTGAGAAGATGTATTTTAAACAGATTGAACCTGTTATAAAACAAAGATCAGCATTAGAGAAAAAAAATAAAGATTTATTCAATTTTAAAAGAGGTGAAATATCTGCCTTAAATATTATTAATAAAATTATGCCCGTCCTGAAGAAGTGGTTTAGAAGAACAGATAAAAAAAGTCAACAACAAATTAATGACTTTGTTTTAATTATGTATCAATATGTAACCTCTCGTACACCTCTTTCAGGCAAGTTTGTTATTGCCAAAGGCAATTAGTGAAACTAAAAAAACCCTCAACAGATTCTATCATAGATATGTCAGTAGATTTATTTTTAATTCTATGGGACGTATTATCTAGTCCTATTCTAATAGTAATGAGAATTATCAGACACCTTATGAAAAAATTGTTTTCAGGCAGACTAAAACGAGTAATTAAGTGGTTTGTACATAAGGTTTTAAGAATCAAGTAATCTAATCTTATAAATATTGTCGTAAGTAGTGAATTTTATTAATGGATTTGATTGGAATTTTTATTGACAATGGCCTTGAATTTTGATATAATGGACATAGTGGGAAACAAATGTATAGTTTTAAACAATATCTAAATGAAGCTAAAAATACACATTTAGAACATTTAGAAGATAACATAATCAATAACGGCTACTCAGGTGGCTTAGAAGCAATAGAGTTTCTTAAATCATTAAGAAATATGCTTTTAGGATCATCTCGTAGAAAAGTTAATCTATCAGTCAAATGGGATGGTGCGCCAGCTGTATTCTGTGGTATCAATCCTGAAAACAACAGATTTTTTGTTGGATCAAAATCTGTCTTCAATGTAAATCCTAAAATCAATTACACACAATCAGATATAAGAAAAAACCACGCAGGTGGTTTAGCAGACAAACTAATTGTTTGTTTAAAAGAATTACCAAAATTAAATATCAAAGGTATCGTTCAAGGCGATTTATTATATACACCTAAAGATATTGAAAAAGTAAGTATTAGAGGTGAAGACTCAATTGCTTTTAAACCTAACACTATTACTTACGCTGTACCTCAAAATACTGATCTTGCAAAAAGAATATTAAGAAGTAAATTAGGCATAATCTTTCACACTACTTACACAGGTCGAAAGATGTCTGATTTAAAAGCAAGTTTTGGCGTTAATGTAAATTCATTTACAAAGACGCCATCAGTATTTTTTGATGACGCTAGTTATAAAGATAACTCAGGTGTTGCAACATTTACAGACGCAGAAAGCGATAGATACGATGGTATGTTAAGAATGGCTATGGGTTCTATTGGCAAAGGCAAAAGAATTTTAAATTTATTAAAATCACAAACTAATTTATTATCAGTTGGTGCAAGATTAAAAATATACTTTAATGATTATATCAAAAGAGGTAGAGCAATAAGTGGTGTAAAAAAACTACAAACAGATTTTAGAAAATATTATGCTTCAGTTTTAGATGACGAAATTACAAAAAGAAAAACTGATAGTGCAAAAAGAAAATATGAAACTATTAGAAACGAAGGTTTAAAATTTATTGATAGATACGAAAATGAGATATACTTTGCAATCGCAAGTTATGTATCTTTACAAACAGCAAAAAACTTTTTAGTAAGTAAGATGAATCAAATTAAATCTATCGGCACATATCTACAAACTAACAATGGATTTAAATTAACTAATCCAGAAGGTTATGTTGCTGTAGATAGAATGGGTAATGCTGTTAAATTAGTAGATAGATTAGAGTTTAGTACTGCTAACTTTAATTTACAAAAGAACTGGATAAAAGGATAATGAAAACATTTTTGACATTTTTAGAAGAGACAACTAGAAGAATTATATTAATGGGTGGTCCTGGCTCAGGCAAATCTACTTATGCAGAATACATTACAAAAAGATTTTCTATACCTCACATCTATCCAGGTGGCATGTTAAGAAAAGAAGTAGAAAAAGGTAGTGAGATAGGAAAACAAGTTGCAGATATAATTTCAACAGGTCAATTTGTGCCTAATGAAATAGTCTTAAAATTAATTAAAGATAAAGTAGATCAATCACCTACTGGTTATGTTTTAGATGGTTGGCCTAGATATATGACGCAAGTAAGAGATATGGAAGAGGCAAACATAGGTTACGATAAAGTTATATTTTTAGATGTTAGTAGAGAAGAAATTTTAAAAAGATTATTAGCAAGAGGTAGAGCAGACGATACTAAAGAGATAATCAATAATAGAATAGACTTATACAATAGAGAAACAGGTCCTGCAGTAGAACATTTTAGAGGTAAACCTGGTTTCGTAGAAATAAAAGCAGAGGGCGGTACAATAGAAGATAACGCTAATAAAATTATAAAGGCAATAGAAGATGGAAGTTAAAAGTTTTACACAACAAATAAACGAAGGTCTTTACGATCCAGGTATATTCAAAGCATTTTTCCTTGCAGGTGGCCCTGGTTCAGGTAAGACATTTGTTGCTTCTTCAGCATTTGCAGGTTCAGGTTTAAAAGTTGTAAACTCTGATATTACATTTGAAAGAGAAATCAAAAAGGCAGGATTATCTATGAAAATGCCAGATGAAGAAGAATACTTTAGAGATATATTAAGAAAAAGAGCAAAAGGTACCGTGTTAAATCAATTACAAACTTATATAAAAGGTAGACTTGGTTTAGTTATTGATAGTACAGGTAGAGATTATGATACCATTGCTAGAAATGCTAATATGCTTAAACAATTAGGATATGATTGTTATATGATATTTGTAAATACTAGTTTAGATGTTGCTTTAGAAAGACAACAAAGAAGAGAAAGAATTGTACCAGAATATATTGTAAAGAAAAATTGGGAAGGTGTACAAAGTAATATCGGTAAGTTTCAAAGACTATTTGGTATGAATAATTTTGTTGTTGTTGATAACAATAAATCAGAAGCAGAATTAGTAACCATAACATTAAATAATGTATCAAAAATAGTTAGACGATTAATTACAAAACCTATATCATCTTATATTGCAAAAAGATGGATGGCAGGTGAGAGAAAAGCAAAGAGAAGAACATGAAAAA
>CEOE01000342.1_pt1 | contig 13821 bp, 13 predicted proteins | sample 530211 | NCBI WGS metagenome assembly CEOE01 (sample SAMEA2619779, study PRJEB7988) | marine metagenome | isolation source: saline water (ENVO:00002010), including
TTTGGAATATATTCAAGAGCAAATGGAGCAAACAGCTGTGGCGGCACTTTGCAAAACTTTAAACTAACCATTAGTGGCTCTACTGCCTTTGAGTACGACTTTTCAGAAGGACAAGGAACTACTCTTACAGACCTGTCAGGCAATAGTAACAACGGCACAATAACAGTAGGTGCAAGTGGCACTGAAACATTCTGGGCTGACAGCTACCAAGAATATGAAAAAATAGATTTAGACCAAGGATTTGTTCCTGCTCAAATAACTGTTACAGATTGCACAGATACATCATTAAATGGTCTATACGAATTAGACAGTACCCGTAATAACGACAAGTTAAGATGGCTAAAAAATAACAATACCGCACAAAAAGTCTATTTTAACAGCGGTAGTAATAGATGGACTATTCAGGATTCAGGTGGGTCTGTTACAAAAGTTGGAGATACTATACTACCCGCTGAAGGTTCTTATGGAAATGGGGCAGTTTTATCCTATAGTAACCACGGACTTTCTATTTCCAAAGCAGGAACTAATATAACTAAACTCGTTCAGTATGACGCTGACGACACAACTTTAACTTCAACAGAAAAGGCAGACAATGAGCGATATTTTGGATGAGATTGTAACGGAACCACACAAGTATGATGAGTTTCTACACACTAATGGAGTACCGTATGCTTACCTAGAAGTACCAGTAGCTTTCCTAGACGAAACAATCCCAGAGGGTGCTAACTGGTCAGCTAAAGGCACAGAAGATGAGCCAGAGCAGAAGAACGTAGGCGAGTACACGTTAGGTAAGATTTACTCTATCGATAACTCTAAGGTGATTATTAGTCTTGCGGCAATGCAAGCTGAGAGATACCGCACTCCTGCTTTAACTTATGACGACTTGCAAGATTGGGAAACGTGGCTCGACACTAAGGGATACACGATTGACAACTGGTTAACTATTGCTGAGCGAAGAACTCTTATAGCTTCTGCCGCATATCAATCTGAGGAGATAGACAGCGGAGAATGACAACCTTAACTTTGCTTGCCGTCTGTATCTTCTGCATAGTTTGTACGAAGGTGGTTTAAGTGAAAGACAATAACATAGGATGAATACATGAATTACATGACAGCAGAGCAACTCTACACGAAGTGCGAGGGAGAAAGATTCAGCTACCTAGACCGTGCCAGAACTTGTTCTAAGCTAACATTACCTTATGTGATGCCTGATGATGGGTTTGGAACACACAGTCGATTAGAAACACCCTTTCAAGGCATTGGTGCGCGAGGAGTAAATAACCTCGCATCTAAATTACTGTTAGCACTCCTCCCACCTAATGCCCCCTTTTTCCGTCTTAACATCGACGAATATATGCTCATTCAAGAAGGCGCAGAACCAGAAATTATTACGGAGATTGAGACAACCCTACAGCGTATAGAAGAAAGTTTAATGGATGAGGTGTCGGCTCAATCTTATCGTGTTGGTATTCACGAAGCCATAAAGCACTTAATTATAACAGGAAACGCTTTACTCTATATGCCTGACGAGGGCGGACTCCGTGTCTTTCATTTAGACCGTTACATCGTTAAACGCGACCCGATGGGTAACCTTCTGTATTTAGCTACAAAAGAAACCGTCGCATATAATGCGTTACCCCAAGAAATGCAAGAAGCTCTCGGTGCATACAATAAAGACGTTGGTGATAATTGTGATTTATATACAGCGGTTAAACTAGAAGGCGATAAGTTTGTTGTTTATCAAGACATCAAAGGTATCCGAATGCCAACCGAAGGTGTCTACGACTTAGACAAATGTCCCTACATCCCTCTTCGATTTTCTAAGATTGACGGTGAAGACTATGGACGTGGGTATGTTGAAGAGTATTTAGGCGACCTACAAAGCTTGGAAACTCTGACACAAGCAATCGTAGAAGGTTCTTCTGCCGCCGCCAAAGTACTGTTCCTTGTTAATCCTAACGGCACGACCCGCGCTAGAGCATTAGCTGAAAGTCCAAACGGTGCTATTACTCAAGGTAACGCGGCGGATGTTTCTGTCTTGCAACTTAATAAGTTTAATGACTTCCGCGTCGCTCAAGAAACAATTAATACAATACGCGACCGCCTAGGACACGCTTTCTTACTATCATCAGGCGCAGTGCGAAATGCTGAACGTGTTACGGCTGAGGAAATACGAATGTTATCTTTAGAGCTAGAATCTGCGCTCGGTGGTCTGTATTCTCTGCTTAGTAATGAGATGCAACTACCTATGATAAACCGATTAATGGCTGTAATGAAGGACAACAAGCGTGTTCCGAAGTTACCTAAAGACATTGTAAACCCTGTGATTATTACAGGTGTAGAAGCTTTAGGACGTGGACACGATTTACAACGGTTAGATTTATTCCTAGCCGGAGCTACACAAGTTGTTGGTGCTGAAGCAGTTGCACAACATCTTAACGTAGGTGAATACTTTAGCCGTCGAGCAACAGCTCTCGGTATTAAAACAACAGGACTAGTTAAGTCCTCAGAAGAGTTGCAAGCTGAACAACAGCAACAACAACAAGCTTTGCAACAACAACAAATGATGCAAAGTGTGGGAGCCCCTGTTATTAAAGCGGCGAGCGACCAAATGAAAAGCATTAGAGAAAACCAACAAACAGAAATTAGCGAGGTAGAACAGTAATGGGCGAATCAAATTCATATTCAGTACCGTCAACAGAAGCACCTGAACCGACACTTCAAGATGCGGCAGATGCTATTGAGGTACAAGAACAAGAACAAATAGAAGAACAATCAAAGCCGATGACTTACGAAGAGGAGCGTCCTGCGTGGCTTCCTGAGAAGTTCGAGAGTCCAGAAGCTATGGCAGAAGCGTATGCTAATCTTGAAACCAAGCTTGGACAGCCAGCCGAAGAAGCTGAGGTTCCTGAACATGAACAAAAAACTGGCAATGTCGAATACGACAATACTATTGAAGGAGCTTCTAATGAGTTTGCTGAAAACGGTGAATTATCTCCTGCGACGTATGAAGCCCTTGAAAAGCAGGGACTTAATAAAGCTATGGTTGATACTTACATTGCGGGACAACAAGCAATCGTAGCTCAACAACAAATGGAAATCACTAATGAAATCGGTGGTATGCAAGAGTACCAGAAGTTATCTAACTGGGCGGCTGAGACATTATCCGAGGAAGACCTAGACGCTTATAACGAGACGGTCGAAAGTGGTACAGTATCACAAGCTAAGTTTGCTATTAAGGCGTTATATAGCCAATTCCAAGCGGCAGGTTCACCTAGATTAGCACAGGGCTCTGTCAATGGTACTGGAGTTCCTCCGTTCCAATCTCGTGCACAAGTCACAGCGGCTATGAAAGATTCTAGGTATGACAGCGACCCTGCGTATCGTGACGAAGTTCTTAAGCGATTAGCAAGGAGTAATGTATAATATGCCTATTGAACTAATATCGCTTATTACTGGTAATGTATCTGGTTTTATATTTAAATTAATTGCGTCTCAAACTGAAGCGGCTCAGCGTATGGCTGAAGCTAACCTAAAGACGCAGGAAGCGGCGGATGCTTCTGCTGACAAAGCGGCTAAGCGTGGTGGAGACAGTGGTTCGTGGGTACGACGTTTTATTGTTATAATGGTACTTACAGGGGTAATCATCTTCCCCTTCTACCTTGCTGTTACCGGAGGCGCGGTTACTATAGAAGAAAACTCCCCTAAAGGATTATTAAGTTGGTTAGGTATGTCAGGTAAAGAAATGATTACTGTTTCTTCGTCATATTTAATACTTCCAGAAATCCGTAGCTCTTTGTTAGCAATCGTAGGTTTCTACTTTGGTAGCTCTGTCGTTAATAATAGAAAGTAATTATTAGTGCTAAATTTTTCATTTTAATAACGGTTGCGTTTATTGCGCCGTTTTCACAATCAAAGGAGATTACTCTCAATGAGTTTGTCGAATCTATACCGCTTTGGGAAGTCCCTAAAGGAGCGGATAAGTACATTACGGGCGACGGGGGTAAAAGTGTCGGTTATTGGCAAATCAGTCAGCCTATGGTCGCGGACTACAACCGTATTACTAAAAGTAAAATTAATCTTAAAGATTGCTTTGATAAAGGCGTGGCTAAGATGGTTGCTACAGAAGTGCTCACGCATTATATCAAACATATCCGAAAAAGTGGTTACCCTGTTCAAATAGACCACCTTCTATGTATTTGGAATGGTGGGGGTGGAGCTTGGCGTAGAGTACACTTTCCAAAAGATGACATTAAACAACAACGATTAGAAAGATATAAACAACGAGCTTATAGGAAACTAGGTATATATGAAAAGAAAGAAACTGAGCGTTAGCATGACGAAAGCAGATAAGAACCCGACAGGTGGCTTATCGGAAAAGGGAAGACGTAAATACAATCGCGCTACAGGTTCTAACTTAAAAAGACCAGTCACAGGAAAAGTTAAGCGGGGAAGTAAAGCCGCTAAAAGACGTAAATCATTTTGCGCCCGTATGAAAGGCGTAAAAGGTCCAATGAAGGACAGTAAAGGAAGACCGACAAGAAAAGCGTTAGCTTTAAGAAAATGGAGATGCTGATATGCCAAGAGGAAAAGGAACATACGGAAGTAAAGTAGGACGACCACCTAAGAAGAAAACCCCTATGAAGAAAAAAGTAACTAAGAAGAAAAAGTAATGGCAAAAATATGTCCTAAAGGTATTGCTTGGGCAAAGCGTACCTTTGATAAATACCCCTCTGCGTACGCAAATATGGCGGCTTCTAAATACTGTAAAGACCCTAACTACGCTAAAGGGAGCAAACGCAAAAAGCTTAGAATTAAAAAGAAGAAAAAATAATGGGTGAATTAGCGAAGTGGAGACGCCAGAACTGGGTACGTATAGGCACTGACGGAAAAATTAAAGGTGCTTGTGGTACCAGTAAAAACAAAAAGAATCCCGACCGCTGTCTCCCAATGTCAAAAGCTAGAAGCCTTAGTAAATCTCAACGAGCCTCCACAGCCAAAAAGAAAAAGAGAGAAGGAGCTAAAGGCAAACAATTTGTAAAAAATACACGACCAGCTCGTGTTAGTCTGCGTATAAAGCGCAAATAATTTAACCGTCCAAATAGCCCTTAGTAGCTAAAGAGCCCGATGCGTCGGAGAACTCTTAAGTCAACCGTGTGAAAAAGGACACCTTAACCCTAAATAATAACATCCAATAGGAGAAATAAAATGGCAGATGGTGTAGTTAGTGCATCACGCTTGGGGCAGATTAATGCTACAGGCGATTCTAATGCGTTGTTCTTAAAGGTGTTCGCAAATGAAATCCTCACTGCGTTTGAAGAAGCAAACGTGATGAAGGACTTGCACACTGTTAGAACAATTAGCAGTGGTAAATCAGCGCAGTTCCCAGTAACGGGTATTGCGACTGCTAAATACCACACAGTCGGAGAAGACATCCTCGAAGAAACAACTGGCGGTGGATATACTTCTAACATTAAGCACGCAGAACGTACAATCAACATTGACGACGTTCTGTTGGCGGCAACCTTCATTGCTAACATTGACGAAATGAAGAACCATTACGACGTTCGTAGCATCTACGCTAAGGAACTTGGTAAGGCTCTTGCAAAACGTTTCGACCTTGCTACGATGAAGACGTTGTTTGCGGCGGCTTCAGGAACAAGCGCAATCGGCTTAGCGGGTGGAACGACTCTTGACGTTTCAGAAGGCGCTGCGGCTGGCGTATCTACTGCGGCTAATATCATCTCAACAATCACAACTGTTGCTCAGAAGTTGGACGAAAATGACGTTCCTTCAGACGACCGTTTTGCTTTGTTGACACCTGAAAGTTACTACAAATTGATGGCGGCTGACAGCGCGGCTATTAATCGTGACATCAATGGTGGACGTGGTGATTTAGGTTCAGCACCGATTCCTGAAATTGCGGGAATTCAAATCATTAAGACTAATCACTTAGCAGATGTTATTGCATTAGGTAATGACTCTGCTGGAGCTACAGACGACCAGAACTCAGCCAACGACGTTCATGGCGGTAGTGGTGTTGGTTACGATGGTAACTACACTGGTCTTCAGATGCTCGCTGGACACAAGGCGGCTATCGGTACTGTTAAGCTTATGGACTTAACTACTGAGTCGGAATACGTAATGACTAAACAAGGTACAGCTCTCGTTGCGAAGTATGCAATGGGTCACGGCGTTCTACGTCCTGAATGTGCAGTTAAAGTCGTAGCGTAACTCTACATATCCCATTGGAGACTTCGGTCTCCTTTGGGGTTTATCATTTTTTAAATATATAAAAGGAGCGATATGTCTGATGTAACTGGCGTTACCACAACCTTAACCGATTCTGTTAATGTGTGTTTAAATGTAATTGGAGAAGCATCTGTAACTTCAATAACTGGTACACTACCTACGCAAGTCGCACTGGCAAAACAAACTATTGAAGAGGTTGGTCGCGATATTCAATCTAAAGGGTGGTGGTTTAATACTAGCGGTATTAACATTACTCTATATTCTACAGACACTAGTGATGATTTTGCTTCCCAAATCCCAGAAGAAGCCCGCCGATATATTACTATTCGCGCCGCGCGTGTACTTCAAAGCCGTTTTGTTAGTAGCGAAGAACTCCATAAATTTTCTTACAACGAAGAACTCGTATCTCTTGCAACATTACAACAAGCACACGTACGTAACGGAGGTAACTCAACCTCTTTTACCGCTTTTCCGACTGACCTAAAAAACTTAGGTATTGAAGAAATAATGTTTCTCCAAGGTTCTGCCGAGGAAAAACTTTTAACACTTCGTTTAGGTACAGAGCTAAAACAACAATCTAAACTAGCGGCAGAAACATCGCTACTAGCTGACCAAGAAGCGTTAGTAGAAAAACAAGTTTTAACAGAGGTTGCACAAGAACTTAAGGTTGACGCAGAGACAGCTTTATTAACCGCACAAGAATTAAAGGTAGATGCGGAGACCGCCCTTACTAATGACCAAGAAGCGTTAGTTACACAACAGAAACTTACGGAAGTTCAAGAGACTACTCGAAAACAACGAGAAGCTGAACTTTTAGATACGCAAGAAACTTTAGTGTCTCAGCAACAATTAACAGAGGTTCAAGAGACTACAAAAAGAACTCGAGAAGCTGAACTTATCGACGCTCAAGAGACGTTGTTACAAAAACAGATTTTAACCGAAGCCGAGCAAGTCGCTAAGGTACAAGAAGAAGTTGATTTATTACAATCGCAAGACACATTAGTACAAGCACAAGCGACTGACGTTGGTGCAGATACAACACTTAAAGGTAAGCAAGGTGCTTTGATTGACGCGCAGGAACTTAAAACTGACGCAGAGACGGCTTTACTAACTGCACAGGAACTTAAAGTAGATGCTGAGACCGCCCTTACAGCTGACCAAGAAGCTTTAATAACTCAGCAAAAACTTACAGAAGTCCAAGAAACTATTAGGAAAACAAGGGAAGCAGAGTTATTAGATACCCAAGAAACTTTGGTAACTCAACAGCAACTTACTGAGGTTCAAGAAACAACTAAACGTACTAGAGAACACGAACTTATTGACGCACAAGAAACCTTATTACAGAAACAAATTTTAACCGAAACCGAGCAAGTTGCTAAAGTACAAGAAGAAGTAGATTTACTACAATCACAACAGCTTAAAGTAGATGCTGAAGAATTATTAATAGATGCACAAAAATTAAAAACTAATGCAGAAGCTGCGTTAATAGCAGACCAAGAAGCTTTAATAACTCAGCAAAAACTTACAGAAGTCCAAGAAACTGTTAAACGCCAAAGAGAAGCTGAGTTACTTGATGCACAAGAATTAAAGGTACAAGAAGAAATTGATTTACTTCAAAAACAAGATACTAAAATGGACGAAGAGATTGATTTATTACAATCTCAAGACGCAGACGTTCAAGCGGATACGGTACTTAAAGGTAAGCAAGGTGCTTTGATTGATGCCCAAGAATTAAAAACCGATGCAGAAAAGTTACAAGTAGACGCCCAAACAGCCTTATTAACAGCGCAAGAACTCAAAGTAGACAAAGAAACTTTAACTGAAGTAGCGCAAGAACTTAAAACTGACGCAGAGACTGCCTTACTTACAGCTCAAGAATTAAAGGTTGATAAAGAAGTTTTAAGAATGGACGAAGAGATTGACCTTTTACAAGCTCAAGATTTAGATGTCCAAGCTGACACTACGCTTAAAGGTAAGCAAGGTGCTTTGATTGATGCCCAAGAATTAAAAACCGATGCAGAGAAGTTACAAGTAGACGCTCAGACTGCTTTATTAACAGCACAAGAACTTAAAGTAGACAAAGAAACTTTAACTGAAGTCGCTCAAGAACTTAAAATTGATGCGGAATCTGCTCTTATAGCATCGCAAACAACTACTGACGCAACACAGCGTGCTTTAATTGCCGCGCAAGAGTTAAAGACTGATGCCGAAAAATTATTAGTAGATGCTCAAGCTACCGATGTAGGGGCTGATACGACACTTAAAGGTAAACAAGGTGCTTTAATAGATGCACAAGAGTTAAAAACTGATGCCGAATCTGCTCTCCTAGCATCTCAAACAACTACTGACGCCACACAGCGTACTTTGATTGCGGCACAAGAGTTAAAGACAGACGCAGAAAAATCATTAGTAGACGCTCAAACCGCCCTTACAGCTGACCAAGAAGCTAAGACGGTTGCTGAAAAAGATTTACTAGAGTCTCAAAAAACCCAAGTAGATACCCAGACTGCCTTAGAACTAACCGAAGAAAAGTCCTACGCGGATGCTATTACAGGTATTGCTAGTGGCACAACTTACCGTGACTTCGCGGCGGAGCTGAGAATGATGGGCGTACAAGAACCTACTTTCTACCAACTACCTGCTTACAAGAAGAAAGAAGCACTTAAAGACGCTACAAAACTACGTACATCAACAGCCACAGAAACAGGCTCAGATGCCACTGAGATAGCGACCGTTAACAATATTAGACGTATGATTGGTGAAGCTCCAATAACCGCTTTAAACGGTGATTCTATGGCTTCTGAAGCCGTTAGATTACTTCGTAAGACATCTACTGAAATGCAAGGGCGTGGCTGGTGGTTTAACACTGAGTATGATGTTGAGTTTACGGCTGATGGAACTGGACGAATAGTTACTACAGGTATGTTAACTGTTGAGTTAAATGACTACGATACTCGTATTAAGAATGTTGGTGGAACTAAATATCTGTATGATTACAAAACCAAATCACACACTACATTCTCAGGAACTACAAAAGGTAAAGTTATATACGAGCGTTCCTTAGACGACATCCCACAAAAGTTTCAAGAATACCTTGAAGTACGTGTGGCAATCCTTCTAACTGAGATGTACCCCAGAGATGGCGTAGACATCCAGCGTCTACCGCGTATTGAAAGAGAGCTAGAGGCTTACTTTAAAGACAGAGAAAATGATGAAGGAAACTACAGTATCTTTGACAACTATGCTACAGCGAGCCGTATTGGAATTAACAGGAACTACGACATAGTATAATGCCATTAATTAATCAAGCACTACCAAATCTTATCGGAGGCGTTTCTCAACAGCCTGACGTGACACGCTTTGACGGTCAATGTGAGGAGCAAGAGAACGCGCTTAGTAGCGTCGTGGATGGCTTAAGTAAGCGTCCTCAGACGAAACACGTTGCAGAGATACTAAGTACCGCTATATCAGCTAATAGTTTTATACACTTTATTGATAGAAGCGCAACCGAACGTTATGTCTATATACAGGATGGACAAGACATACATTTGTTCAACACGATTACAGGGACGCGTTGTGCTGTAGGTGTTCCGTTAAGTGATTTGTATGCCAATGTGCAAACAGATATTGTACCCCTAAATAAATGGGATACTTCTCTCACTTCAACCTCAATTCACGAAAGATATGATGTATCCGTTGCAACATACTTCAACGCAACCGAAACTCAAAAAATCAATGGTGACCTTTATGATATAGAAACAGTCACACCTACCTCGGGAAACGCTTATACAGCAGTAAGCGGATTTAGTAGGATTAGTAGTACTAAATATCTAGGAAGAATGTCTAACTTATCGCCCGACGTTGGGTATTTTAAGTTAGATGCAAGTAATACTTTAAACGAAGCAGGTACGTGGAAAGGTGTAACACAAGACCAAGATGGTAGCAATTTAGTCGTCGATAATACCGCTACTTACGGAACAGGTAATTATCCTGTAAAGACAAATACACCATTTGTGTATGAATATAATACCGGAAGCAAAACAGATTTCTTATCATCTTCTTCACACTACCTAAGACAAGGAAATGACCCTAAAGCTAACATGAAAGCTATTTCTATCGGCGACACGTCTCTATTATTAAATACATCTGTAACAGTCGCTGATAATAACACTGCTATAACATCAGTAAGTGACGACCTTGTTCTCTTTATTAAACAAGGAGATTTTAAAAAAGAATATGGGTTTACGTTTCTTAGAGACGTTGACTGGCGTCGAGAAATAAACGTGACAAGCGGTGAACATACTGATTACGCCAACGCAAGTACAGAACAAATATTACGCAAAATAGTAACATATGAAGACCCGAACAACGTAACTTTCGGTTTAAGGGCGTCAAGACAGGGCTTAAAAGCCGCAGGATTTGACCCAAGAAGTTTAGCTGGTGATTATGTTCCCGCTACCGACGCTTTTACAGGCACAGCAAACCATAATACACTCGCTCACGTAGCTTCAAATGTAATAGCTTTAAAAAACCTTACATACACCGCCGATATACAAGCTATTGACGGTTTAGGGGGCGAAGGTATGGGAGTTATCTATAAAGCTGTAGATGATATTACCGACCTACCGTTGGTTTGTTTAAATGGTATGGTAATAAAAATAAGAGGGGACGTTGAATCAGGGGCTGACGATTATTATGCAAAGTTTGTGGCTGATAATATCGAAGATGAAGGTTTTACCCTATTCGCCAGTGGTGGAATTGAATACGTAATTGCAAACGTGGGTAAAGGCTCATGGATAGAGACAGTTGGAGATGTATCGTCATCAGGATTAAATAATACCACCATGCCCTACTCTCTAGTGAATGATAATGTTAATCAATTTTTATTAATGCCAACAGATTTTGAAACGATACAAGCAGGAGATTTAGACACAAATCCACACCCGTCGTTTGTCGGAAACAAAATTAATAACGTATTCTTTTATAAAGACAGGCTTGGGTTCTTAAGTAACGACAAAGTTATTATGTCTGAAGCAGGGCTAGGTACTGTAAATGCGAGTGGTTTCATGAGCTATAACTTCTATAGAAAGACCGTCGCGACTTCATTAGATTCTGACCGTATAGATGTAACAGTAGCATCTTCTAATGTCACCAGTTTACAACACGCTGTTGGGTTTCAAGAGAATTTAATTATGTTTTCCCATAACGGACAGTTTGTTTTACGAAGTAGTGACTTATTAACAGCTAAATCTGTGGCTATTACTCCTATTACTAACTTTGAGAATAACATTAGTGTTGAGCCTACCGTAGTTGGGTCTTATATTTATTTTACCTTTAATCGTGGTTCATCCGAAGGTATTCGAGAATTCACTGTTAATAGTACGACCGATAACTACGACGCAAACGAGATAACTGAACACGTTCCTTCGTATATACCAAATGATTTAAGCACTATCGTAGGAAACTCATCAGAAGATATAATTATGGGTTTTGCGCCCTCAACCCAAAATACACTGTACGTTTATAAATACTTTTGGGGTGGCACTAAAAAGTTACTAAGTTCTTGGTCTAAGTTTATCTTTCCCTTTAATGTACGGGGCTTTGAGATTATCGACGGAATTGCATCTATAGTAGCAGTTAAAGAGGGGAAAACACAGTTACTTTCGATGCCTCTTCAAAGTGGTCTTCTCGACACAGGAATGAATTACAATACGTACCTTGATATTCGTAAGGAGCACACTTTAAGCAACACCACGTCTGTTCCGTTAGGTTTTACAGCGTCCGATGGCGACCGCGTGCAAGTCTTGGATGACGAAGGGCAAGTACTTCACGACCAGACACTTACCTCTACAGCAACCTCCGTTACGCTTGCCACAGCACACACAGGAAAGGTATTTAGTGGGATAGTCTACACAATGAAGTATGTGTTCTCCGAGCAGGTGTTCAAACAACCAGCAGGAAACTCTAAAGCTCCTTCTGGCTTTACTCGCGCTCAGATACGTAATGGTTCTCTGTTCTTTAACAACACCCGTGGATTTAAGGTTAAAGTTCAACCTGACAACCGAACTGAAGTTACAAATACATTTACACCTACTCTTACTCAAACAAGTTCTGCGGGCAACATTGAATTACAGAGTGGTAATTTTCGTTTTCCAATCTTTACAGATGCCGCAGGAACTACCATAACAATAGAGAACGATACCGCACTTCCTTCTAACTTTAGTAGTGCAGAGTTTGAGACATTTGTTAACGAGAGGTCGAGACGGTTTGGATGATTTGGTTAAAGAGTACAATAGTGGGTATAAAGTAGTTATAGCTCACCCGCGCCACATTCCGTACCTTTCTGAACATATCCGTAAAGAAGACCTGCTAGAAGTTTCGTGTTTCAACCACACGCCCGCTGAAGCGTTTAAATTAGCTTTAGAACAAGACGAAGCTACATTTACCATACTAACGCCTGAAGGAATACCTTTTGGAATGTTTGGTGCGGGTAAATGGGATGATGAAGTGTATATTTGGATGCTTGGCACGGAGGATGTACGGAAACACGCAATGGCGTTTATGAAACATTCACGAGAGTGGGTATGGGGGTTTGTAGGTATATATGAAAAGGTATGTAACTATGTGCATTCAGAAAACAAACTAGCTCTTAAATGGTTGGAATGGTGCGGAGCAGAGTTTACAACTCAAGTAGAAATTAACGGAGAACTTTTCTTTAAATTTGAAATTATGAAGGATAACTATGTGTGACCCAGTAACTGCAACAATGGTTGTGATGAGTACCGCTCAAGCAGGTATGTCTATTAAAGCACAAACCGAGGCGGCGAAACAACAAGCTAGCGCACAATCAGCGGCTTCAGAGCGTGAATCAATTCGATTTAGGCAGGAAATGACAGCTCGACGAGCTAAAGAAGCACAAGACAACAAAATAGCCGCTAACGAAGTCCAGAACATAGTTGAAAAAACACGCAAAGCTAAAGCTACAGCACGTGTATCTGCAAGTGAAGCAGGAGTAACAGGACAATCAGTACAACAACTCTTAGACGACTTTGAACGACAGGAGGCTCAAGCAATGTTTGCGATAAGCGAGCAACAGTCGATGGGTCAAGTAAATACAATGTTACAAGACCAAAACGCTATTTTTGGGTCTGCGAATAAATTAGCACAGATAAATCAACCTATTGAACAACCTGATTATCTTGGAGCGGCTATGAATTTAGCGGGAAGCGCGATGAGCATATACAAAGGAACACAAACACGCAAACTAGAAGACGCTCAACTAAAATTAACTAACGCAAAATTAACAGAGATGGGGATAGACCTAGATGGCTAAAAAACAAACTCTTAAACAGCTACTAGGCTCATCCGATAACCGAGTAGAGGTAGACTTAAACATCGGCACTCCAAGATTACGTAACGTTATCGAGAGGGGCGGAAGCTATTCAACAGCTTTTGTTAATGCTCCAAAAACAAATAATTTTAGTAAAATCGCCGACGCATTAGGTAAAGTTAATCCTATAATTAAAGAGTATCAAGATACCAAACGAATAGGAAAAGAAGCAGAAATAA
>CEOE01021335.1_pt1 | contig 13804 bp, 13 predicted proteins | sample 530211 | NCBI WGS metagenome assembly CEOE01 (sample SAMEA2619779, study PRJEB7988) | marine metagenome | isolation source: saline water (ENVO:00002010), including
CGAATGGGCCTTTGTCCTCGATGCCCTGCAGGCGGAGCGTGATCAGGGGATCACCATCGATACGACGCAAATCTTCTTCAATACGGAGAAGCGCAACTACGTCATCATCGATGCGCCGGGCCACAAGGAGTTCCTGAAGAACATGGTCTCCGGTGCGGCCCTGTCCGATGCAGCTGTGTTGGTGATCGACGCCAAGGACGGCATGCAGGAACAGTCCCGGCGGCATGGCTATATTCTGCATTTGCTCGGTGTGCGGCAGGTCGCTGTCGTCATCAATAAGATGGACCTGGCGGATTATCGCGAAGAGCGCTTTCAGGAACTGACAACCGAGATCCGCAAGTACCTATCGGAACTCGGCCTCGAAGCCTCCGCCATCATTCCGGTCTCCGCACGCGAGGGTGAGGGTCTGATCAGTGCGCCGGACAAAATGCCCTGGTATCAGGGCCCTTCCCTCGTCGAGGTGTTGGACAATTTCACACCGCCCGTGCTCCCGACGGAAAGGCCGCTGCGCTTCCCGGTGCAGGACGTCTACAAGTTCGATGAACGGCGGATCATTGCCGGGCGGATCGAAAGTGGTCGCATTCGCACCGGCGACACAATCCTGATTTCCCCGTCCAACAAGGCCGTGACGGTCAAGAGCATCGAAAGCTGGAACACCAAAAAGCCCGCGATCAGCGCCTCGGCCGGCCAGTCCGTCGGCATCACGCTGAGCGAGCAGCTGTTCATCGAGCGTGGCCAGATGATCAGCCACGAATCCAATGCGCCGTTCGAGACGAACGTTTTTCGTGCCCGGATTTTCTGGCTCGGGCACAAGCCGCTGGAAGTCGGCAAGCGCTACAAACTAAAGCTTGCCACCAATGAGCAGATGGTCGAGGTCCAGTCGATCGAGACGGTGATTGACGTCGAGAACCTGACCACACACGCAGGCGATACGCTGGAACGCAATGCCATCGGCGAGGTGACGCTTCGCGCCCGCGCCATGCTCGCGCTGGACGAATTCGCCGACAACCCAAAGACCGGCCGTTTCGTTCTGGTGGACGAGTACGACACGGTCGGCGGCGGCACCATTTTCATGGAAGGCTATCCCGACCAGCGTGGCAACAGTGGCGTACGCTCCACCAACATCACGGCGGTCGAGCACCGGGTTACCCCGGAGTTGCGCGCCCATGCCAATGGACATGAAGGTGGCGTTCTCTGGTTGACCGGACTATCCGGCGCCGGGAAATCCACCATAGCCATCGAGTTGGAGCAGCAGCTCTTCGCCAAGGGCTACCAGGTCTATGTCCTGGATGGGGACAATGTCCGCTTCGGGCTGTCTTCCGATCTCGGCTTCGCTCCGGAAGACCGGGTTGAGAATATCCGTCGCGTCGGCGAAGTCGCCAAGCTCTTTGCCAGTGCCGGTGTGCTGGTCATCACGGCCTTTATATCGCCCTATCGCGCGGACCGCGACCGGGCCCGCTCCATCGCGCCGGACCTGTTCCACGAAGTCTATGTCGCAGCCGATGTTGCCACCTGCGAAGGACGCGATCCGAAGGGCCTGTACAAGAAGGCACGTGCCGGCGAGATCAAGGAATTCACCGGCATCTCGGCACCGTACGAAGAGCCTGTAACGCCGGAAGTCACGGTTGAAACGGCGGACCGGACGGTGAATGAGTCGGTTGCAGCCCTGATGGCCTATGTGGAAGAGAATTTCAGCATGGTTAAGCGGAATGACGGCGGACGCTAGAGATGCCTGCCGCGCTCCAGGATCTCCAGCATGTACTCACGATAGGTCATGCCGAGTTCCTTCGCACGCTTGAGCCGCCGCTGCAGGATCAAGCGATCCGGCGGTGGCTCCCACGCCTTGGCAACAGCCTTGCGCCAATACTTTAGATGGTAGGCGTTGCTGAGCGGCGGGCCCATATTGTGGCCGATGCCAATCGGAGCACGCTTGCGCAGGCCGACCAGCGCGGAAACCTTCTTCCGGTCAATACGATTCATCTAGGCGTAATCCGATAGGCGCAACGACGTGCACCCGCAAGAATATGATCGGTCCGCTCTACCATGCAATCCGGCCCGAGAACATCCTGAAAAAGCTCAAGTTCGGCGCGGCAAATGCCTTGGCATTCCGCCGCCGCCGCGCAGATCGGGCAATGGTTCTCGATCAGCAGGAACGAGCCGTCCTCCGCCTCCGACCAATCCGCCATATAGCCTTCCCGCTCCCGCATTGCGGTCAACCGGTCCAACCGTCCCGTGAAGCTTTCGGCTTTCCCCGTTTCGGCCTTATAGGCATTCATGGTTTCAGCCCGGCGCTTGTCGATCAAACGGTCGAGTCCGGCATCCCCGAACAGCTCCCTGACCGACTGGAGGAGCTCGACGGTGAGTTGTGCGTGATTGTCCGGGAACCGGGCATGCCCGGTCTCGGTCAGCATCCAGTAGCGGCGTGGCCGGCCACGGCCCTGTCGCCGGTCCTCTGATTCGACCAGTCCGGCATCGGCGAGTTTCGCAAGATGCTGGCGCGCGGCTTCCCCGGTCATCGAGAAATGCGCGCCGAGGTCGCCGATGGTTTGCGGACCCCGGGTTTTCAGCTGGAACAGGATGCGATCGGCGGCACGGTCATTCATGGCGTTTTTCCAAGACGTTACCTGTCTTTATCAAGAAAACGCTTGGCTTGGGAAGCCGAGATGGCGATATCGTCTCAATCGATCAGTTTCTCAAGGCTTTCCAGGCGATCCGCCTCTGCCGCCGGTTTGTCCCAGCGAATGCGGTGAAAGCGGGGGAATCGCATGGCGACACCGCTTTTATGCCGTGTGGACCGATGCACACTATCGAACGCCACCTCGACGACCAGCGACTGCGTGACCTCTCTAACAGGCCCGAACCGATTGACTGTATTGTCGCGCACCCATTTATCGAGCTTTTTCAGCTCCTCGTCCGTGAACCCGGAATAGGCTTTGCCGACCGGTACCAGTTCCGGTCCCGTCTCGCCGTTTCGCCAGGCCCCGAACGTATAGTCGGAATAGAAGGACGAGCGCCGTCCGTGGCCGCGCTGGGCATACATGACAACGGTATCCACGGTCAGCGCATCCCGTTTCCACTTGAACCAGGGCCCTTTCGGCCGTCCCGCCTGATAGACACTGCTGCGATGCTTCAGCATCAAGCCTTCTATCTGTCCCCCTCGGCACCCGGCCCTGAGAGCCTCAAGAGCTGCCATGTCTGCAAACGGGACCAGTTCCGACAGATCCGTGCGGTCCGGCTGCTCACGCCCCCAGAAGGCTTCCAGCCGGACACGCCGCTGCTCAAAGCCCAGGCCGCGCAAATCCTCCGTGCCGTCGAACAGAATATCGTACAGCCGGATGTGAGCCGGCTGTTCTTGCAGCATTTTCGCCGTCACCCGCTTGCGGTTAAGCCGTTGCTGCAGATCATTGAAGGGGGCAACCTCTCCATTACGAACCACCAGCAGCTCACCATCCAGCACACCTTCGAACGTCATGAAATCGACGATGTCTGGAAAGGCGGCGGAAATATCGTCTCCGGTCCGGGAGTAGAGCCGCCGCTCGCCACCCCGGGCCGCAAGCTGCACCCTGATCCCGTCCCATTTCCATTCCGCCGCATAATCCGTCAGCGGCAACCCTGCCAGCTCCTGATCTTCCAACGGGTTGGCCAGCATCAAGGGCCGGAAAACCGCACGGTCGCTCATATCCGGGCGTGGTGCCCTGCCCTCCAGCCAAGCGAACAACGGCTCGTAAGGCGGTTCAAGCCCGTGCCATATTTCCTCGATATCGTCCGCAGAGACTCCGAAAGCCTCACCAAGCGCCGTTTTGGCGAGCCGTGCTGAAACACCGACCCTCAGCCCGCCCGTCACCAGCTTCAGTAAAGCCCAGCGTCCCGTCGCATCCAGCGTATCCAGCCAGCGTTCGAGCTGCTCCCCCGCCTCAGCCGGCTTGAGTCCCGAAAGCTGTTCCGGGATTTCACCCAGCCGGGGTGACGCGGCATTCGTCGGCCTCTCAGGCCAGATCAGGGCAACTGTTTCGGCAAGGTCGCCGACAAAATCATAGGACCAGCCAAACAATTCCGGATCGACGCGCTGCATGCCCAACTGCCGGATCAAAGCCGGTTTTGCGCTTTTCAGATCCAAAGTCCCCGAAAGAGCAGCCAGCGCGATCCCCCGGTCAGGATCCGGTGCATGGCTGAAGTAATCCGCCATCAGCTTCAGCTTGATTGTCCGCTGCGGTGCGTAGAGCAACCGGTCGAGAAGTTGGGAGAAGCGCTCCATCAGCCCTCCTCCTCATACCCGATCAGACGGAGCGCCTGCGCCTCCATGCCCTTCAGCCGGGCGGCATGAACCAGGGCCTCTTCCCGGCCGTGCGTTACCCAGACTTCCGGCGCGCCTACATCCTCCAGTGTGGCCAGCAATTCATCCCAGTCCGCATGATCCGAGATGACCAGGGGCAACTCGACCCCGCCCTGCTTTGCCCGCTGTTTCACCCGCATCCAGCCAGACGCCATGCAGATCACAGGGTCCGGCAAACGGCGGGCCCAGCGGTCCGCGATGGCGGATGGCGGGGCCAGCACAATCTCGCCCTTCAAGGCATCGCGTGGCTGGCCCTTTTCCCCCGCCGTCGCCGGCAGCAAGTCGCCAAGATCCACGCCATGCTCCTGATAGAGCGCGCAGAGCGGAAACAGGGCGCCATGGAGATAGAGCGGCCGGTCATATCCCGCAGTCCGGATCAGCGATATCAGACGCTGTGCCTTACCCAGGGAATAGGTCCCGATCACATGGCACCGCTCCGGAAACAGCGCATGCGAGTGCATCAGGGTCGCGATTTCGTGATGGTCCTCGGGGTGCCGGAAAACGGGCAGACCGAACGTCGCCTCGGTGATGAAAACGTCGCAGGATACCGGCTCGAAACCAGTGCATGTCAGATCGGCGCGGCGTTTATAGTCACCGGAAACGACAACCCGCTCTCCCTTATACTCCAGCACGACCTGCGCACTGCCGAGCACATGCCCGGCCGGCGCCAGCCAGACCGTCACCTCATTGATGGTGATCTTCTCACCGAAGCGGAGTGCCTGACTGCTCCTGAACGGTGTCTCGCCATAGCGGACCCGCATGATGGCAAGCGTTTCGTCCGTGGCAGCGACAATGCCATGGCCCGGGCGGGCATGATCGGCGTGACCGTGGGTGATAATGGCACGATCGACCGCACGGGTCGGATCGACATGGAAGCCGCCCGGCTCGACAAGCAGGCCTTCCGGCCTGACCTTTATCCAGCTTGCCCTGCGCGCGGCTTTTGCCATCGCTACTCGATATTGTCCGTTCGTGCCTGCTTACCGAGATAGCCGCCATGATGGCGAAGTCCATATTCGTGGCGGGAGACGCCCTTGCGCTCCATCAACACCAGCGCCAGCGCATCGCTGACGGCGGACATGACGGACATGCTGGCAGAGGGCGTCAGACCGAGCGGGCACGGCTCCTTAATAACGCCCATATCGATGATCACATCCGACAAGTCCCGCAGACCACTATCCGGATGCGAAGTAATGCCAATCACCTTGCCGGCATCGACGTGACGGCTGAGTTCGATGAATTCCAGCACTTCACGAGTCTTGCCGCTGGTCGAGAAAGCCACGATGCAATCCCCCGGCGCGACCATGCCAAGGTCACCATGGGCCGCTTCGCTCGGATGAATGAAGAAGGCCGGGGATGCCGTGGAGCTCAGGATCGCCGCGAACTTATGCGCTATAAACCCCGCCTTTCCCATGCCGGTCGTAATGATCTTGCCGGGAGTGCCCTGAAGAATATCCAGTGCCTTCTCGTAACTTTCATCGACCTTGATCGCGTTGATGGCGGCGGCTTCCGCATCCAGGATCATCTTGATGCGTGAGGTGATGTCGGAACTGTTCAAGGGAGCCTCGAAATCTCGGGTTTTCCAGATGCCGGAACTTAGCCGACCGTTGGATGAGACTCCAGTGTCACGACGCTATGTTTTTCTTATTCATCATCGTACGACTGACTTATTGATCGCTAATCGGCATCAATTCAATGCTGCGTTGCAACATTCTCATTTTACGCTTCCGTGACGATCTTCTAAACAAGACGACAAGATATTGTCGCCCTCACAGGAGCTGCACATGTTCACTGAAAAAGCCAAACGCCCCCGAGTTTATTTTTCGGAAACTCAGCGTAAATGGTCAACTTTGCAGGCTGAGTCAGCACAAGAAATGATCGATGGCATGGCGCGTCACAACGATGCAACCGATATGCATAGCAAAATCGCACCGGCAGCCCAGCAGGCCGCCTGATCATTTTGCGACTGCGAATATAAAGGCCGGATGAGACTGATATAGTTTCACCGGCTTTTTGTTGCCTGCCCCAACCATAGGACCGGCTTAGTCTCGGGGTTGGATTACGGCAAAGCACGGCATACTCTTCGCTGGCTCCGTCCGGAGCATGTTTCCAGCGCTCAAGAGGCCCAGTCATGTCCGAATCCGTCGTCCTGCTGTCAAAAGACGCGCGCGGTGTTGCCACCGTCACGATCAACCGGCCCGAGGTAAACAACGCCTATAACGGCGACGTCATCCAGGGGCTTATCGATGCTTTCGGCGACTGCGCCGCGGACGATGCCGTTCGTGTTGTGGTGCTCCGGGGCAACGGTAAGCATTTCCAAGCTGGCGCCGATCTGAAATGGCTGAACGCCATTGGCGCCCTCTCTCCGCAAGAGAATGTCGACGTATCGTGTCGTACCGCTTCCGCCGTCTGCGGCCTGAACGACTTTCCCAAGCCGACCGTGGCACTGGTGCATGGCGGCTGTTTCGGCGGTGGCGTCGGCATCGTGGCTGCCTGCGACGTCGTCATTGCCAGCGAGGATGCTATCTTCGCCATTACCGAGGCCCGCTGGGGTGTGATGGCCGGAATTATCGTGCCCCACCTGAACGCCGCCATGGGGCCGCGCAATGTCCGCCGTTATGCCCTTACCTGCGAGCGATTCAAAGCGGCGCAGGCCGCGGACATGGGACTGGTGCATGAAGTCTGCGCGACCGGTTCCCTCGACGAAGCCGCCGCACCGGTGATCGACCAGTTGCTGCTCTCCGCACCGGAGGCCATGACACAGACCAAGCAGGTCATCCTGGAACACGCAAATATTACGCTCGCAGATGCCTATTTCGAGCAACTGGTTGCCCAGCACGCTGCAAAGCGGCAGTCGGATGAAGCTGTCGAAGGCTTGAAAAGCTTCGCAGAAAAACGACAGCCGTCCTGGTATCCAGGCACAGCCTGAAAAGCACAACCGAAACCCGGCAAGGCCCTACCCTGCCGGGTTTCATTCAAGAAGTTGATTTTTATCTATTTGATAATTTAGTCTTTTTTTCGTCATGGGTATTCGCGTATGTTGCCTCACTGTCGTAACTAAGTACGCATGGTCGCTCACAACTGGACTGATCGAGGAATAGATGAAGCCATTCCTTATCCACCGCGCAGCAACGGCTGCCGGCTATCAGATTACCGAACGGTAAGATGACCGCTTCCGGAGTGAGTAACAGCCCCACAAACAGGATAGAAACCCTGTCCTGGCGTGTGGATATGGACAGACGATTATTGTTTATCGATCTGGCCGCAGGTTTCACGGATTACGACCTGACAAAACATGTCCCCATGATCTGGAAAGAACATCCGGACATCATCTGGTTCAACGTGGTCGTCGATCAGCACCGAAACGACGAAACAAATGACTGGAGCTGGAACGGCCTTCTCTCAGTCGCCGAGGAATGGCGTGCCTACGCGCAAGGCAGGAATCAGGGAAAACATGTTGCCATCATCACCAAGAATTACTGGATCACTCAGCTGGTAAACAATGGCTTCGGCCAGATCTTTCCTGGCAGCAAGTTCAAGTGCTTCAAGGATCATCCGGATGCGATTGCATGGGCCCTATCGGGCCCGCGACCGGATATGCAATAGCCACTTGCTGTAATTCCGTTCAAAGACCACTTTTGGGCCATGCTGGATAAAACCGCACAGCCCCGACCAAACACGACCGGCCTGCCAAAGGTTTTCCACGACTGGTTTGCCGATAAAAACTGGCAGCCGCACCCACACCAGATAGAAATGCTGAAAGCGGCCCATGCGGGCAAACATGCCCTGCTGATCGCTCCAACCGGTGGCGGTAAAACACTCGCCGGTTTCCTGTCCAGTCTGGTTGAGCTTGCCGAAGCACCTTTTGACGGCCTGCACACGCTCTATATCTCGCCGCTAAAGGCGCTAGCTGTCGATATCCATCGCAACCTGACCCTGCCGATTGAGGAAATGGCCCTGTCGGTGACGGCGGAAACCAGGACAGGCGACACGCCGCAAGCGAAGAAACAGCGCCAGCGTGGCAACCCTCCGAATATCCTGCTGACCACACCGGAAAGCCTCGCCCTGCTGCTTTCCTATACGGATGCCCCAAAGATCTTCCGTCGGCTGCGAACCATCGTCATCGATGAGCTGCATGCACTCGCCCCCAACAAGCGCGGGGAATTGCTGTCGCTTGGCCTTGCCCGGCTGGCGAAACTCGCGCCGGAAGCACGCCGTGTCGGTCTCTCCGCCACGGTCGCTTATCCCGACGCGCTGGAAGCCTATCTGTCTCCGACCGGCCGGACAGGAAGCGGTATGGTCAAGCGCGTCAGCGGCGGCGGTGCAGTTGCCGCCGAGGTTAAAATCTTGATCGGGCGCGGGCATTTCCCCTGGTCCGGGCACATGGGCAGCTACGCCGTCGAGGATATCTACGAGCAGATCTGCGGCGCCGCGACCACATTGGTCTTCGTGAATACCCGCGCCCAGGCCGAAATCCTTTTTCAGTCACTCTGGAAGATCAACGAGCATAACCTGCCGATCGCCCTGCATCATGGCTCCCTCGCGGCGGAGCAGCGGCGCAAGGTGGAAGCGGTCATGTCGAAAGGGGGCTTACGCGCCGTTGTCGCCACCTCCTCCCTCGATCTCGGCATCGACTGGGCGGCGGTCGATCTGGTCATCCAGGTTGGCGCTCCGAAAGGCTCGTCGCGCCTGCTGCAGAGGATCGGACGAGCCAATCACCGGCTCGACCAGCCAAGCCGCGCCATCCTGATCCCGGCGAACAGATTCGAGGTGCTGGAATGCCAAGCGGCCATCGACGCAGTCAACGAGATGACCCTCGATGGCGAGTTGCCAAGCGAGGGCGCTCTCGACGTTCTGGCGCAGCATATCCTTGGCACCGCCTGCGCCGGTCTGTTTCATCCGGATCAGCTTTACGAGGAAGTTCGCACCGCCTCCCCCTATACGAATCTCGGCCGGGAGGATTTCGATGCCGTCCTGCGGTTCGTTACGGACGGTGGTTATGCCTTGCGCACCTATGACCGGTTCCGCCGCTTGAGACCTACTCCCGACGGGTTGCTGACCGTCGTCAATCAGCGTGTCGCTCGCTCCTACCGGATGAATGTCGGCACTATCGTCGAGGCGATCACGCTGAAAGTCCGGATGCGCCGGGGACGTTTTCTCGGCGAGATCGAGGAATATTTCATCCAGGGCCTGACGCCCGGCGACACATTCCTCTTCGCGGGCCAACTCCTGACTTTCGAAGGCGTTCGGGAAACCGTTGTTGAGGTGAGTCCCGGCAAGGGGGAAGAGCCGGAAATCCCAGCCTATATGGGCGGCCGCCTGCCCTTCACCACGCATCTCTCGGACAGGGTGCGAGCCTTGCTGGAGGATGACGCTAACTGGCCAACTCTGCCCGCACCCGTCGAGGATTGGCTGCGCATGCAGCAATGGCGCTCCGTCATGCCGAAACGGGACCGGTTGCTGGTGGAAATATTCCCGCGCGGCGGGAAATTTTATCTGGTCGCCTATTGCTTCGCCGGACGGAACGCGCACCAGACACTCGGTATGCTGCTGACCCGGCGGATGGAACGGGCAGGGTTGGACCCGCTTGGTTTCGTTGCCAGTGATTATGTGATCGCCATCTGGGGGCTGAAGGAGCCACGGGCCGAAGATATCGCCGCCATTTTCGATCAGGACATGCTCGGGGACGACCTTGAGGAATGGATGGCGGAATCAACTCTGTTGAAACGCACTTTCCGCAACGTCGCCGTGATCGCAGGCCTGATCGAACGCAAACTGCCGGGGCACGAGAAAACCGGCCGGCAGGTCACGTTCAATGCCGACCTGATCTACGATGTTCTGCGCAGCCACGAGCCGGACCACATTCTGCTCCGCGCCACACGGGCGGACGCAGCGCGCGGCCTGACGGATATCCGGCGGTTGGCGGATCTGCTGGTCCAGGTACAGGGCAAGATCGATGTCCGGCATCTCGACAGGGTATCTCCGCTTGCCGTACCGATCTTGCTAGAAATCGGCAAGGAACAGGTTCACGGCGGCGCTCTGGACACCCTGCTGGAAGAGGCCGAAGCCGATCTGATCGCCGAAGCGACCGAAGGCAACATGCAGGCAAGCCTGTCTGTCTGAACAGACGGTCTAGGTCAGTTCACGATGATGGTTGAAGTGCCGCGATACATTTCAGAGATGATGGTACGGGCGTGGCCGATCATTTTCGGATTTTCGGTGCCTTTGATCGAAAAGACGTTCGCACCGTTTGATCGGGAAAAAGATACGTAATTCTGAAGGCCGTAATTCGTAAGAAAGTTGGATTCGAAGTTCATGTTGTCCTTGGATTTATCATAATCGGTGGCGGATTGAATTCTATCGAACGCCACCAGTAGAGAGGATGAACAAGGGCGATCAACGGCCGCCCTTGTCCGGTATGTTCAGTGTGTTAGTCGATGAGCTTAACGTTTTCGGCAGACGACTTGCCGCCCTGGCCAGGGACCAGGTCGAACTCGACGCGCTGACCTTCGTCGACACCGGAGATGCCCGCACGCTCAAGAGCGGAAATGTGCAGAAAAGCGTCCTTGGAACCGTCTTCCGGCTCAATGAAGCCATAGCCTTTGGTCGAGTTGAACCATTTAACTTTGCCAGTGGTCATGATTTTTCCTTTCACGACAAATTAAGCGGTCCGTAGCCCAATGCGACGGACCGAGGGTAACGCTCAAAATATCGGAGAAGGAACTTGATCGACGGCGAAGCGGCGAGACAGTCTTTTAACAGCGACTTCTAAACGTTGCTGATACATAGAACGTATACGAGCAATCGCAAGTTATTTTACGCCGAGACATACTGTTTTCATCACACTGAAACATATGGCTCCACAGGAAAAAAATAACCCAAGGTGCTGGTGCGATTGAACAAATATAGCGCATGCATGCCCAGTCACAGTATCGCATGCCGGATGACCGTTGACCCGGTTCCACGGATCGGCCAAAGCAGCGTCATGACTTCAGAACCGCTCATCCTCAACGGCGTCTCCCTGCTTGCGGATCTTTCCGGCGCCTTGTTCTGGCCGGACCGCTCCCTGCTCGTCGTCTCGGATCTGCATCTGGAGAAAGGGTCGAGCTTCGCCGCAAAGGGCATTCCGCTTCCTCCCTATGATACGGCCATCACACTGAACCGCCTTGAGGCGGTCTGCGATCAATACAGACCCCAATCGGTGATTTGTCTCGGCGACAATTTCCACGATACCGGCGGCCCGGACCGAATGGGGGAAACCGACCGGGCCGCACTCAAGCATCTGGCCATGGCACATGAGTGGATCTGGATCACCGGTAATCACGACCCGGAGCTGCCAGACGACCTTCCCGGCCGGAAAGCGATAGAAGAAACCGTTGGTGCTCTAACCTTCCGTCACGAAGCCTCCCGGGATGTGGTCAGCGGCGAGATCAGCGGGCACTATCATCCGTCGGCGCGGGTACAGACCCGACAGCGTTCTCTCACCGGACGTTGCTTCGCCTTTAACGGTGACAGGCTGATCATGCCGGCCTTCGGCGCGCTAACCGGGAGCCTATCGGTCCACGATGCGGCCATTCGCGCCGTCCTTGGCCAACAGTTCGATATTCTTTTCCTTGGTCCCAAACGCATCTACCGTTTTCCGAACGGCGGACTTTTCTGAGCGGAATTGATCCGAATCCGGATTGCCCCCGTATCTCTCCTTGTAAGTTCAAAAGGGTGGCAGCGTGACCGAAAGACCTATCATTCTCTGGTTTCGACAGGATCTGCGGCTTGGCGATAATCCGGCCCTGACAGCGGCGGTGGCATCCGGCGCCCCGATCCTTCCGGTTTTCATTCTCGATGACGAAACGCCAGACGAATGGGCTTCCGGCGGTGCATCCCGTTGGTGGCTGCACCACAGCCTCCGATCGCTTCAACAATCTCTCGCCGCCCTCGACTGCCCGCTGCTGTTACGGCAAGGCACTGCGTCCGGGGTTATCCGAACACTTGCGTCGGAGACCAACGCGCGCGCGGTTTACTGGAACCGCTGCTACGAGCCGTTCGCCATCCGACGCGATACCGCACTGAAAAGCGCGCTGATGAACGATCATGTCGAGGTTGAAAGCTTCAATGCGTCGCTACTGTTCGAGCCATGGCAGGTGAAAACCAAATCAGGTACGCCGCCGAAGGTTTATTCGCCCTACTGGCGGGCCATGCGCCTTCTCGGCGACCCGGCTCCGGAAGGCGCCACTCCACAAGCTATCCCGCGTCTCAAAAATGTTCCGGCTGATGACCAGCTTGACGACTGGAACCTGCGGCCGCGCAGCCCCAACTGGGCCTCCGGTTTCTCCGCGCTCTGGCTGCCGGGTGAACAGGGCGCGCTCGACCAGCTGGACCGCTTTCTGGAAAATGCCCTCGACGGGTACAGAACAGGCCGTGATTTCCCGTCACGACCGCTTGTCTCGCGCCTCTCACCGCATCTTCATTTTGGAGAAATCGGACCGCGCCAGATCTGGCACCGTACCGTAGCGCACTGCATCACGACCGGCCGCGACCCGTTCTCGGGATCGGCGGAGCATTTCCTGAAGGAGCTGGTCTGGCGCGAGTTCTCCCACGCCCAGCTTTATTACAACCCGGACCTCCCGCACGCCTGTCTGCGCCCGGAATATGAAAACTTCCCTTGGGACAGGGCGGAAAAGCCCCTGAGGGCATGGCAGCGCGGGCAAACCGGCATTCCGATCGTCGATGCCGGCATGCGGGAGCTCTGGCAGACCGGCTATATGCACAACCGGGTGCGGATGATCTGCGCATCCTTCCTGGTGAAGCACCTGATGGTGGACTGGCGTGCGGGCGAGGCATGGTTCTGGGATACGTTGGTGGATGCCGACCTGGCCAACAATGCTGCCTCATGGCAATGGATCGCCGGGTCCGGCGCCGATGCAGCGCCCTATTTCCGAATATTCAACCCCGTCCTGCAGGGCGAGAAATTCGATAAGGACGGTGCCTATACGCGCCGCTGGGTTCCGGAGCTTTCCGAGGTTCCAGATCGATACCTGCACAAACCGTGGGACGCGCCGGGAAGCCCGGCCCCCGATTATCCGGAGCCTATCATCGACCTTGCATTCGGCCGCGACCGAGCGCTTACAGCGTTCAAAAGGCTGAATGACGGGCTTCCATCCGATATCGCGGCGTGCGCTTAGCCACACACGAAATGCTGCACAGACGGCACCATTATGATTAGGATTTTCCCAGGGGGAGTGGAATGCGCATAGCTGTCATCGGAAGCGGTATCGCCGGGTTTGGCGCGGCATGGTTATTGTCTTCGCGCTACCAGGTCACCGTGTACGAGGCAAATGACCGGCTCGGCGGCCATGGCAACACTGTTTCCGTTGATTATGACGGCAAACAGATTCCGGTCGATACAGGGTTCATCGTCTATAACGAGGCGACCTATCCGAACCTGATCAGCCTGTTCGCCGCCCTCGATGTGCCAAC
>CEOE01000859.1_pt1 | contig 13788 bp, 5 predicted proteins | sample 530211 | NCBI WGS metagenome assembly CEOE01 (sample SAMEA2619779, study PRJEB7988) | marine metagenome | isolation source: saline water (ENVO:00002010), including
GCGCCCGTCCGAGAGATTGAAGGGCAGACAGACAATGAAGCGTGAAATCTGGGGGTGACGCGCAATCGCATGGCTGAAGGATTTACGCAGCTGTGTAGCTTCGCTGCTACCGAACTCGAAGAAGTATTTGGCCTGCCAACCAGTTTCAGACCCATCGACTTCCAATCGGAAGCATTCTAGCCCGGCATCAGCACCTGCACCTTTGCGGTGAAATGGAACACCACGAGCAGTCTCCAGGGCCGCAAACTGACAGACTATTTCCTCAAAACCGCCATGCTGGCTCCCATGATGTGGTCGAATGCTACGGAAATCGATCGATGGAGAAGGCATGGCCACTCTGGCTTTATTGATAGCGGGAAATGTTACCTGCGAGAGTACCTCACCCCAGATTGCTAGAACGGTCTCAACGCTTATCAGGCGATCCTGTCAGTTATTGCATCCTATAGCTCCAAACCTTCTCGCGAAGCTGATGGAGGTTGGCTAGAGCTATTACACGTAGTGTTGCTCATTCTTCATTGCGCATGCAATTGTTGAAATTCAAACTTTTCAACACTTCGTGCTGGGGATGCCTGGCCGGTGCTGGTTGACCTGAGACCCGCAGTTTTCTCCACAAATGGATGGAATCAGCCTCTTGATCGAGAGCCTCCGAACGAGTGCGAGCGACCACAAAAAATCAATCCAATATGATCACCATAATAGGAAATATATGCAAAAGAGCCAAATTAGCCGGTTCATGTTTTGTTCTGAGCGTGATAAAATTTGGTTATGCTTTCACTTGTTTACCTTCGTCTGCGCCTCATTGATTCCGTGCGAAATCGCAATCGGGTTTACGAGCTTGAGATCGATCATGATCTATTTGGCGTCATTACAGTGACGGCACGGTTCGGCCGACATGGGTCCAGACTGCGGGATGTTGTTTCGATAGCTCGCAATTTAGATGAAGCAAATCGCATCGCCGCTTGTGTTTTACGCCGGCGCCTGTCGGCACGGAGGCGTCTCGGAAGTGCTTATGTGCTCACGATGGCGAACGGAGAATGCACATCATTGGTTAGTCACTGGCAAAAAGCTGGCGGTGCCGATCAGCGCGGGGCCGTTGTTTCGCGCATTAAGTATCGAAACCCCTATGTCGAGCCAGTTGAACTACCGTTATTCGCCGCTTAAGGAATTCCGACTGCTTCCCACGGAGCAGTGCGGAATAGGGCATCAGGCGTTGCAGGGTAGGAATCGGGCAGTCGCTGCGGCTGTCATCTGCCGCCAATCCCGTTCCAAGAGTGGACACTTGGTCGGCAGGGCACAATCGCATGGAACTCGGGTACACTTTCGCCGCATGTCTCGCCCTGATTTGTGCTTACTGAAGTTTTTATTCCAAGAAGAATGCCTTGTGCGAGCTCGGATTAAGCTCTGAGAACCCATCGTCCTTTACCATCGTGTTGGCCCGTATCGACCAACCTATTCTCATCCCGAATCTTGAAGCTGCCTGCTTAAGAGCGTCGCGGCGCATAAAAGTGGCGATGCCACACCGGGTCGGACTTCCTTTAGCGTAAAGGGGCGTCCAGGCGTCATGCCAAAAGGTCGCCTGCGCCACTTGTCCAGATTCACATGTCACGTTTAGCCCGTCAGTGCCAGCGTGCAGCGTGGTCTCAACGTCGAAGCAATACGATGCCGGAAGCAGGAGGCCGCGCTGAAAGTAATCATCGTGCCAGAAACCGCGAAGAACGGGTTGCGTATCAGCGCACACTGAAATCGCTGTACCCAATTTCCCTGGTACGACTTTCATTTCTAGCGGCTTGCGCACCCCCCCGAATGTGAGATCGCCGGGAAAGTAAATATCCAACGGGGCCTGTAATTTCTGTTCAAACTCGGGTTCGAAGTCCTCGCTAACAAAGAAAGACAGCAATTCCAGATCGCCAAATTCCATCTCACCTACCGGGAATGGTGTGCCTAGAGCAACGAGGCAGTTCTCACACTGCCGACCTGCCGCAACGATCGCTTTCCCGACGTCAACCAGATTGCCGTCATCGCGCAATATCGCTGACGGCAGGTCGCCGAGCCAGGAGGGGCGCTGTTGCGGCTCGACATCGAAAAGCCCCGGCAACAGCGAAAGGGCATTGAAGAGGTAGTTAGCGGCGTAGCGTGGCGGCATGCCCCAGACATTCGCTGCATAGGACAACATTCGAAGATACGCGGACCGGTAGACCTCCCCCTGCCGTTGGCAGAACTGTCCTCCGATACCCGCTTGTTGCAGGCCAAAGTCACCAAAGTGGTGGGCGTAGTTGGTCTTCGCGGTTTGGGTCGCCTCGGTCAGCAGCTGCCACTCGTAGGCCCATTGCACCGCGAATGGCAGGCCATTCTGTCTCTCGAGATTGTCCACATTGTGAGTGAAGATTGGAGGCACATGCACTTTCTTGAATTCCTCAAAATACCGCGCAGGTACAAAATACTTTGGGGCATTCCCGCTGTGTCCCTTTTCCCACCCTCCGCAGCGCCGCCCTTCATAGATTCTCTCAAGTAAAAGTTCAGAAAGGAGTGACGGCCTCGCGATACTGGCACATACCCTCTCAAACGACGGACGTGATGATGGCTTCAGGATCAACAGAATACTCAGTCCAGAGATGACTTCGCTCTCAAAGACACGGCTGGCAATCCAGGAGAGTAAAGAATCAATGCACTCCGCGTTTGTCTCCTCGTTCTCGACTAGCATGCGAATGGCCTTCGCTGCCTTCCAGCGAACCATTTTGACCGGCCAGCTCAGGCGATCCATCAGCAGCGACAGAGCTATGGGCGAGGTCGCTGTCACAGAAACCACGGTGTCTTTGGGATGGGCTGATCGTGCACCTCGTCGACCACAGTTTGCACAAATTCCTCGACGAGTCCGGTCGCGAGCTTGCGTTGATCTACGAGAAGCAAGAATTTTACCAAGTACTGATGTCCAATGCTGAACCCGTAGCCAAGCTCCTTGTAGTAGCTTGGCGGTTCAGAAGTGTCCCTTATGAACTCCATCCAACGGTCGGGATAGTACTGGCTTGCCCACCGGAGCCGCTGCATTACTTCTTCCGACGTCGTCCAATTGGACTGCCAACCGTGCCGATTGATCTGCGCTCTGACGATAAACCAATAGGCAGCATCTCGACCCTCGACCTCGAGACTGACCAGGAAAGCTTGGTCGAGAGCTTCGTCTGCGTGATACGTTCTTTCCTCCTCGCGGAAGTATGCCCGAATCGAGTCCAAGGCTTCCTTGCCTTTTCCTTTTGAAACCCAGTGCATTAGCCACTCGTTGAAATAAGCGCCGCCCTCGCCGGACGACAAACTAAAGTCGTCTACGTCGTCGACAACGAGATCGAACTGTTTGTAACCTCGCTTGGTGGAATTCTTGGACGAGGGCTTCTTCTCCGACGTTGAAGCGGTGTTTGCCTGGCTATCCCGGTCGACCGGCTTTCCGCCCAGAAAGTTCAGCTGCTGCTGCATAATTTCTGCCGCATCCCCGTTAGTCGCTGCCGCCCTCTCGAGAGCCTGCAATGAATGAGTGTCGAGCATCGTGGAGCCGAGAGCGGCGGTGGCTGGGTCACGAAAATCGGCAACTTCGGCAAAATACGTGAGGCATTTGTCCGCGTAGAGCCACTCGTCTCGCGCGATGTCAACCTTAAATAGCAATGGTAGCCGATCCGGATAAGTGTATGCCAAAACCTCGATCAATTTGGTCCGGGCGTGGTGGGTTCCGGCACCGTCAGTAAACTCTGTAATCTTGTCGACGATCGGCACGATCCTTGTAATCCAGTCGAGTGCCGGAGTTGTAGCCGGGTCGTGGACGTCCTTGATCGCATCAAGGACGTCGAAGATCCAGACGTCTTTCCTCCATCCATATCCAAGCAGGCAATCGGCGGCGCGCCTCACAAGTCTTGGAGCCTGACCCAGACCGTACCTCAAAGACAGCCGTGCCAGTTCAACCCACTGCTCGGCCCGAACATTGAACTCGCTAATGGTAGAGGCAATGCGTTGCTCCTCGCAGTCCAAGCATGCTGAAACAGCCTCCTTCGTCACAATTGGCCTTTGAAACTCGAGCATCCTGGCGCGCCAAAACTCGTCGCTCCAGTGAATCGAACTGCTTGCCAACTCCAGGGTATCGGCGTCGATCTCGCATGCTGCCCCCGGTTTGAGACCAACGAAATGCAAGTCTAGGGCGATTTTCCTGAGCGCCGCCACAAACGACCGGTATTGCGCCGCTTCGCTTTCGCTAGCGCGACGACCGAGCGAGATATCTTCTAGATCGGCGGCCCCTAGGAACGGCGATGCAAACGAAGTGGGTAGGGCACCGTTAGCAATCTCCCGGGCGGTAGTTTCAAGCGAGGACATCGCCGTTCGTATCCAACCCAGTCCGGCATCAGGCATACCAGGATAGTAGAACTCGAAATCCCCCTCGGCGGCGAGGGCCGTTGCAAGCGCGGAGAAAAACACTTCGTGAAAGAAGTCCCGAAGGCTGATGTCTAGCCCGTAATCGTACCGCTCTTTCACCAGCCCCTTCGGCACCGCTTTGAAGTGAAGTAGCAATTTAGTGTCATGCTGATGTAGCCTTATCCAAGTTGCACACAGGGAACTCCGCACATCGTCGGACGGCACGATCCGGCTCCCCGGATTAATGCCGACAAGACACCAGGCTCGCATAAGATTATCATCGATTTCAGAATGCAGCGCGTCCTCCACCAAGCCAGTTTTCAGAAGTTTGCGCATTCCAACGAGGGCGTCGACTTTCCCTGCTTCTCCCAATCGCTCAATGAAGTATCTGCAAAAGGAACACGGATCCTCGAACCCATTTAGGAAGCTCATGATCCGCTTCAGGTCCGGGCTCGAGCCCAGGGCAATCGCATCCAGTAGTAGGTGTATAAGATTTATAAACTCGTCCTGCGGGCGGTGATGGAGCTCGATCCACGTGTTGACCCGCCGGCTATATTCTTCAATACACTCGACCACGACCTCTTCTCGCATCGCCGCCGGCGACGCCCTAGCTAACATTAAGACCTCGTCATCTGAAAGCGAGGGCAGGGTGTCGATCAGGTTTGTTAGGTGCTGAACGTTGTCTGCGGCCGCGATCGCGACTTCCTCAAAATCGGCAAAGCGCTGAATCTGAAATTCGCGGGCATTCATCAGCCGCGTTTTTATCGACCGCAATCGGACCGTCCTTGTTAGGTCACCTTTAGAGAAGGCGTGCGCTTCTGCCACCTCGAGTATTTTGATCGCTTGCCTTTCGGGCCAGCCTTCGGCCAGCGAGTTAACCGCCCAATCCCGTGAGACCCCGCTCATGAGCGGGCCAAAATCGCCGAGCTTTGCTTGGCACAACCACAACCAGCCCCACTTCCAGAAGGGCGGTGCCTGAGTTTCGAGCCATGTCACGATCTTCGGCAGCATCGCTTTGAAGATGTCCGGATGGTCGTCCAGTTCCCGGACAAAGGCGAAGATGCTGCCGTGAAAAGGGACTATTCCCGACCTCCGGTTTTCCAGAAGGAACGCCACCTCATCATAGACGCCGATGCACTGCAGCACACCGAAACGAGGCCAGTGAAACTCCGATCCTGCGAGCATGTGAAGAATGGAGCGTGACTGGGGAGCGAGCGTATTCCAAAGGCCCGAATAGTAGGTTCTGATGTCTCCGTCTGGGCACGGCGGAATGTGCTGGACGTCCTCTACTCGTATCGCTTGACCCGTCCGCACGAGGCTCTCGAAAGCGTAGATGAGATGCAGCGGGTGGCCATAAGAAATGTTGAAAAAAGCGGTCCCGATCTCCTCCACCTGTTTCTGCCGGTATTCGTCGAAATCGCTGGCTATGATCAACCTGCCCGACTTGTCCTGTGCATCTATCCAGTGATGCACCGCAACCTGGCCCATCGCAGGGATTTCGATCCAGTCGTCCTCTCTAGCAGGATTGACCAGCCGCGCAGGCAACTGGGCCTTGTCTACCCTCTGAGTGCCCACAACGAGGATCAGCCCGGGGGGGAGTGGCAGAAGAGTATTAAAAAGAAAATTAAGTTGGTCTACTTTTCGGGTGTCGCGCCACACATGGTCGAGGCCGTCTATTACGAGATAGAGGCATTCTCCTTTTTTGTGAAAATGGTGGCCAGCTGCATCGAGGTTTCTCTTCAAGTGCATATAGTCGCCGCCCGTCCCGACCACCGCCTCCGGGTATCGGTCGAATAGTTGGCCCATCAAGGAATTTGAGATCTCGAAGAATGACATTCTATCGGCGTTGTCTTCAGCCGAAAGGAAGTAGTGATGGCGAATGACCGCCTTACCTGCTTTCTGAAGTTCGTTCACCAGAAAGCTGAGATATGTACTTTTTCCGCGTCCAGGTGTTCCCCAGAGGATTGAAATAGGCGTTCTAGGGTCTGCAATTCGAGCCCTGAACGCGGCATTGAACTCGGGGCTTGGCACCTGATAGTCGTATGGAACTCTGAAATCCTGCCTGATCGGCTCTGAGCGCTTATGCGTGATGATCTGAGTAAGGTGACGATGGGTGATCTTGCCGTCGGGGGCCGGTCCACCAATTCGCGATGCCCAACGCGCCACCTGATCGCGGAAGAATGTCCAACCGCTTTGATCGAGGTCGCCCGGCACCAATTCCGATTTAACCCTCCTCTCAAGACGATCGAGATCCTGGTCCACGGACCTAAACACGAAGCCATCAAAAAAGTTGATCGCCTCCGTAGCCCCGCCGCACTCCATTTCGACTTTCTTCCTGGTAGCGGCGTCAAGTTTTCTCAGATCGATCATGTCGCCGACCATCGCGGCTGAGAAATCAATCGCCGGGAGACGGTTCGTCCGAAGTTCCGCTGAGTAAATTCTTCCCAACGCGCCTAGATCGCGAAGTGCCCGGGACCATTTAGCGAGCATGGAGGTGCCTTTCGGCTTCTTTTTTAGAAGCCAGTCCCAGTCAAGGGCATATTCCTTTCCATCGACTGTGAACTTTGCCTGAATATACTCAAACGAACCGTCGGAACGACGGGCCACTACATCATCAAGGGCGCCATAAGGGTCATCACCCGCCTCCAGCATGACCCAGTCGTATAGGTCGGGCTCTCGGAAATACCGGATTAGTACCTCGATACCGACAAGGTCCTGATATTCGTATCCGGCGCGAATAATTTGTGACGCCTTGATTACTGGATTAGCCATGACTCCTCCCCACGCGAGCGTAGCACTCCCACTTCACGCCGACAGATTTTGATATGGACACCCGCGCTCACGACCGTTCCAGATTGTGGCGCCGTCAACCTATGCGGGCGCGGCAACCACCGGCAATGAATGAGAATCGGTCATTAGTTCGAGGGCAGTAAATTCCGGCGGCCGAACCACAGCGTACCTCTCGTCGGTTTTAGGGCGGTTAAGAAGAGAGTTTAACCCTCATTAAAGGTCCCACAGTCGATGCCTCTCCTAACGACCGCTTTGGGTCGCAGCTGGCCGAATAGGCCATCAGGCTCTACAGGGTGGGGAGATGACATGCCGGTATTCGCCATTGGACATCTGACCGCCGTCAGCATGGGCCCCGAAATCGTGCAGTACCTGGAACGGATCGACGCCACCCTGGCGCCCTTTCAAGGCCACTTCAGAATTCATGGCGCCCAACCCGAATGCATCAAGGGCCAGTGGGAAGGCGACCTTATCGTCATCAATCCTCTGGATGCCAAGCCCGTTGACCTGCGTGATCCCGCATGATGGTTCGACGTGAAAATGCCGGATTTTGGCGGCCTGGAACTCTACCCAACTGGATTAAAGAAAGTCCTTCAAGACTGTACGATGAAGCCCGATTGACGGACGGCTACGTTTTACCGTTGCTGGCCAAATAGACCGTCAGGCTCTCAAGGGTGGAGGCGGTCGTTAACCTCCTCCGAGCAATCTGTCGGCTTCGATCAATCCGGTTCCCGGAGCATAAATTGCTGCCCTAGACCAGCATGAAGTCGCTGGCGCTCAGGCTTGCCGGGGCGATGCCGATCAGGGTGACGGTGTTTCCGGCGCCGAGGTCGAGGGTTGCGTCGCCGTTGCTGTCAGCACCGATGCGGGTGAGCAGATCGGCGGTGCTGGCGATGCCGGTGTCGTTGAGGCCCGCTGCCACGGCGATCACGTCCTCACCGATCGAGAAGCCACTGACCGTGTCCATGCCGTCGCCCGAGCCGAAGCGGTAGAGGTCGGTCCCGGCCTCACCGATCAGCAGGTCATCGCCCGCCCCGCCTGACAGCGTGTCCGCGCCCTCCCCGCCATGGAGAGTGTCGTTGCCCAGATTGCCGGCGAGACTGTCATCACCCTGTCCGCCGTAAAGCGTGTCGGCGTCCTGCCCGCCATGCAGACTGTCATTGCCCAGATTGCCGTAGATCACATCCGCGCTGCGGTTGCCGTAGAGGATGTCGGCATCCTGTCCGCCGAAGACGGTGTCCGCGTCCTGGCCGCCGAACAGGGTATCGCTGCCCTGATTGCCGTAGATCAGGTCGTCCGCCTTGTTGCCGTAGATCAGGTCCGCCCCGGTCTCGCCGTACAGCGTGTCGTTACCGTCATATCCGTAGAGTGTGTCGTCTCCGGCAAGGGCGGAGATGGTGCCGGCGCCGTTGCCGCCGATCAGGCTGTCGTCGCCCGTCGATCCGACGATGGTGCCGCTATCGCTACCGTTTCCGGGTGTGGCGGGCACGGGGGTGACGTCCGTCAGCGTCACGTCGTTCCCGTCGCCGCCGGCATAGCTGATCTTGTAGGTCCTGACGCCCGCGGTCAGGGTGGCGCCTTCGGCCAGCCCGGAGAAGGTGCCGGTCACCGCGTCGGCGCCGTCATTGTCGATCAGGGTGTAGCTGGTGCCGGTGGTCGAGGTGTAGCCGAACACGGTGCTCAGCGTAGCGCCGTTGATGGTCACCGTGCCGGTGACGGCGATCTGGTCGTACCCGGTCCCGGCCACGGTGCCGTCGATCTCCATGCTAGCGGTTGAGCCGCTGGAGAGTGTCAGGTTGCCGGTGGAGATCGTGCCAGGGCTGTTGCCCGGGGCGATCGTGCCACCCGACAGCACTGTCACCGGCGTATTGTAGGTGCCGGTGCCCTTGAGGGTGACGCCGGAGGCCACGCTGAAGGTCCCGGTGCCGGACAGCGTGCCGTTGAAGCTGTTTGCGGCGGGGTTGGAAAAGCTGATGCTGCCGGCGCCGACCGTCACGGTCCCGGAGCCGGTGAGTGACCCGATGGTCTCGGTCGTGCCGTTGAGATCCAGCGTGGCGCCGGCCGCGACGTTCACCGTGCCGGTATTGGACAGGGCGTTGCCACCGGACAGCGTCAGGGTTCCTTCGCTGACCGTGGTGCCGCCCCTGAATGTGTTCGCGCCGGACAGCGTCACCGTGCCGGTGCCGGTCTTGGTGAAGGCCCGTGAACCGGCGTTGTCGGTGATCGCCCCGGACAGCGTGACATCGACGCCAGCGCCGGCCGACACGGTGCCGTTGCCCAGAACGAATGAGATGGCGTTGTCGATGATGGTGGTGCCGGTCACGAGGAGGGTACCGCCACCCTCGGCAAAGTAGATGGTGCCGGTTCCGAGATTGGCGTCGCCGGCGATCGACAGGGTTCCGCCCGCGGTCATTGACGTGGTGCCGGTGTAGGTATTGGCACCGGTGAGGGTCAGCGTCGCATCATACTGGACCCGCACACCGCCAGCACCCGAGATCACGCCGGAGAAGGTCGAGGGGGTCGTGCCGTGGACAATCAATGCCTGGGCGCTGGCGTTGAGAACGATGTTGCCGGCGCCGAAAAGGGCGTCGGTTGTCACGCCCGAATTCACATCAAGAGTGCTGCCGGCCGACACCGTCAAGCGGCTCAAATCAAGGCTCAGGTAGTCTTCCAATGTGAGGGTGCCGGTGGACACCGTGACGTCCGAGCCATTTCCGATGGGTTTCAGCCAGCGACCACTGAACGTCGTCCCGGAGAGGGTCAGGGTCCCGCCGGTCTGATTCACCCCCTCCTGATTACTGCCACTCGTTTCAGCGGTGAAGGCGACGTTCGTGAGAGTCAGGGTCTCGTTGTTGGTGATCCCGCTGGCATTCTCGCCGGCCAGGATGGTGAGCCCGGATATCGAGACGTCCTGCAGAACGCCTGAGTCGCCATCGTCGATCTTGAAGAGTTCGGAGATCGTCCGATCGGTGGCGATCGTGAGGTTGGCACTGCCGGGCCCGGTAATGGTCAGTGCCTCGGAAATCGTCACCGGCGTGGAGATGCCGGAACCAAAGTCGGCGACGTTGATGGTTCCGGTGACGCCGCCGGCGAATTCGATGATGTCGGCGCCGGCATTGGCATTTGCATCGGCGATCGCCTGGCGCAACGATCCGGCGCCGGTGACGTTCGTGTTGGTCACCGTGTAGGTGGCCAGCAGGCCGGGCCACAGGGCGGCGCGATCCCGCTCGATCAGATCTGAAAACCCCGTTTGGGAGGCGCCGACAGCCACGTCGAAGGTCCAGTCGCCGCCCCGTGATACCGCGCCAGTCGGGGTAGAGGACGCACGGACCCGGCTGCCGAGCGCCGCCGCCAGGGTTGCGACAAACGCCCGGCCGCTCTCACCCGCGCCGACCGAACAGCCGTACAGCGTGACCGGCGCGCCGGCGAGACGCCGCCGGATGTCTGCAAGCTCCACCACCGATCGTCGCAGGGTGGCCGTGTCGATACGTTCCCGCCCAAGCAGGAAATTTCCCGGCGCGCCGTGGCTGAGCAGATGAACCGACGGTGGCGGCGTTCCTCTCTCGCTCAAAGCGCGGCGCAGCAGGGCCAGCCCGTCGGTACCCTGCGGCACCCGTACCACCCGGCACGGGCGCGCCAGAGCGGCCAGCAAGATCTCGGGCTCCGGAACCCGAGCGTCGATCAGGACAAGATCCGGCGCAGCAACCGCGTCAGTATCCGGGCAGTCGTGTATCATGAAAGGATCATCGACGAAGGGTCCTGCGCCAAAGGGAAAGGAAAGACGGATGGGAAACGGAGGCCGGCTGGCTGGATCGGGCCTTGGATTGCGCAGATCAGGCAGGCGGGAAGTCGCGGCCGGTCGCCACAAAAGTCCGCGCGCCCCATGCTCCAATCGATGCGCCTCCCGACAATCCATGTGCACGCCCTGTTCCCGGCGGCAAATCGTGCTCGGCGCCGGTCACAGCACATGTTGGCGCGTGCGTCGGTGTCAGGGGTTCGGGAATTTTGGTAATTCTAAAGATTCAGCGACGCACGATTGCAAAGGGGCGAAATAAATCCAAATATTTCGCAGGGGCATATGGCTTTCTCTGAAACTTCGAAAACACCTTGAATTCGATAAGCAACTTGGTGAATGACGTTAATTTCCGATTTTTCCGAAATATGGGATTTTATTTTTGTGAGTAGAGTTAATCCGGTGGCGTTCGACCAAAAACTGGCGCTGCTCATGCGGGTGCTCAGCATCGTCACCCATAAGCAGCTTTATGTCCGTCTGAAGGAGATCAATCCTGAAACGGGCTATCGTCCAGAGCTTGCCTACAAGTGGACAAACGGCGCGGCGTCGCCGCGCGATCCCTCTGTCTACGACGATCTGGCCACTCTGCTCGATCTCAATGACCGCGGCCACCCGGTCAGCGGCTCGGTTCTCCGGGCCTGCACGTATCAGACCTTTCGCGGGCTTTTGGTGGCCCGATACAGCACGAAGGTTCCGAACGACGAGATTGAGCCGTCGCGCGTCGTGAACGCGCGCCGACCGAAGGCTCAACACCGTGACCCGGAACACGCCGGCCCTGAAGACCAGATTGAAACCCCCAGCGATATTGCCTCGGCGAATGCCCTCCCGGGCTATATTGCGGGAGCGTATTTTGTTTTGAGCGGCGCCTGGTCGACGCTTCAGCGTCGCTATGTGTTGTGTGGCGAGTTGATCATTCGTGCGCGTGCCGACGGAACCTGGATGGCCTCCTATCTGGAACGTCTTCCGGGCGGTGATCTGGTAATGACCGGGCAGATCTTCCGCATCGGGCGGAGTCTGCAGGTCACGCTGGTCAACACTGCGTTTGAGAACGTCCTCGCAATGACGTTCTTGCTGCCGCACGCCCCCGGGGCGGTCTTGAGCGGCATCATGAGTGGGACCGCGCTGCACGACACAGACATGCGACCGTCGGCGGGACGGGTTCTCTGTATCGGTATGCCCTATCTCAATAGCGCTTCGGTGACGGATACAGCCACACCGAACCATAAGATCGACTTAGGGTTCGCGCCCGGCCCGACGTATCTAGAAAGCACGACAATGGCAATCGCAAACCGACTTGAGGTCATGGGTCTCGATCCGGGACGGGCGGTGCGGGCGGCGTCGAACGTGCTCCCACTCCTGACCGAAGACGGAGCGGCCGGTGTCATCCAGGCGAGCAACGATCGCACGGACGCGATTATCCGTGCGCTCCTACACGAAAGCGGCCCCACCGACGACGAAAACACCACCAAGATCTATCCGAAGAAGAACCGATAGGAACACCGTCATGGCACGGACACCAGTTGCGCCCCGCAACGGCCGCTTTGGGTCGATAGTGTTGAAGAAGTCGGGTATCGGATTGGCTTCGACGCGTGTCGTCGATCAGTTGGCGTGGGCGTAATGGCGCCCTTCGCGTTACGTTGCCGGTGCGGGGAGCTGCGGGGTGCAGATCTTTGCTAGTTTCCGGAGGTTCTGGGCGGTGGCTGCGAGGAGGAACTCATCGCGGGCGCCACAAGGTCCCCGTAATCGCAGTCGGCCAAGCTTCAGGATGCGTTTGAGATGGGCGAACAGCATCTCGACTTTCTTGCGTTGTCGGCGTGAGGTCTCGTAGGCCTCGGTCTTGGCGATATCGCGTGCCATGTCCCGGGCACCTTCGTGGATTGATCGCGGGATCTTGCGCATCGGCTGGGCCGGACAGCAGCGCGGCTTGAGGGGGCATGCATCGCAGTCGCGTTTACTCGCCCGGTAGATCCGGGTGTCGGCCTTGGTCACACCGGTGCGCGGCTCGGTGAACGACCGGCGGTTGTTCCGTAGCAGCTTTCCGCCGGGGCAGCTGTAGGTGTCCCTGTCGTGGTCGTAGGTGAAGTCTTCGCGCGAGAAAGTTCCGTCCGTGCGCTTGGACTTGTCGAACACCGGGATGTGCGGTTCGATCCCGCGCTCATGGACCAGCCAGTTCAACATCTCCGCCGAGCCGTAGCCGGTGTCAGCGATCAGGCGCTCCGGCCAGAGATCGAAGCGATCCCGGGTTCGGTCGATCATGGCCTTGGCAGCACCTACCTCCGCCTGACGTACCGCGGTCGTCGCTTCGACGTCGACGATGACGGCGTGTTTCACGTCGATGAGATAGTTGGTGCAGTAGGCATAAACGGCGGGTCCGCCCCAAGAGGCGGTCCAACGCGCCGCCGGATCGACCGGCGAGAGATGCTTGGGCCGGACCGGCGTCGCACCGCCGAACGCCGTATCATCCAGAACGGTTAAGTACTCCTCAACAGCGCGACTGGCCTGCGGCAGTTCCTCATGCTTGGCCACACCGCGTTGACGATGTGCGTCCGCCACGATCAGGCTTGCATCGACGGCGAACCCCGCGCCGCCAACCAGGCCCTCCACCATGCAGCGCCGCAGGACCGTCTCGAACAGCGCGCGGAGTAAATCGGACTCCCGGAACCGGCCGTGCCGGGTCTTCGAGAATGTCGAATGGTCAGGCACGTCGCATTCCAGGCCGAGCCGACAGAACCATCGGTAGGCCAAGTTCAGATGGACCTCCTCGCAAAGCCGCCGCTCCGAGCGGATGCCGAAACAGTAGCCGACGATCAGCATCCGGA
>CEOE01055799.1_pt1 | contig 13591 bp, 7 predicted proteins | sample 530211 | NCBI WGS metagenome assembly CEOE01 (sample SAMEA2619779, study PRJEB7988) | marine metagenome | isolation source: saline water (ENVO:00002010), including
ATACAAAAAGAAAAAATCCTTATAATTTCTACTTTGACCAAAATAGTTATAAAAATATTTCATCATCTTCATCAAGAAATACAGTAAAATCGAATGAAAGAAATCATTATTTTCATTCATATCAATCAGTTGAAAATAGAAGAATCGATATTACTAATAAAGGCGATTACCATGATACTATAAATGATTTAATAAATTATGGTACAGTAGATAAAATTGAAACTGACATATATGGAAATGAATATATTCAACTAATACCAGATAAAGGTGTTATAAGAAATACATCAGATATTGATATCGTTAACGATTCAGTTTTTGACTCGGGTAACACAATTGATATAACTGAAAATCGGTATGGTATCGTTGAACCTTTGAAAGGTTTTTATAACAAACTTAATTGTAACAAACAAGTTTATATTAAAGATGCTGTAACGAGATCTTTAGTGCCTTTATCAGGTTCAAATTTTAACGTAATTTATAATAAGTTTGCTTTTAATAATACTTTATATAGTGAAATAACAGGTAACAATATATTAGATATTAATGTATACGAAGATACATATAGTATAGATCTAAGTTCTTTTTCAATTATTGATGCATTTAAATATGATGGTAATTACATTGAACAGGTAAATTCTCCATTAATAATTAAAAAGGATAATTCTCACCCCAATTTATCTTATATAACCAGAGACTGCTTTAATAATGGTTCAATATATAAGTTTAACATTAGTCTATCTGGAGTCAGTACATCAAATATTTTTACATATCAATTATATAAATTTGATACGAATAAGAAAATACTAGAGGAAATATGCACACTAAATACCGAAACGTCGACTTTTTTCATAGATAGTTTTAATTTTAATTCAAGTACTAATAATAAAACGATAACAAAATTAGTTTATAGTGATTTAAATTATAATAGCTATGACGACTCATTTATTCTAACTACTACATTTGAAGATGAATTTAAATCAATAGTTATACACCATTTAAATTATAAAATTATTAACAATAAAATTTTTATTATTACTAATGATATATTTACTAATTTTAATAATACAGCAATAGCCGCTAGAAGAAATTATATTACTAATCAGTCTTTACGATCAAATGTTTTTAGCTTCTTAAGCGGTTCCGGGGACTTAATTTTACCATCCCTTTCATTCCCTATAGACAATTTTTCTAGAACTGTTACGTTAGCTTATTCGGGGTCAGTTATTGTAAACTTTGATACACGAAATGTGGTTCAAACATTAGATGGTATGAGTTTATATAAAGCAGAAATAGATTACGGGGATAATGTTAATGAAACAGTATATTCAAAATTTCAAATTTCAACCGACACTTTAAATTTAACTAATTTTAACCACAATTACTCTTCATTTAGCAATGCATTATCATCTACAGGCTCAATAAAATTATATTATGAAAATGGTGGTATTACTACTTTAAATTTAGAAGTTATAAAATTAAATTCTGATATAGCGCCTTTAGAAATAAAAGCTATTAACGGTCAATTGACTAATGAGGGAAAATTTATCTTTAATTTAGTTGACAATACTAATACTTTATACAACTTTATTCGATCACCTGGTAAATAAATATTATCATGCCTATAAAATTAAATATAATAGAATCACAAGATGATATAATACAAGAAGATATTATATACAGGGATATAAATCTCGATGTAAAAACTGGTATTGTTAGAGGCGACGACGCAAACAGTCCAGAAAATCTAAAAGATTTAAATACATCAGTAAATTTTGAAGCTATTAAAAATTCTTTAATAAATCTAATTACCACTTTTCCAGGTCAAAAAATTTTAAATCCAGAATTCGGTATGAACTTCGGTGACTTACTTTTTCTACCGGTTTCAAAAGCAAGAGCTAGAGTTATAGGCGAGACTATTAGTAATACTTTTGTCGGGTTTGAACCAAGGATTCAAATATCAGAAATTGAAGTGATATCAGATATTGAAGTTCAAGAATATGAATTAAACATTACTATAAATATACCTGAATTTAATAATAATCCTTTAAATATAAAAGGTAGACTAAACAAATCTGGTTTTTATAGTTATTAATTAAATATATTTATGGCAGAGAAAAATTTAACTGATTTTAGTTTATCAAGAGATAGTTATGCTGCTTTTGATGCGAAATCACTAAAAGAATTAATTCAAACAAGATTAAATCAAGGTGAGGTTTATACCGATCAGTCGTTTGAAGGTAGTAATATGTCGTCCATTATAGATGTTATAGCATATAGTTACCATTTACTTTTGTTTTATTTAAACCAGACTTCTGCTGAAGCAATGTTTACCGATACTAGCATATATGAAAATATGAATAGGATTGTAAAATTAATTGACTATAAACCCAGAGGTTATCAAACTTCATTACTTGCATTTAATTTAAAAGCAAGTAGCTTATTACCAATTGATACATATACTATTAAAAGGTATAGCTATTTTATAGCTGGTGGTCTTTATTATTCATTCGTTGAGGATAGTACCTTTAATAAGACGGTTGCAGGTGATCAATCTTTAGAAAACTTTTCAAGTGAAAATATATTAAGAGAAGGTCAATACTTCGAATACCCAGAAATTATAGCTTTAGGGGAGAATTTTGAAACCATTCCATTAGCAGTAAAAAGTAGCGATGATGATGTAACGGTAAACATTGATAGCGGTTCAATTGATATATATGTGCAGGATAATAATACTAAGCAAATAACTGAATTTACTGAAACAACTAGTATATTTTTAGAAAATTCAGATTCTACTGTATATGAAAAAAGGTTGAATGAAAATGGTTTATACGAATTTAAATTTGGTAATGGAGTTTTTGGTAAGAAATTAAACGAAGGGGATTCGGTTTATATCTATTATATTAAATCTTCAGGCGCTGCAGGTGTGATATCACCTGGGGTTCTTGATGGTAATAGTTTAAATTTATATACTACACCTCGATTCGATTTAATCAGTAAGAACATTTATAATGATACATTTAATTTTATTAACTTACAAGAAATACAATATTTAGGTTTTAATAATACTTTACAATCGACTACACCGGTAGATATAGAAGATGTTGATAGTATTAGAGATAATGCATCTAAAAACTTTCAACTTCAAAATAGAATTATAACTTTAAAAGATTATAATGATTTTTTAGATGCTAATTTCTCTCAAATACTTAAATCGTTCAGTGTAGCAAATAATGACGAGTATGTTGATCAATATTTAAATTATTTTTTAAATATTGGTTTAAATAAACCTAATGATGATAGTAGGGTTCTCTTTAACCAAGTTAATTTTAATTCTATAAATCAGGCAAATAATATATACTTATTTTTAGTTTCAAAATTTAATAATGTTGATGCAAATAATAATTTATATTTTTTATCTACGTCGCAAAAAAATTCTATTATAAATACCTTCAAGGAAAAGCAACAAGCAAATATTAATTTAGTTCCTGTTGACCCAGTATACACTTCTTTTGACCTTGGTGTTAGGTCCGGAGATAATGAAATTATTACTAAAGATATAGCGCAAGAATCATTTTTAGTTATTAAAAGAAACGTTTTGAGTAATTCAAGTACTCAATCTATAAAGGAAAGGGTTAATAACATATTTATAAATTATTTCGAAAACTTGAATTTAAATGATTTAGTAAGCCTTAAAGATATTAGCAATCAAATATTCAGTATTGAAGGGGTTGAAAAAATATTTACAAGGCGTATTAGTAATTCTACGTTAATTAATGAAGTTGATGGAATAAGTCTTGTTACTTACAATCCTATTTACCCTGATAATGATATCCAAATAATTGGTAGTGACTTTAAATTACCATTTTTTAAATACCCATATCTAGCGGATAAATCAATACTAGCTAATATTATTATAGAGAACGCATAAAATGTCTTACAGTTTTAATAAAGATTATAGTACATTATCAGCTATTAGCATACCTTTAAATATCTATAATAGTAATAAAAACCAAATATTAGGAACTACGATATCAACGTCACAAAGTTCTATATATACTGGTGAGTTAGGGGGTTTATTTGCAGTACCAGATTTTTTAACTGCGGATTCATCTATTTCCGATACTGATTTTTTTATTGACTTCGGCGATGGTACGATAATTGAAAATAATTTATCAGCTTTTCATAGTTATAACACTTCAGGTAATTACCCTATTACTTTAGTGGTAACCAATAGTGCTGGTAGTTTTTTCAGAAGTAATAACAGCTATATAGTTAATATAACTGACCCAGTACCAGATAAAATTTATTTAACCAACAGCGGTGATAAACAACCGCAACAAAATGAAAGTGAAAGTACTGTTATATTTTATTTAACAAGATTTAATAATATAGTAACATCTAGAGATTTATCAGCAAACAATTATAAAATTAAATTAAGTGTTGATGGTAATTCATCAAAATTTCAACAAGAAGAAGATTATTTAGAAAATAAAGACTTTCAATATCAAAAAAGAAGTTTCTTTTTTACATCACCCGATGAAAACTTTAAAGTAATTGACAGTGTTGAGACTACAAGTGATTTTATTTATGGTAAGTTGGATCAATCTGATAACCTTATATTATCAACGCTTTCAGCTAGAGATACAATACTTGTAGGTACATCAGGTTACGCGTCATTCAGATACTTCGAACCTACTTTTGCTAATTAGAAAAAAATTATAATTTTTTAAGTTCTTCTATTTCTTTACCTAATCTTTTCACTTCTTCAATTAGTATAGGTATTAAGCTTATATAATCTACAGATAGATAACCGTCATTATTCTCTCTTACTAAACTACCATCTAGCTTATATAAATCTTGAGCTATAATACCTTTACCTTTACCAGATTTTTTAGATCTATCATTCCAATCAAACTCATAACCAGTCAAATTACTTACAAAATTTTCTGAGTCAATAGGTGATAAATTATCTTTTAATCTACTATCTGATGTACTAAACGCTATTATATCTCCAGTACTATTAATAGTACCATTCACTGTTAAATTACCTGTTGTAGCAGCACCAGTCACACATAAACTACCACCAACTGTAGTATTAGCTAAACTTGAATTACCTACAACTGCTAATGTACTATTGTAACTTACAGGACCGTTAAATGTGCCACTGCCTGTAAATCTATAAACATCGCTTGCAGTAAATCCCTCTGTGGTAGTATTACCTCCTATAGAAACATTATCTTGAAAAGTTCCAGTACCTTTTACTAGTAAATTATTATTTGTAGTTAGGTTTTCACATACTGTTAAAGAAGTACCAACTACTAAAGAACTATCAAATGTAGAATTATTACCGGTACTACCTAGTGATAAAGCTGTACTACAACCAAACCCATCTGTAATTAAAGCACCTGTCCCAATAGTATTACTATCAAAAGTTTTTAATATCCCGGGATATGTTTGATTAATATTTTTTCCTTGTAAAGTTGCCATTATTTTTCCTCCAATACTTTAATTCTATTATTTAAACTTTTTACTTCTTCAATTAAAATAGGTATTAGCTTTATATAATCTACGGCTAAATAACCATCTGCTCTTTTTTTAACTAATGTTGGAGCTACTTTTTGAACTTCTTGAGCTATAACACCATAATCGTGACCTTCTCTATCTGTTTTATCATTCCAATCAAATTCATAACCATTAATACTATTAATAACATTATTTGAATCAGTGATCGGTATAATATTATTTTTTAAGTTTTTATCAGATGAATAAAATGCAATAATATCAGCTTTTGATCTAATATTGCCTTGAGCTTCTATAATACCGCAAACATTTAAGGCACCACTTGCAACTAGCGCTCCACCGTTTAGGGTTGCACACCCATGTAAAGTAGAAGTAGTACAAACTTCTAATGTACTGCAAAGCAATGCAGATCCAACCAAAGTTGTACTACCATCCACCTTCAATGAACCTAAACATGAAAATCCGCATATATTATTAGTACCACTGCCTGCATCAGACTTTACGTAAATATTATCATCAATACAAACACCCCCATTACAAACCTCTAAAAGATTTGCAGCTACCCCAGCACCTCCTTGTCTATCACCTTGAATACATGTAGGACCAAAAATCTTAGCTCCAGCTAAGTTTTGACCTACTGCTAATGATGTCAAATTACCAGCTCCGTCGCTAAATCTAGCTAAAGCACTGGGTATTGCAGTGCCTCTGTTATCATTTTTAAAAACAGCTTCAATATTTCTATTACCTCCTTGTACTGTTGGTATTAGTTGGTTATCTGCAACCTTTATAAGTGATGGGTATGTAAATGCTACTACTTCACCTGCTAAACCTGAAATCTCTGTTGCCATATTATTATTTATCTAATAGTACTGTCTTTAAAAGAGGTATTCTTTCTCCAATTCTTATAGTTTTTACCGATTCAATAACCTTACTTTGATAATTAAAAATATTAGTTATTATTCTGTTTAAAGTATTACCATTTAAAGTTTCATTAATTCCAGCAAAAAACTGCTTTTGATCATTTAAATTTAATATTTCTTTATCTTCAAAACTTAATTCTAAAAATTCTTTGAACCTTAAATAACCATCAGTTTCAACCGTATCAAACTGCGCTAGTAATTGTTTGTTTAAATTTTTACTTAATAGATTTAAATTAAATAAATGTCTATAAATCGTCGAATTTAGCGTTATATTATTAAAATATTCGTTTTCTATGAATATTTCACTTTTTTTGTAAAAATTAGGTCTTCTTGTATTTAACATTGAAACATAATTATTATTTTCATTAAAACTAAACACTCTTCTATTAGACCATAATAATACTTTATCTGTTGAATCAGTATCATTACCTATAACATTTAACCCGTTACTTGCTAAAGTGAACTTATCAAAATCAGGTAACTTATCCCATTCTACTTCATAAGCAGAAAATTTATTGAATATTGTATTCCATAAAGCTATCGAATCAAATTCTATATTAATTGTAAATCGTTCTATATTTTTTGTTTGTGTATTAACAAAGTATTTATAAACATTTTTTGTTGTTTGAAGATAATATACGTTGCTATCATTTTCAGAAAAAACTATTTTTTTGGGTAGTTCAAATTTAGCTATTAGTGGTATGCTAAATTCAAATGGGTTACTAGTTAGTATATATCTATCAACCTCAACAAAATTATTAGCGTTTAATACTATTACTGTATATGTATTAGTTAGTACGTATAATAAATTAAAAGTATTATTATAAGTCATACTTACAAACTGATTTTCTTCAAATAATTTACTATTAGCATATTTAATTTTATATACGAACTTATCACTAAATTTTTTAATTGATTTTTGTATTTGATCAAATATGAATATATTTTTATTACCATATTCAATATAGGTATTATCTGAGAAATTGCTAATATCATCACCCTGAGCACCTATTGTTTCTATAAGTTTTAATTTTCTAATTCCTGTCCTATCTTTATTAGTTATAGTTTTAGTCTCAGCCTTATAAATTTGATTTCTACCTCTATCATTTATATAAAGAATGCTATTTTGTTTATCAGCTGCTATAGATGTAATATCTTTAAAAGTAATTTGATTATCTATACCAATGCCATTTGCACTTAAAACAAAATCAAACATTGTATCTTTATTATCTAATTGATAAGCATATAAAAATGAACTAGTTGAAACAAATAATGTATATTCATCTACCGTTTTTGTACTTCTTATTGTTAAAGTATTAAGTTTATTGACATCAACAAATTGATGATTGTAACCTGATAATGGTATTAAACCTGAATCACTTTGAAAATTAGTACGGCCCCCGCTACCACCGGAAATAAACCTAACATCAGAAGATACCCATTGCCATATTGTACCTTGGTCTGAAGCAGATAAAACTGCATAAGATTTAAAGTCGGTTGGTATCAGTGGGTCACTAATGTTACTAAATCTAAATAAGTCAATAAAATTTTCATACATTAAATTTAATTTAAAATTAATTGAATTTTTATTAATTAACTCATTAGGTTTGAATAATACATCATCTAATGTATACGATGTATCTAATTCTGTGAAAATTGTTCTATCGAAAAACTTTGTTGATCCTATAAGATCAGTATATACCCCTTCAACTACAGTTAATTTATCTTTTTGTAGATTTTTCGTCTTGTAAAAATCTTCACCATCATAATTATAATAACCAATATATTTTGAACCTAAAAAAGTAAAATCAGTACCATTAGTATAACCTATTTTTTTAGAAGAAGTAATTGATTTATATTCATCACTAGATGTATTATTTAAATCTTGACCTATATAAAATTTTGTTGCTATATCATTGACTGCCATATTTTTAATCCACGTTATAAATTAATTTTTGTTGTGAAGGGGTAGTAATTTCTACTGAACTTTGTAAGTAATTTATTAATTGTTGTTTTACATCATTATTTATATCAATATCTTTGATGTTAACCTTAATATAATTACTTGTATTACCTGGTATATTATAGGTAAATAAAGTATCAATTTCTTCATTACTATTTCTAGTACCGCTTGGCACTCTAAAATATAGAGGGTCAATCGATTTCGTTTGTAGTTCTAAATAATTTATTAAACTTAGGTCAAATGATGTATTGTGCACTTTTAAATTTTTTAAGGTACCACCTGAACTACTGTAAGAAATATCTTTTACTATATTATCTATTGGTGTATTTCGTATATTTTGACTATTGATAAATAACTCAGGGTATATTATTCTTTCTATAGGTATTAAATTAGGATTGAAACTTACTTCTCCAATTACCACACCATTATTATAAAGTTGAATTTTACCTGCATTTAAATCTAAATTAATATTAAAATAATTTGTTATCGAAATATTTGGTACATTAAATATTATCTCGACATTGGTAACATCTTCAGTCAAAATTGGTACTAGTTCTCCATCCCAACCACTTAACGGTGCACCGGGATTACTCCAGGTAAAAGAAGCATACCCCGTAGCGGATAGAGGAGGACCGGCTCTTTCCCAAAGTTCTGATAAAGTTTTTATATCAAGTAATGAATTAAGATTAAACTTAAATATTAGTTGATCTCTATAATTATTATATTTTTGATCCACCGCATAGTAATTTATCGGATTAAAAAGAGGTGTATTATTACTTAACAGTTGAAATTTAGTAGAAAAACTACCATCGAAATCAAGAATAGTACTATACTCATCAACTTCAACCCTTCTGTATTTGTATATACCTTTAGGGTATTGACTTGTTATTGATTTAGTTGAAGTTACTAACTGGGTAACTGGAATAGCTTCTTTAGCTGCATACACTGTACGTTTTGTCGTATCGATACCAGTTAATATTAATGTTTGCGTCTTTTCAACTACTCCAGTAGTTGCATTTATTTTATCTATTACTATATTTGAAGATAAATCTCTTGCAAATGACACTATTTTCAATTCTTTATTTTCTTCTAAAAAGTCAATCTTATAACCTGTGTGAACTGTTTCACTAAGTTGATAGGCTGATAATTTAAATCGTTCTGGTGTAAATTCTTGTATAAAACCTTCACTTGCGGATATATTAATATACTGTACGAATAATCTGTCACCAACAGAATTTATATCATAAATTTCACTATTGATACTATCTAAAATTGGGTCTTCTTTTTCCGGTAAGGCTAAATTATCAAAAATAATTCTAGCTCTACCGTCCTGTATAAAGTCAAAAAATGTTAAAAAGGTATCATTAAAAAGTGGATCCGCAGTAGCTGCAAATATAAGTGACATATAATCAGCATCGAAAGATTGCCCTGCCACAATACCTGCAAAGTTTGCAGATAGACCACTTAGTTTGTCGGTAACTCCGCTTAAATCAGCTGATAAGAAAGGGCTATTTAAAAAAGCTTCTGCTGGTATGTTCTGTTTAGAGATAAATCTATTAGCAGTGTCTAATGAGCATGCAACATTTTCATTTAGTTTTTTCGGTTCTGTACCTATCAAATATCTATGACTACCAGTTAGCCCTGGTACAATGCTATGATATGCTGCAGATAATGGGTCACTTTTATACAGACTCTGTAACCCTAAATTTTCAGTTGGTAAAAGATTATTTAAATCAAAATTTATAATAAAATTATCTGTTAGATACTTATTTGTTATTATGAATAAATTATTATAACCGTAATAAGTTCTACTTTTATAACCCTTTATAATTTCTAACACTAAGTCACTAGTAAAGCCATCTACAACTGGTACTCTTTCATTTAATGTTTCACCATAGAAATTAGTTTTAATTATTTTATTGTCGCAAACTAAAACTATATTATTGTTTTGTTCTAAATATAAAACGTCAATAATATTTTCTGTACTATCATATTTGTTTGTTCTTAATAGTTTAAAATTATTATCATAAATATTTAGCTCATTACCCTGTGGTATAAAAATAAATGGCGTAAAATAGTGGTTATTTCTAAATGTAAATCCATCTTCGTATAGATTACCAAAAAGTTGAAATGAATTTAAGGATGATAGTGTGTCTAATTCTAGTTCAAAACCAATATTAAAATCTCTATTAGGTATGGCTTCTATGTCTATATTATCAAAACCTTTTATTATATTAAGATCAACTTCATCTATATTCTGTAATTGCACAGACGATGTTTGTATTGTATATGAACTTAATAACATTTTATCACCTTGCGAATTAATAAAAGTGTCAATTTGTTTTTTATTTATACGTTGATAGCCGTAAGAAGCACTTGGTTCAAAAGTCATATTACTTTTTAAATCAAAGTAAATTGAATCAGTTTGATTATTTTTAAAATGTTCAGCAGCTTGGGATGAATCATTATATTGATTTAATTCACCAGAAAATGGTAAAGTGTATGAATTTTCTTTTGGTAAGTAGTATCTATCAAACCATACACCTTTTTCAATACCATCACCTTTTAACCAAGTACATAAATAGTCTCCAAATATATCATTATTTTGTATATCGTTTATATTTTCGAAACCAAATAAATCACCACTTTGTAATACAAATAAACTTAAATCATTTTCTAGTACTAAAAATTCTTCATCTTCAATAAAGCTACTTTGTAAATTATTTTTATTTCTATCAGTAAGTTTGAAGACTTTATCACTAAAATAAGGGTTTGATGCTGCAAAAGACCCATTTAAAGCTAGACCTGTATCATTAATATTAATTTTTTTAAAGGGGAATAAATTATCTGGTAATGTGAATTCAGTATAACCTTTAGAACCAATTTTATATTCTTTATCAAAAAATGTATAGTTTAAAGATAAATTATCATAATCTTTTTCTTTACTTTTTTGATTTGTAAAATTTTGATACTCTCGACCTCTATATTCTAAATTATCATCTCTATTTTCTAATGGTCCCCCATACGTAACATTTTTATCGGAAATATGATTTTTTAAATTAAAGAAATTTAAATTAGCAAAAGTTTTTTCTGCACTAATAATATTTGAATAGGTGTAATAAGTTAAGAAATCATAATTGACACCACTTAGTGTATCCTCAGAAAGTTTATTAACCTCATTGTAATCGTAATATACAAACTGGTCTATATTATTAGTGTTTAATAGATTAAGTTCATTATCTACTCTAATTGTACCGTTACTTATAGTATTAGAATTGAGACCACTCAAACCTAAAGAAGGTATATTTGTTGAAAGGACTTGAGTTACAAATACTTGTTCATTATCTGCATTAGTTGAAATCGTATTTACATTAGTAGTAAGAATTGTTGTAATGGTTGTTACAATATTATCATTTTTATAAAGTCTTAATATATTATTTGATGCGTCGTAAAAATAATTAAAATAATAATTAGTAGTTAGTGCAAGCTTTTCAGTATTTAAAAATTTAAATACTAATTTATCAGAACCACCGTCAAACATAAATTTAGGCACTTTACCATCAAATAATGAAACTGTGCAAAAACTATTATCTATAAAATCTACTAAAAATTTATCACTAAAAGTCCGAGCAAGTTTAATAGAAGATAAATCTATATCAAAAATTATTAATGAATCTTCATCATCTCTTGTAGTTATGACTTGAGTAAAAAAGCTAGCACTGACTGAATTTTGCGTGCTTTTAAAAACTAATTTTGTGTTTAAGTCTTGCGTGTCTATTATATTTGTTAATTTAAATATATCGTTAGAATTTTTGTTTGTTATTAAATTATTAACTGTATAATTTTTTACAAAACTATCGTTGGCACTTTTATTAATATTATAAGTTAATAGATTAAGACCTTGTAAAGTAAATTTATCTTGATTAATGAATTCTATCTTGTCATCCTTATCTTTTAAATGAATAGGTGAAAAAGCACTTAAATCGTGATATGTAGCTGATAAAGACATTTATTAATATTTATAATGAAAATTATATATCAATTTTCATATACTTGTATTTAAAAGATAAGTTCAATAATTCAATTAAATTAAGTTGATTCCTGAATATATGTCTTTTAACAATATTTCATCAATACTATTGTCAATTGCACTAATTGATGTTAAATCACTAGTTGAGTTTACATTAGAATCATCATAAAATGCAAATAAATTACTATCGTTAGTGGTCGAAATATAACTATAAAATGTATAATATTTTAATATTTCACCAGTAGATACACCGTTAGCTTCATTTAAAATTCTAAAACCATTGTTTCCTTCTAGTACTAAATTATTACCTGAAATATCTAATGTGTATGTAAAATTACCAATTTCTGTAGGTAATACTAATCCCCAGCCCCAATTAGTATTATATGAGGATATTTGATAGGTTTTATTATCTCCTAAATATCTGAAATCGAATGAACTAGTTGGGTCAGTATTTAGCATAATATACTTCTTACTAAATTTTTCATACGCAACGATTGGTTTAAAATTTTCTCCCCCAGAAAGTGTATCAGAAAGGTTAAGTTCTTTACCAAGATTTTTACCCATACCTGAACTTGGTCTATTTTTATTATCAAAATCTTGATTAAAATTATTTTTTACAGGTACTAGTTTTGATCTATTTATACTAAAAAAGTCAACGATTCTTTTTAAACTTGCTGGAAAGGCTTCAGAAAATTTATTTACATTGCTATCAATTAATTTTAAATTACTAATTAAATTGTCTATATTAGCATAATCTGTATCTGCAGAATTTAAAAGAAAATTAGATATTTTTTCGTAAACTTTAACACCTAAAGTATTAGGATTTTTTTCATCACCTACTATCTGGCCTATTATATCAGTAAAAAAATTAGAGTTATTTTTTAAATTCGGTTGATAAAGATATTCCAAAAAGTTTTGTTTTTGATTATTATCTTCATTAAGTTTACGAAACTCTTTTGTATTTTCTTTAGAAACTATATTAAATGTGTTACTCTCACCACTAAGTGGTATATCAGGCCCTGTTAGTGCTTTTGCAATAAATTTAAGATTTGTACCAATACCATTATACTGGAAAGCGCCTTTAAAAAATCCTCCTGTTGATGAAGAAAGCACTCCAAAATCACTAGAAATAGTAGCTGCTAACGTATTATTAGAACT
>CEOE01007868.1_pt1 | contig 13578 bp, 14 predicted proteins | sample 530211 | NCBI WGS metagenome assembly CEOE01 (sample SAMEA2619779, study PRJEB7988) | marine metagenome | isolation source: saline water (ENVO:00002010), including
GGGCAGCAATGCCAAACAAACGGAAAACCTTACAGAATCTATAACTGTAAGGTTTTCAGCATTTTTAGGGATACATTTAATTTGTTTTGATTTCATATCAATCGGTAACAAATCGGTCAACAAAATCAAATCGTCAACACTGTTGACCGAATGAAACTTTAAAATATTGAAACATAGTTGATTTGACTTTCATCTTAACGTTTAATCCTAAGATGACAACTATGAATACATCACACACCTTTTCAATTCTATTCTGAATCAACAAATCACGAGCTATTAATGATAAAGCGGAAATCTTTGTTAGAGTAACCGTAAATGGTAAAAGAGCCAATATTGGTATTAAGAGAAAGATCAACATTGATCTTTGGGACAACCAAAACAAAAAGTCAAAGGAAAAACAAAAGAGTCACAAGGAATCAATCGATATTTAAAACTAATTGAAGCTAGATTATTGAATATTTACCAATATTTAAAATACAAGGGAGAACTACAAGTTTATTTGAACTTTATAAACTATAATTATTTATCGTCATTGTACTGCCTACATTTTTTCCATTTCTATTATTTCGTCAATAAATTCATTGACATTCAATTCTTTTAACTACGCATACACTTTTTTATTCTGATTCGCTTTTACTAAGAATTAGTTCTTCTATTTCTTTAAAATCTTTTAAATGAGGAACATGTTTAGAACCTTCCAGTAAAACACTTTCTTCTAAAGAAGGAAAGACTTGCTTTGCTCGTTTTATCATCTTTTTGCCAGGAAACATGATGTCTTTTTCTGCAGCAAAAATGGTGATCGGTGTTTTTATGTTTTTCCCTGATTTTTTCGAAATAACAGGCAGAGGTGAAAAATCCATATTGCAGTTTTGAAATACCGTTGACATGAAGACCAATGCAAAACCATCATATTCGGAAAAAAGGACATCCATTACTTTTTTAATGTATGCCTGATTATTTGTTTTGATGAATTTTTTCAATGGAATAAACATTTTCCATACGTTCATAATTGGGTTGCCATTTACGATATAAACCGGTGCAATTAAGAATACTTGTTTAATAGGCGTTTCGTTATACTCCAATGCTTTTAAACTAATTAAACCTCCAAAGGAAAAGCCGACCAAGGTCACTTCTTTCAATCTTAGTTTTATAATGAGCTCCAAAAGCCATTTTCCATAATCCAAAGATTTCATGTCTAATCTGTTCTCAGCACTTTTATTGGGTTGCGCCAGCACATCCACAGCATACACACAATATTGTGATGCTAAATTGGGAAAGGATTCTAAAATTTGGGGTGCACAGCCCCCTGTGCCATGTATTAATACAAGTGGCGGTAAGTTGGTATCACCCACACATAGGACGTTGGTTTTACCAAACTTGGTATCTACTAATTTATCGGAGTAATCAATATTAAGTTCTTTAAGTTTTCGATTGTAGAGACTTAAAATTTTTGATTTTCCTTCTTGTGATTTAAAAAACATATGTTGTTTGTCTTTTGATGCTTCGACTGCGCTCAGCACGAGTTGATGATTTATGGACTGATGATAGTAAGTTTCTTAACTAATCAAGTTAAGAATTGAGATAATCTTTAGCTCAGCTAAATAGTGATGACCACATTTCCTCTTTTATGCCCCATCTCAACATATTTATGAGCTTCGGCCATTTTGTCCAAAGGATAAATTCTATCAATAACAGGCTTGATCTTCTCTTGTTCTACTAAGGTTTTTAAATTAAAAAAAGCTTCTTTTGGAGTTAAAGGAGTTCCATGATCGATGGAAATATATTTGCCATTCGAAGTCAATGCTTTTTTGCTCTTTTCTTTTAGTGTCGATGATTTCGAATTGCCCACCGCATCAATCACATATTTATACCTTTCCAATTGTGCTTCAGCATTTTCTAAAGTGTAGTCAATCATCTTATCACTACCTAAAGACTTTACTAATTCGAAGTTTCCACCACTGCATACACTAGTAACATGAGCACCCAAATACTTGGCCAATTGTATGGCCATTGTGCCTATACTTCCTGACGCTCCATAAATTAAAACCCTGTCTCCTCTGTTTATGCTAGTCTTTTTTAATAAATGAGAAGCAAGCAAACCACCATAAGGAATCGCTGCAGCTTCCTCGAAACTAAGATTCACAGGTTTTAATGTAAGATTCCAATCTTCCGGCAAACAAATATATTCTGCATAAGAACCAAAACGCCGTTTGGTAGGTGATATAGAACCATAAGCAAAAACCTCATCCCCAATTTCAAACAATGTTACATCTTTACCTTTACGCTCCACCACTCCAGATGTTACCATGCCCAAAATAGGATTTCTTGGACGTCCAAAACCAAATATGAGTTGGAGTATAAGTCTGGGAAGCAGAGGCTCATTCAATCTTCGAATAAGAACGTCACTCGTAGTTACTGAAGTAGCAAGCATCTTTATTAGTACTTCATCGTCTTTTGGTGTTGGTTTTTTAACATTACTTAGAACCAGGTTTTCTACCTCCCCATACTTTAGACATTCTATTGCTTTCATAATTCCTGTTACTTATAGCAAAGTTGAAGTTAATTGAGCTATTAAACGTTCGTGTTTTATAATCGGAACACTATTTTTCATATATAGGGCGAGCCAACCACATGAAAGACCAAATCCCAAATAACATGTACCATTATCGCTGCGAGCAAACCACGTTTCCAATACACCCAACCAAAGAAAAATCCTGTAATAAGATTTCCTATCATCGTAGAACTTACAGTTACCAAACTGGGGTTTGAAAAGTTTTTTGATAAGGGCAAATGGATTAAACCAAAAAATACAGCAGATACAATAATTCCCAACCAAACCACGCTTGTCGAAGGTTTTTCTGCTTTGCTAAAAAGCTGGATTAAAACTATGACCAAAGACATTAACCCAAATCGAAATATAATCTCTTCAGTAATTCCTGCAGAAAATGACACGATGGCGTAAAACGGTTTTGAAGGCCTTTCAATAATTTTTTCTACAGGAAAATTATCTCTTGTTACTTTATGGACCACCAATAATACCAATGCTAAGACTACGCTTAGACCTATAGGATACAATAGCTTTTTAAAAAACCCTTGATGTTTTATACCCTTTTTATTCGAAAAGAAATTTTCTATCACCGGTGCTCCCAATTGTGCACTCTTAGACAACCATAAGCCAATAAGAACCAAAACAACACCTAAAATAAGGCCATAAATACTTGTTTGAATTAAATCCGTAGCTATCGAATCTGATAATTCTACGCTTGTATCTCCAGCCTCGATTTTTAATCTTTTTAATTCTCTGCTAAATGGAATATTTAGAAGCGTACCTACTGCGAATAGAACAACTATAACCGTTGCTGTTTGAAAGCGACTATTGTTATTTATTTGCATTCTATTTTACCAATTTAAATTCTTTTGTTTCCTCTATTTGCTCATCGTGATTCCATTCAAAATTGAACCTATATTAAAGTTTATAACCAGCTAAAGCCAATCCCTAGATTAAATATTACCGCATCTCTATGTGAATCTCCATCTAAAGACGCACGACCAAGCACTAATTTAGACTGAACATTAAGGGCGAAGTTTTTCTTTTTGTAAATCTCATAACCTGTACTTGCCATAACCGCACAACCAAAGTTCCATTCGTCATTTACATCTTCCTTAATATCGTATAGTGCTGGCGAATCTATTGCTAAACCAATTCCTCCATGAATCCACCATCTATCTTTTACCCAATATTGTACAGATGGAATAAAACCTCCAAAGTTCCTGTCATTGTCCTGAAATTGGTAAATATTTCCTGGCATCGAGGCGGTAATAGCGAGATGTTCATTTAGCATGTAGCCAAACTTTAGATCTGGAAAAACGAAAGTTCCTTGAGATTTGTCGAAGGTTTGAATACCTGCGCTATCTTCTATACTGATAATACCTCCACCTACTACGAATTCGAAGATAAAACCATCCCTTTGTGTAGTTGTTTCAGAATTTGTGTTTTGTGCATATGTTGTACTAGATCCTAATGCAAAGGCTACAAAAGCCATTCTTAATAAAATTTGTTTTTTGATTGTTTTCATTTTAGTTGATGTCATGATTGTTCGTTTTTTGATTAATGATTTATTGATTGATGATTTTTATTTTTATGGTGTTGATTTAATGTTTTGATGACTATTGTTAAGTGAAAAAATAACTTTTGCATCCACCCAAAAAATATCCGCTTTGTCACCTCCATAGGACCTATGAAAGAAAAAGTACTTTCCATCTGGTGATATACTCCCGTAAGCATCCTCGAATTCCGTATTGATCTTATCACCCAAATTGTTTGCGGGACCCCAGGAATTATCCTTTTGACGGAATGAAATATATAAGTCTGAATCTCCATATCCACTTTCTCTTTGATCATCCCATATGATGTAAGACTCATCTAGTGCAATAAAAGGATGCGCATTCCATTTACCAACATCAATGTTTAACGTTTTAGGTTCTTCGTGTACTCCCTCAACCAAACGCGAATACCGTAACGGACCATCTTTACTTGCTTCATCAAAATAATAGGTTCCGTTTGATGCAGCGGTAAGTCTCATAATCGGAAATGTATCAAAAGGGGCTCCAAGAGGTCTTACGGCTGACCAGCCTGTGGAATCTTTTGTTCTATAATTTCTCCCCAAATGCATCGTTTTACCATCTGGTGCAAGAAAAGGCTCGCCTGATTTTGGTGCTATCAGGGATTCGGTCCACTGATCCTCTTCCAGTTTAACAACAACTAAGGCATTATTTGTATACTCACCACCTCGTCTTCGGAAATAAAACTCCTTTAAATTGGGTGAAATACTTGCTGCAGCTTCCCTAAATGCTGTTTTTATGATGTTTGGTGCAAATAGTTCAGGCGCTGTACCTGGTGGATTTTGACCGAGATAAATTTCTTCTGAACTTACTTCCTTATCAACTTTTGATTTTTGTTCTTTATGGTTACAAGCATTAATAGCTAATGCCATTACAATGAGTAATGGGTAATGTCTTATTTTCATATTTTATTTTTTAAGATTTACCCCTTTTACCAAAAGCCAAAGTCCAAATACAAGCTCAAATAATGCACCTGGTGCCATCACTACCATTAACTGATTAGAGATTTCAGGAAATACGATTTGCAGGGTAAAGCCAGTAAATACTGTTGCATAGGTAAAAAGACCCCAATAACTTAACCATTTAGGCACATAAGAAGCTGATTGTAATAATTTGATAAATATGAATGCACCAATACTCATTAAAATTAGGTGAAGATTAGACCCCATACCGTATACATCAAAAAAGACAGAAGCTAATGAATGTAAAGTATCATTGGTAAACTGATAGTTTTCTGCTCTTTTTAAAATAATCAAGGGTGTAGCATATAATAGTACCATTACAAAACCCATCACCACTTCTGCAGACCTAAATACCAAACCGAGGATGGAACGATTTTTATTTATTGACTTTGTCAGCAAATACAGTGCAACAGCCATCCACATTACAAGTGCATACATGGTAATGTCTAAAAGGATGGACATTCTAAACTGAAACTCTGATGCTAACAGTATTTCAGGTTTATGTATACCTGCTTTAACGAAAAAGATATTTACAAAGCCAATTAAGGTAGTTGTCAAATAGGTGAAGCCAACTATTTTGGCTTGTTGCTGTATTTTCTTTAGATCAATACCTTTCATTTCCATATTATACATTACTTAGACTTTTGTTGAACACCATATTCTAAAGCAGTACCTATGGCAATACCTAAAACAAACCATAATTGCATATTTGATGTTACATAGCCCACTAGAGCTCCTAGAATAATTCCTATTCCCGGTTTTACACCTTTTTTACTTTTTTTAGGTTCCATTTTTTCCATTATTTGTACGTTGAGTTGATTTTTGATAAAACTAGATAGATTGGATTCAAAAACAGTTCTACTTTAAAAATCGGAACTAATTGCACTAAAAGGATTTAAAAATTATAGGGTGATGATTGCAAACAAACTCTTGAAGGGTTTCTATAGATATCAAGGTAGGATACGTCATAACCAATAAATCAATTTTACGATCATCAATACTTGATGGGACATTATATTCGTGTAGGTTTAACTTAAACCCAAGTCGCTCATAAAATTTAATTCTTCTTTCATTGAATGAGCTATTTGGTAATTCAACTTCTAATAATGTGGGGTTAGAATTCCCTTTTATAAAATCTTCCAATATTTTGGCTCCATAGCCTAAATTTCTCAAAGATTTTGTTACTGCAAAGTGATCTAAGTATTGAAAACCTTTAAAATCCCACCACATAATAAACCCTATGAAAACATTCTTTTCAATGAATACATCAAACCTGTAATCAGGGTTCTTTAATAGATGGGATTGGGCGTTTAATGTTCTTCTTTCATAAACAGGGAAAGCTTCTTCATAAAGTTCCCAAGCTGAAGCGAAGTAGTCATCATCAATATTATTTAAATTGAGTTGCATCATAAACTAAAGATACATTAACTATTTATTTCCGATAAATGATTCATTACCTGATTTAATATGTATTAATCGGCAAACTGCACGCGTATTAAAGGACTGTTCAGTAAGCTCAAAAATGTTTTTACGTTGAAATGAAAACTACCAGCTGCAGATGCTGTAAACGCCTTTAGTTCAATGAGTTTTTCTTCATCATAATACACACCGTTCAACAACACTCCTTTGATGCTTTTTGTATTTTTAATATCATGCAAAGGATTTTTATTTAGTAAAACCAGGTCTGCTTTTTTGCCGATTTCAATAGTACCATAATCCTCAATTGCATTTGAATAGGTGGCTGGAACCATAGTTGCACTTTGTAAAGCTTCAAGGTTGGTCAACCCGGAAGAAGTTAATTCATATAATTCATCATGTAAACTAAAACCGGCAAACACATAAGAGTCGGTAACATCTGTCCCTGCCATAATGGGTACCCCCATTCTATGTGCCATGGCTACTTGTTTTTTCGAAGCTTCAAAAAATTGTTCACTTACACTAATACCTTTTCTTTCGAGATTTTTTTCTTTGTTATGGTCTGTATCATATTTCCACCATAACTGCTTTCTAACCTTGGTTACATATTTTAGATTTTCATTGTCAGTAAACTCATTTTTATGCGCATTGGCTTCAAACTTTAAGGTCTGCAAGGTTGGCGTCCAATAGGCTTTTTCTTGCTGCATTAAACGCATCAATGTTTTTGCTTGGACCGAATCAAACTGTTTTACAATCTTTGCTTTGGATTTAGAGAAATATTGCTTCCAATTTGTTGGTTTTTTTAAACTATCGGCCTCTGGGAAGCATTCGTACATGAATATTCGTCCGTGTTCAAAACTTCTTTGTCCTAGATTAACCGCTTCTTCCAAACTTAGAAACATGGGCTTATGACCCGCCAGATGCAACCCATACTGAGGCGCTTTTAATGCTAATGTTTTATAGGTATCCTTTGGTAACTGTTGGTACACCTTAATAAAATCTACTTTTTCATTTTTATAAAATTGTAGCAATGAATCTACTTGAGAAGGATTTTGCAGTTTAAAAAAGTTTCGTGCGTCTTCAGGAATGGCTTTTTCACCGTCCATTTGGTAACTGCTTTGCAACACGTATCTCGGTGTGACCCTAGTGTTGTTCTCTAGTTCTTTATTCCACTGCAAACGCTCTTTACTACCCACCCAATAGCTGTCTTTCTCATTCAATTGACCAGACATATCTCTTACCCCAGTAATGCCATTGGCGATGTACAGTGGATGATGCAACCATTCAGAATGTTGATTGGAATGTGTATGCATATCCCATAATCCAGGTATTAGGTAATTACCAGTGCCATCGATAATTAAAGCATCATCGGAAGCATTGATATGCGTAGTATCAATTTTTGTGATACGAGACTGTTCTATCAAAACAAATTGATCCGCAGCAACTTCTCCGGTTACAACATCTACCACATTTACATTTTTGATGATCGTTCTTTCAAAAGCTACTGGTGTTTGCAATGAAGAAGTTGGCCAGAGGTAAGCTGGAATAATTATGGCAATTGCTACGATAATTATTGCAACCACAACCTTAGTAAAGTATATCAGCTTTTTTTTCAATAGACTAGTTTATATGCCCTAAAATCCAATTTGATATTTCTTTCAATGCTTTTGGTGAAAATGTCTGTTCTATTGTACTGTACTCTTCCATTTTACCGGTTTCACTTTCTTGAAAAAAGTGATTTAGACCTTCCAGTTTTAGTACTTTGAAATCCTTATTTTTTCCTTTAATCAATGCATCCTTAATGCCTTTTTGATTAATTTCTGCTACTACTTGAGTATCATTGGTTCCATTAAGGGACAAGACAGGAATATCAAGTTTTTCGATCTCATCGGCTGGATTATAATTGTAAAAATACCGAACCCACGGAGTGGTTCTCGTTTCAATTAATCCATTAATGATTTGAGATACCTTCTCATCATCACCAACCAAAGGCTTTAGGATAGGCGTAATTGTGGCATTATAATGCTCCAAAAGTTCACTTTTGATCACCGATAACTCTTTATCGGAAGCTGCAATTGCTATTGCTTTTCGGATAGCCTCTTCATAGGCTGCTTCATTGGGCACAGGGAATGGTCTCATGCTAATTGACTGCATCAAGGATATTTCGCTGCCCGGAATTCCTGTAGATGCAAGTAATACGATAAAAGACACGTCTTTTGTTTGGTTTGCGGCCAACGGGGCAATTATACCTCCTTCACTATGTCCTATCAGACCCATATTATTTGAATCGATATCAGGTCTGGTCTTTAAAAACGCTACAGCGCTAAGTACATCCGTTGAAAAATCCGCAGTTGTTGCTTCGCTAAAATTACCGGTTGATTTTCCAACACCGCGATCGTCAAATCGTAAAACTGCAATTCCTTGTCGAGTTAAATGATCAGCAAGAATCCAAAAAGGTTTGTGATTGGCAACAGTTTCATCCCTGTCTTGCGGACCACTACCACTAATTAAAATTACTACTGGAGATTTTTTATTCTTTCGAGGTAAAGTCAATGTACCAGAAAGTGATACATTAGCTTCACTATTCTCAAAAACTACTTCCTCTTCATTGTATGGATATGGTTTTACAGGTTCTTGAGGTCGATTATTTTTAACTACTGATTTTAGCTCTCCTTGTTTTAAATTTAAAGGAAGTGTATTGGCGCCTTCCGTGAAATTTCCTTTAAACTGTTGGGCTTTTTCATAAAAGGTTCCTTCATATGTAATCCCCAAATTAGCACCATCAATAAACAAGACCCCATCTTTAAAAGATGTGTTTTGGGGTTTTAGGCCTGCCACTCTTTGTGAAGGAATATCAATAATTGTTTTATGGCCATTCTCATCGGTGGATATGTTAAATACAAATTCAATGGATTTGTCTTCGCTTATTTGTACAGTTCCATTCCATCGGCCAGAAATATCCTGTGCATGAATACCTATGGAAAGAAAAAGAAGTGTAAGTACTGATAATATATTTTTCATTGTATGTGTTTTATATGTGTTAAAATTGGAATGTAGTTTCCCTGTCCGAATCAAATTCGAATCTTAAATCATTTGGGAAAGGTTTTTGATTAATTGATAATGAGAGGATTATTCCTCTAATTCCTTTAATAGGTCATTTGCCGAATCCATGGAGCCTTTATATTTTTTCAGTACCCATTGCGAGAATATGAATAAGACACCTATGCCCGAAGGCACCAGCCAGTTCAGTTTCTCAGTCATTGTAAATACATCTATTCCTTTCATTATTTTACCAAAAGAAATAACGCATAGTATCAACACGATAAAACTGGTATAAAAACTCACTTTTTGCAGTCGAATGAACTTCACCCGTGCTTTGGCATAAATAGCCAACGCCTCTTTATATGTACCTTTAGAAATCGGAACATTCTTCATCCTTTGAATTGACTTTAAGGAAAGGATGGGCAGCAGCAAACAAGCTACAATGGTTAAGATTCCTGAAAGTTGCAAATACCAGACATCCAATAGATTAAAATTACTGATAAGGAAGATTATCACGCCAAAACAGATTAAAGCACTAATGGTCTCTGGGACCGAAATACTGCGTATTCTATTTTCATATCGTTCCTTGGTCATATCGAAAATTAGTTGATCTGTCAAAATTTCTTGTCGTTCAACCTTCTTGCTCATATCTTCCCAAAGGGATTTCATCTTATCAATTTCCATTTTTAATTTGAGATTTTAATTTTTGTTTGATTCTTCCTAGACGCGTACCAACATTGGTGGTCGTAAAACCGGTGATAGTCGCGATTTCATCATAATTTTTTCCTTCTAAATGCAGTAATATGATACCTCTTTCCACGATGCTGAGTTCTTTTATATGCGCATATAAAAGTGTAATACGTTCCTCTGTTAGGGTATCTACTTCATAAGGTCTGTTTAAAAGAAAATTGTCCATGGTTACTCGAGCACCCCGTCTTTTTTCCTTCTTCAAACTACTAATTGCCGTGTTCAACGCAACTCGGTACATCCAAGTACTTACCTTAGCGTTTTCTTTAAAAGAACCATAAGATTTCCAGAGTTGGTATACTATTTCTTGAAATAGATCTTTCTGGTCTTCAACGGTATTACTATAAAGTCTCGAAACTTTATAGATAATTCCTTCGTTGGCTCTAATGTCCTTGACAAACTTTGTTTTTGAATGCATCAAAAGATAAATTACACTCTATTAGTATTTGAAGCACTTAAAAAATCACAAAAAAGTGATTTTATTTTGATAAAAAACTTGTAAGATATTGTATTTCAATATTGTAACGCTGTAAAAAAATTAACTAAAATTACATTAATAGAGCGCTTTTAAAGGTTGACAAAGTGAATTAGAACTACTTTTTTTGAACACTTTTTAGGTAAGTATTTGGTGTGGCACCCTCTATTTTTTTGAAGAATGTGTTGAAGACTGTTTTAGAGTTAAAACCACTATCATAGGCAACAGCCATTATGGTTAAGCCTTTGTTTTCTTCTAGAAGAACGCGCTCTTTAAATTCATTGACCCTATAGGTATTTACATATTCAGAGAAGTTCTTTTGAAACCCTATGTTTAGTAATTGTGAAACGTAGTTGGCAGGAAGTTCTAGGTAGGAAGCTAAATCTTTTAAGGATAGATCAGGATTTAAAAATAGTTTATAATCCATCATGATTTGCTCTAGTTCCTTGCTGTACTTTTTGATTTCGTTGGAATCCAGTAAAGCCTGTTTGTACTGCTTTCTCTGTTTGTAGTTTACATTATCGGGAATGGCTTTTAGCATGATATCTTTAAACCTTTTATTATTTTTTAAAGGCTTAAGAATTGGTGATGGATTCAACAATAAAATTAATGGCAACCGGTTATGGTACGCTTGAGTTATTAAATCAATTGCCTTTTCATTATTTCCTAATAAGGTATTTACCAATATCAAAAATGTAAATGCCTTATCTACAAGTTCAGTTGTTAAATAGGTTTCTAATTCCTTTATTCCATCATTGCACTTTTCCGTTTCATTGAGTTTGGCATAGCACATGGTTTCACCCCCTAATTTGGTGAGGTCTTTCACAGATACTCCTTTAAGAGAACCGAAATATGCCAAAGCTTCATTTGGTTTACCTGACATTAATAAACAAATCCCTATGTAAATTGGTGGAAAGGGCAACTTAGGGTCCAAATCCAATGCCTTTTCTAGATAAGGTATTGCAGTTTCGTATTCTTCTTTCAAGTAGTATAAAAAACCCTTATAATGATGATTTATGGCTGCATAAGGATCTAGTTGTAACGCTTTGTCAAGATAATTACTTGCCGCATCCAATTTTCCTTCCACTGTCAAAAAATTAGAAATGGTTAAGTAAATATCGTCTGCTTGTTGTATCTCCAAAGCCCTATTGGCATGTTCGTAAGCTTTCTTCAGATTCCAGTTTTGCCAACATTCTATCCAAGCCAGATTTAATTGTGACCTTGATGAGTTTGGGTCTAGCTCTAAAGCCTTTAACAAATATGGCTGGGCCTTCTCGTATGCTTCAAATGCAGGTAAAAGCCCCATGGTTCCCATATTAAAATAGGCTAGATTTATATCTAAATAGGGGTTTGAAAAATTGGGTGATTTATTTATTACTTCTTTTAAGATATTGATACCCTTTATAGAGTTTTTATAATCAAGTTTCATGATGTAGTACCTTCCTTTCAAATATTCTCTATAAATAGCTATAGGTACATCAATAGCTTCCACTAGCTTATCTTCGATTTCAAGATGCCCAATATGTTCACGTAATTTTTCTGCAATAAACAGACTGATTTCATCTTGTATCTGGAAAATATCATCTGGTTTTCTATCAAAAGTTTCTGACCAGAAATGAAAATCATCCAAAGTATCAATCATTTGCACTGTAATGCGCATTTTATTTTTGGATGTTCTTACACTGCCTTCTATAAAAGTGGAAACGTTCAGTTTTTCTTTTATCTCTTCGGAGGTAACCTTTTTGTTCTTAAAATAAAAGGAGGAGGTACGAGAGGTTACGGAAAGGTCTTTTATTTTTGCTAATGCATTTATTATTTCTTCTGTTAAACCATCACAGAAATATTCATTGTTAATATCATTACTCATACTGACAAATGGTAAAACTGCTATTGTATTTTTGTTCATGCTGGGCAATGACATTAATTCTTATTTTGATTTTTATTAGAAACTAGAATGTTTCCTGGTAGCAAGGAAATTTTACCTTACCCTCAAAACCAGGTACATTCTCTAGTGCAACTTCATATTGTTTATAAACATTGTTGGCAATATATATTATAGGTAATTGAAGAATAGTTCAACAAAAACACCGAAGACAACACCAATTATGGCTTCCAAATTAGACAAACGTTTTAATTTAAATGCGTTTGCAAATGCTAGCCATAAAGCTAACAGAGCACAAATCGATAAAATTATGGTTCCGTATAGAGGTACTGTACTGTTGAAAAGACCAATCTGATTAAAAAGAGGATCTAGCAAAGCAGTAAACCCAAAAAGAGCTAAAGTAAAATTCGTTTTTTTATGCCCTATAAATAGATAATAACTAGCAATTAAAAGCTCAACACTTATGGATAAAGGACCAAATTGATTATAGTATTCTCTTTTAAAATATGCCTCAAATCCTTGAGGAAATTCAATCTTTAGAATAAAGGCAACACTTAAAGAAACCCCAACAATCAAAAATAATAATGCGATAATTTTTCTTTTTTTCATAAGGTCTTTCTTAATGTTTGCCAACTGGGTCATTGAAATCTATAATACGTTTCTATACTCCTATGTAAATGGTTGCCAAAATGAATTGTGGCCATCTTTGTTATATGCCGTTTTAATTTAATTCTGCTTGTTCATAGGTCTTATTCCAAATATCAGTAAATAACCTATCATCCAAAATTCTCCAATGGTTGCGGGTAGCGTAAGAAATCTATTAAAGCTAAACTCAATTCCTGCGTAGCGGATAACGGTGCTAATTAAATAGCCAATACCACCTAGAACAATAACTCTTCCTAACCAGACAGGCATTCTTTTAGATTTGATGA
>CEOE01106855.1_pt1 | contig 13529 bp, 7 predicted proteins | sample 530211 | NCBI WGS metagenome assembly CEOE01 (sample SAMEA2619779, study PRJEB7988) | marine metagenome | isolation source: saline water (ENVO:00002010), including
TCCGGCGAAGTCGCAATCGTCGACGTGCTCATGACGGTGAAGTGAAGCAAGGGAGGTTCACTTCCTGCCGCAATATCGCAGGAGAACAGGCAAGCCCGGTTCAAAGGGGATATTCTGAAAACTTCAAGATCTTGGGGGATATTTTGGTGGAGCCGAGGAGGATCGATATGCTTAACCACTTTTCCACACTTTCTAAATGATTTCATATAGTTATCAACCCTTCAGACCTGGTGCCCTAGACCATTGCTGTACCTCGAACGTACCCGACGCTGTACCAGCGAGAGTGAATTTTAGTCGGCTTCGATTGCCATCTCTCGCATTATTTCTTCAACATCGACAGGAAATAGGTGCTGAGTAACAGACCAGTGGGGGTGCCATTCCGGAGTTTGTGTGTGGATTTGGCCACCATCTTGTAGAAAATGATGCGCCGCCCCCTCAATGAAATGCTGCGGCAAAGGGATCAAAGCCCTTGGGTTGTGAAATACACTCAGCCCTTCGCCCCAAGACTCCGAATAATCGGCCGCATTTACAACATGTCGAAATGGCTTTGGAGCCATCGCATTCGGATCATGATCAACACACGCACCTTCGCGAATTGCCAGAACGCGATCAGAGCCAAAACCTCCAAGGATTCCCATACGATTGAACTTGGCAATCGTACCACTGTTACTGAAGATCACGGCGCTTACATTCTCGGCGCCAGGTAGATCAAAGAATCCCGATGGAATTACCTTGTCACCCCATTGGTGAAAATCAACTTTCCGCGGGGTAATCGTCAAATTACCATCGCGATCTTGCTTTGCGTCATGGTCGTAGCCATAGAGGTACAAGTGGAGAGCTGGAGCCGATTGGATCATTGAGCCAGGAGAAGAAAAATCTTCGATTGCTAAGACAAATGGCTTGCCTTGGACATTTGGACGATCCCAGTATCTTTTGCGCAATTTGGTATACAGCGCACTACCGAACTTTATCGGCATATAATTGCAGAGGAACTCCCGCCTTTCTTCTGCAGTCCCAACTGGAGGAGGTGGGATAATCTCGCCACGCACGCGCGTTGGGCCAACAGTTACTGCCTCCGCAGTGAATTCCCCAATCAAACCAGAACAGGAGAAATCTGGTACCGCCTCCGTCCGATCGAGCAAGTACCCCATCTCCGTAAATGCAGCAAACAAGTACAACTCCCAAATCCGCTGATCGAAACCCGCCGTTTGAAACTGTTCGACAAAATTGCCATCGGCATCCTCGTACCAGCGCATCATGGGCTCAATGATACACTTCGCAGGTGAGTACGCTTCAGAATCAGCGAGCTGCCGGAAGTCGGGGTGGAGGGCATCGCTTTCGCGCGTGTACGTAAAAAAATCGACGGGAGGGCCTTGTTCATCTCCCTGATGGTGGGCTTCATCCGGAGCCATTGACGCCCGCTCCATCGCTCTGCGCAATGCAACTTCAGCGCGTCGCTGGGAAGGTTCGAACTCGGTCACATCTACCGCTCGGAACCTATGCTTTTGATCTTGGGCAAATGCGACGCCACCGTAGTCGCCGTCTTCCCGATCTCTGATCACTGCACCTACGACTTGCCCGCCAGTGAGCTCGAACCACCGAAGTTCTTCCGCATGCATTACCGCTCTCGGCAAGCGAGCGTAACCCGCAAGGGCATTGAAGCGCACAAGAGAGATTGGCTTCATCTTCAATATTCCTTTGCTTATCCTTCGCCCAAATGTTCAGAACTAACGCCATACTGAGACAGCTACGGTAGTGGAGTCTCATCGGTCGCCGCCTAAATACAACTGCGACGAAGCAGCTATTTAGCGACTAACAAATCAGCAGCCTGCCGGAATTCTCTCGCACTACAGAATAGAATCCTCCGGCAGCTTAAGCACTTCCGGTGGTATCCGAAGCATGCTTGGTGACGATGTCATGAACCTCGGCTGGCTGGAAAGCGACGTCCCATGCCCACTCCCCGAACCCGCCAGCGGCGTTCACGGCTTTGACCCACTCACCCAAGGCATCCCGCTTCGCCTTGTTCTGCGGGCTGTCTGTTCCTTTGATCTCAAGAGCGAGTAGCTTGCCGCTGGAGAAACGCACGAGAAAGTCCGGGATGTACCGACGCCTTGATCCCTGCCACAGGTAGTAAATCTGGAAGCCGAGGTGATCATTCTTCGCATAGGCGACGACCTCGTCCCGCGTCTCGAATACGTTCGCCGCATGGCCCTCCCAGGACGAGTCACCCACCAGATGACTGATATGCGACTTGTTCGCCGGAAAATTAGGCTTGGTCGTGTACCAGGTCCGCATCTGGCCGGTTGCGCCGATCGGATTTTCTTCGTCGTAGACCGGCGTCAGTCGCTCGATATTCTGTTCGCTGACATAGGCCAAGACATGCTGGACAACGAGATCGATGTTAAGAGCAATGAGGATCCGCCGGCGCAGTGGATCGGAGTGGAAGAGTGACGGGATCTCCAGACGATCCGAGGTTAGAAACGCCTCTACAATTCTCACGAGCTGGGCGGCCAGATATTCCGGTGTTCCAGAGAAGTCCGAGCTCAGTACGGCGAACGCCTTCCTTGCGGCTTGGAAGACCAGCCGTTGCAGCCTGAAGCCGTCCGGCAGTTTCTCCAGGTCGATAGCAGTCACCCGGCTCATGTCCGTTGCTCCGCCCAGAGCCGGCGCGAGATCGGCGTTGATGGGCGTTGCGGCCGGATCCAGCGCGAGTGTAGGCACCATGCTCCAATCGACCGTCAGCTGCGGCTTAACAACGGTTTCGACTCGCAACACGTTTGGCCAACGGATCTCCAGATTTGCTCGCTCAGGAATGACCTCGATCTGCGTGGTCGGCTTCGGCGGAGGCGGCGCCTCGCCTCCCTCGCCGGTCTCTGATATCGTGAGCGGGACGCCGAATACATTCACGTACTCTGGAATAAAAAGCCCGTTGTCGTCGGTGTCGTAGGAGACGCGACGGAGACCGCGGCCAACCACCTGCTCGCAGAGCAACTGTGACGTGAAGGCTCGAAGTCCCATGATGTGCGTGACGTTCTTGGCGTCCCACCCCTCGGACAGCATGGCGACCGAGATCACATTCTGCAGGTCTTGTCCGGCCGCCCCTCGCTTGCCGACATTGTCCACGATCTCCCTGAGGAGGAATTCCTTCTTCAGCGCGAGAAGACTTTTCTTCTTTGTCTCCGGAATATCCGCCGCCTCGATGATCTCCTTCAGCCGCGCATCATAGTTCTTGTCGGACGCCGCAGACTCACCGATTTCCGCCTTTTCAAGGACCTTGGAATCGACCCTCAACGTTCGGGCTGGTTCATGCAGCTCTGGCCAGTGGGCATCACCCTTGGCGAAATAGTGCTCTATTCGTGCCGCCGTCTCGGTGCGATTGCAGACAGTCAGCATGACCGGCGGCGAATGATGACCCGCTTCCTGCCATAGCCGCCAAGTCTCTCTCCAGTCGGCTCCGAGAAGCGTATAGGCGTGCTGCACGAGCTTCGGCAGAGCCTCGTGCGGCTCCGCCTTCGGCCGGTTCAAGTCCTGCGAGACTGATGGGTCTCTGTAGATGTGATGCAGCTTCGAGCGCAGCGTCTTTGCGTCGGGTATGGCATCGTCCCGAACGACTACGCGCGGTGTCTTGACCAGCCCGGCCTCAATCGCATCGTTCAGACCGAAGTCCGATACGATCCAGTCGAACAGCGCAGTGTCGGTGCTCTTCTTACCTGTCGGCGCAAACGGCGTGGCTGACAAGTCGAAACAGCGCTGGATGCGTCGGGTTTTATGGATGCGATCCAGCCCCTCGATCCAGCGTGTCGCCTCGTCGAGATCGATCCCTTGTTCCTCGGCCTGTTTCTTGCTGATCTTCAGTTCAGGCGGTTTGCGATAGGCGTGATGCGCCTCGTCATTGATGACGATGATATCCTTGAAGCCGCTTAACTTCCCGAGTACCCGGCGCGTGAAGGCTTCGTCCGACTCTCGTCCCTTCTGGACGACAGAGCGAGCCGCATCCTTCAACGGCATGAGGGAGTGCCAGTTCTCGATCAAGACCTCGGCTTGGTTGAGCTTTTGCCGAAGTGACTCCGAGGGGCACAGATTGAATTCGTCGTAGTAACTGCCCTCGCTCGGGAGCAGGACCTGAAGGCGCTCTTTCACGGTCAGCCCCGGGGCCACGATGAACACAGCGCGACTGAAGTCCTTGTTCCGCTTCGGATAGGTCAGCGCATTCAACACCTGCCACGTGATGATCATCGCCATCACCGTGGTCTTACCGGCGCCTGTCGCCATCTTGTTACAAAGCCGCTCCCAAGCACCTCCATCACCGGGTATCGCGATCCCCTGCTTGAAGGCGGCCGCGCCTTCGGCCCACCAGATCAGCGTTTCAATTGCCTCTAGCTGGCAAAAGTAGAACGGGAATTGCCGTGCATCGCGATCATGCCAATGCTCCAGCAGCTTTCGCGTAACGATGGTAACGCCGGGCCAACCCGCCTCACGCCAGTCATCTACGCGAGCCCGGATCGTATTGACCAGATCCAGAACCTCCGTGCGCTTCGTATTATTTCTGGCGTCAAAGACCTCGTAACTCGCCGGCCGCCGCTCTGACTTGATATCCAGCTTGCCGCCCTTGCCATCGACCCAGTGCTGTTCCGGACATACGAAAGGCGAATTGATAATCAGCGACATGAGCTCAACTCTCGAGCGAAAGGATCTTAAGAGACTCGATCCCACGGTCGTCCACGATCTTGACTGCGATGCGTTGGTTATCTCCAGCCTCGAACGGCAGCGAGACTGTTCCATGGAACTGCTCAAGCAGGTCTTCGTCCAGCTCTGCCCGAACTGTCTTTTTAAGGCGGTTCCAGCCGCCTTTCGCATCCGCCATCGGGAAGAAGACCTGATGCGGCATCAGCGAACGATTATCGTAGTCGATATCGAGCGACCACATAGCGATCTGCTTCTTCCCGCCTGACTTCAGGTCGCCGTCCTTCGGATCAAAATAATCAAAACCGTTGACCTCAACCTCCCACAATTCGTCCTCGCGCTTGCGTAGTTCCACATCCGGCTGCCCCATCAACCAAAAAGACTGGTTGGAGGACCGCTTCTTTTTCAAATCTTCCGTAAGGAGATCGGTATTCATCTGTGCTTTGAGCAGCGTGATGCCCGGCCAGTTGACCTCGTCAATATCTTTTGCAGCCTCCGGGTCGAAGGTAAATGCGCAGAACAGGATAACTTTCGGCGACGGGCGTAGCGTCTCAGCCTCGCTCAGAGCCAGTTCGACCTGTCGCTGCTCTAGCGCGGCATGTTCCGGCCCGAAGCTAACGACAACACGCTCTCCGGTATCAGAGAGCGCCCCGCTGGCATGGACGTACTTCAGGCCCGGTAGCGTCTCGAACTCCGCAAAGTGCAACATTGCGCCGCCCTTGCCGCGCACGCCAGTCTTCAGCAGCTCGTCACGCCACATTGATTGGCGAGAGGTTTCACCGGAGCGCGCCACTGCCTCATCAGCCTCCTGCGGTGGCACGCTGTCATTCAGTGAAAGCACTGTAGGCGCCGGCACCGCCTCGACCGAGAATGGGCCGCTGATGCGAAGCTTGCTCTTATCGATGCGTGGTTTGTGGTAAAGCGTCTCTTGTTCGGCATGATCGGCAATAGACTGATCCATGCGACGCTGGGTTTCTTGACGGGCGGCGTGAAAAGCGTCGAAGGGCAGACGGGCTGCCGCAGGCCAAGCTTCCGGCCAGTCGAATGGAACCTCCCAGTCGTCCAACCTGTCTCCTTTTGCAAAATCAACCAGCTTGCCCTTGCGGCCCCCTTGGACGGGCTTGACCGGCTTTGGCGGTTCAGCCGCAAGACTGGCGTTTAAATCGTAGAGCGCCACAGCGATTTTCGGATGATCCTGCTCATAGATCGCATCAATATCCGGGTTGTTGGCTATACTCTTCAACGTGATATGCGGCACAGTCTCGTAGTCAAACCCACCCTTTAGACCTTCATGCGGATAGCGCAGAGCGTAATAGTCGAAGGAAGATGTCATAAGGCGTTGTTTGGCCAGAGTGATCGCCACGCGGGAGGTGTCGCATGTGATCCAGCGCCGCCCCCATTTCTCAGCAACAAATGCTGTAGTCCCCGACCCACACGTCGGATCAAGCACCAAATCACCGGGATCAGTCGTCATAAGAAGACAGCGCTCAGAAACGGTTTCATTCGTCTGAACGACATAGACAGGGTTTGCGGCACCACCTAAACCGGACCATAGATTCTGAAACCCTCCGAATGGAAAATCCTCAAATCTGTTAGCCAATCTAATTGAAGAATCGGTCGGTATTCCACGCATCGATTTTTTGACGCGCTCGATTCCTTCTGGAGTAGTTCCCCACCACCGGCCCCCTGCAGTGTATTCTTTTCCGCAAAAATTGACTGAGAACCGTGACCCTGGACCAGGCTTTGTCATAAGCACAGACATATGATGTTTCGCGCCATCAACCGCGATATTACGCTTAGAGTACTCCTTTGAAGTTTCATAATATCCACCGGGAAGGCCGATCAATGTATAACCTTCCTCCACAGGATCATTCTTTTTCTGATAAAGCCTACGGTATTTTACTTTTTTCGAATCTCGCGCATACCAGACAATATAATCTGTAATAGCTCCTATTCTATTAGCGGCCTGAAGCCCTCCTGCAGCTTTAGTAAATGCAATTATTGACAAAAAATTTTCGGCACCAAACACTTCGTCAGCAACTTCCCTAATGTGATGAACATTATCATCTGATATTTGTATGAATACTGATCCGCTCTCGGCCAGAAGCTCCCGCGCTAACAACAAACGATCCCGGAGATAGGTGAGGTAAGAGTGGATCCCCAACTCCCAGGTATCCCGAAATGCCTTAATCATTTCAGGCTCCTGCGTGAGATCCTGATCTGAACGATCCTTGACGTCTCTCTTATTGGTGAACGGTTGGAAATTTGAGCCGTATTTGATGCCATAAGGCGGATCGACGTAGATCATCTGCACCTTGCCGCCCATACTTTCTTTTGTAAGGAGCGAATTCATGACAAGCAGAGAGTCCCCTGCTACGAGCCGGTTCGACCAACCTTTCTCGTGGTGATAGAAATCCAGTGCCTGCCGAAGAGGTAAGCTCTCGAACGGCGCGGCGAATAGGTCCGGCTGCAACCATTGGCTGACCGCGCCTTTACCCTTCAACCGTTTCGCCGCGTTGGCGAGGATTGTCGCCGGATCGACCCTCTCATGCACATGCAGCGATACCGTGTCGATCTCGAAACTCGTCTTCTCTGCCTTGCCGGTCCAGTTAAGGTACGGCTGCTGCAACCGCTTCAGCTCCAGCAGCGCGTCTTGCATTCGCTCTGGATCGCCAGAACCGAGCGCATCGTCGATCAAGGCTTCAACCCCCGCACGCGCGCTGTCGAAGTTCAGCACCGGGTCCAGGTGCGGGTCGTAGGCCCAAGTTGTTTTATCGCCGTCCGGATCAGTGCCTGCGTGCACCATGCCAACCTCGGGGTTGTTCACCCTCGTCTCGTCATGGCGATAAGACAGTACCTGTGTCGGTTCGCCCGTCTTTCGCGCCGATTTCTTCCGTGACATGGAAGCAACAGGCTTACTTTCCGCCACCGCTGTGGCTGTCAGCTCAAAATCCTCGACATCCACGCGGTAAACCGATCCGCCGCGGCCCTTCCCTCTCGCAAGAACGCCATCCTCGATCAGCTCGTCGCGCGCGGCCTCATATTCCTCGGATGACAGCTCCGGCATCCGCTCCTGCAGAAGTGTCAGCATCGAGCCATTGCCGACCGAGGAGCCGTCTTCCGGCGTGAGGGAGAGGATCAGGTCAGTCAGGCTTGCAGACATGGCGGGTGGGCTCCCTAATACTTCTTGGCCGGACGAACGCCGGCAGCAGGACAATCCATGCTCGAAAATTGCAGGGGAATTTCGGATAGAGCAATAGCGGTCGTCATGCAGACCTGATTCTATGGTCCGTATCAATCTGTAAACCAACGTCACTGAATGATACGGAGCCGGCCCGATGACATCGACTCGCTATATCGCCTACTACCGCGTCTCGACTGCCCGGCAGGGACAGAGCGGCCTCGGGTTGGAAGCGCAGCAAACCGCCGTCCGGTCCTTCGTGAGTGCCGATGCCCAAATCATGGACGAGTTCGTCGAGGTCGAGAGCGGCCGGCGCAATGACCGCCCCAAGCTCCTGGAAGCCCTTGCAGCTTGTCGCCGACATAAGGCGGTCCTAATCATTGCCAAACTCGACCGTCTCTCACGCAACGTCGCCTTCGTCTCGAACCTGATGGAGGCCGGCGTTGATTTTGTCGCCGTTGATATGCCGCATGCGAGCCGACTCACGGTGCACATTCTTGCCGCTGTCGCCGAGCACGAACGTGAGATGATCTCTCAGCGCACAAAGGCCGCTCTAGCTGCTGCGAAAGCCCGTGGCGTGCGCCTCGGAAATCCGGCCGGCAATCCGGCTGGGCTAGAGAAGGCCCGTCAGCGGGCCTCGGAGCGCGCGTCAGAGCGTATCGCAACAGTGCAGCGAGTCATCGAAGAGATCCGGGCAGCCGGACTGAGCAGCATGCGCCAAATTGCAACCGCCTTGAACTCAAGGGGCGTTGAAAGCCCTCGAGGCGGCATCTGGTATCCCGGCACAGTGCGGAGAGTGATCGCGACGGCCTGCGCTTAGCGTTCAATCAATTCCGATCGTACAAATTGTCCGCGATATACCGAGCCGTTCGATAGCAGGGCCGAGATGTCCGCGATATACCGAGCAGTTCTGCAGCAGGGCCGAAATGTCCGCGTTATACTGAGCGGGAGCCGCGATAGACTCATTCGATCCTATAGTGGATCGTGCGGAAGCAAAAAGATTCGACCTGCTTATCGGTACATCGGGGACATCTATTCGGCAGGCGCCGTCAAGAGAACTTCGTCCGCGCACGCGGACCCGGTATATCGCGGACAAATTCGTAAAGTGGAGCGGGAACGAGTTTCTCTAGCGCGAATGCCTGGCCATGTTAAAAACACTCCCGATGGACGTCGAATGTAAAATTTTAGAGCTCCGAGCCGCCGGCATGGCCGAACGTCAAGCCGAAGCGTTCGTCAATGTTCTACAACAGAGCCTGAACTCCAAAGCCGCCGCGAGTGTTAAGCCCGCCGAGAACCATCTGTTAGATAGACAAGTGGCCGATATCAGCTTGCTGTTGGGTAGGCGTATCGAAGCCGAGTCCCGGTTTTTCCTCGCATGCATGGCCGCATTCATTTTGGCTTTCTATCTTTTGTATCGACTGACTTCCTGAAAAGACTGCATCGATGTCGAGCCGTTATCGAGGCGTGTGCGTGCAGGTCAGTGGCAAGGCAACTTCGGCCTCTCCCATTAAGGAGAACCAAAGAAAAAAACGGTGGGGTGGTCTAAGCTCTACTCCATTGGCCGCATTTCACCGTGGTCGAAATACCCCCTTTACCGTAACAGCCTCACTACCAGCCCAACTTCAGAGGCAATTATGGGACGCCGTCCCATAATTTGGACCAAAAAACGGGATGCCGTCCCATTTCGTCCCACACATAAAATTCACGAAAAATAAGAATAACTCAACTAAAACAAACAGTTAATGAAAATTATGTCAATCAGAAGTGAGGTTTTTGGGACGGCGCACCTCATCTTCAAAACACCCATGCCATCCCATTGATTCATCATTGTTTTCAATTAGTTACTGTATGGTCGTGGGACAAAATGGGTACAAAAATCGGCAGTTCTGCTTATTGCACTCGCTTCTGATTGTGTGCCGGCAAATCGGGGGGCCATACCGTCGCGTAAATTTCGAGCTCCGAAAGGGAGTTCTCGAAGCCGACAGCCCGATAAATACTTACCGGGCTGGATGACCCGCTAACGCCTGCGAGCTGTGATCATTGACAGCGTTAGAGTTTCAACTTGGTCCCGCCAGATCTGGCGAACACCCACGCAAGCACTAGCATCAAATGCCTGCTGATGTGCAGCTACGAGGCCGGCATCAAACGCTTTCGATAATGCCACTTTCTCAAGCTCGGAGAAGCGCTCCGCGTCTGTCATTCGCTCGAAGCCGCTCTTAAGTGGACCGGCATCTAGCTGGCACGCTTCACCGATGCCGACGCCCATCCCGATCATTGAAGCTAGATCGACCACTTTCGACAACGTCATGGATTGTGCCTGGGCGTGCGTGGCAAGCACCATTGTCAGGCCGGCAGCTGCGATAATCTTCTTCACGTCAAAGCTCCTTGGATGAATGAGAGCTGACGTTGCCAGGATCCACGAAATCCTCAATGGAGATCCTGAGCGACCTTTTCTCTATGCATCGAGAGATAGAAAAGGAGGTCGATTTGCTTGTGCCAAATAGCAATGCTAAAGCTGGCGAAGGCTTTGCGACATCCTCACGCTGCAGCCTCCCATACATAGTTGGACATGATGTCGATCACCGACAAAAAAGATCCGAGCAGCCCGTCTCGAACGCCCAAGGCGTCGAACAAAAATCGTGAATCCGGCGCTCGCCGCGCAAAAGATTTGAGAAAAGAACGCGCACAACAACACTATGAAATATTTAAATATATGGCACTTTCGGCTAGTGATTCCGCAAAGAGCGCCGAGAGCGTCGCTATAGTAAACATACTATCTTCCTACTACTCCTTTACACCTCTCGAATGGGACGGTCTCGCTTCGGAAGAGAAGTTCCGCTTCTATCAAATCGCCGGCACAGAAGCAGGCTGCAATGTTGCGTGGACATTCAACATCTCGGATGGCCAACGCGAAGAGTGGGAAGCCAACCCGAAGCTCGATAGTCTCTCACATGGTTTCGATCAAAAAGTTCTAAGACCGGTTAAAGATGCGTTCCGGCGCAAATACGGGAAACTTCCAACACTCTGGTACGTAGTCGAGCCCAACGAATGGAAACGGCGTCGGGGGCATACCTATCGAGACACTGATGACAAGCTGAGACGATTTGGCGCTCACGGAGCCATCAAACTTTCGACATTCGAAGAGCTGCAGGATTTCGAGCAGTTCTTATCAGCGAAAATCGACAAGCACGCCGGCAGTAGAAAATACATGATCGAGCTTCGGCCTATTGGTGGCTTTGAAGGTCCAATTGTCGACCATCTATGGTCGACTTGGTTTCTCAAGGAAGCTCAGAGGCCGGCGAGGAAGCAAAATCGGGAAATTAGCAGGCAAAGCACGAAATATACACCTGTAGGCTGGTATGAATACGCGACCAAGGCGCTTCCGCTCACAACATCAATTCATGCGGATGTTTGCGGGAAGAGACCCTATGGGGCAACACAAGACCTCCAATCCTCTGGCAAGGCACTTTACGATACCGTTCGCGCTGAATTGCACCATTTTCCCAAAACATTACCGGCTGGAATGCGTGACCATCTGGAAGCAGTCGTTAAGTGTCTACCGCCACCCAAGCACTTAGCGGATGGAGAATCTGTAGAGCGTGCAATCGACTACGTCTTATTTGTCAGCCGGTCAGTGCCCGCCATCGCAGACGATCTAGGAACCCCACTGGCAGCCGCCGCAAGGTCCTTGGCTGATGCACTAGGCAAAATGGCTGCGGGGCTGTCAGCGGGCGACTGAGACATCTCTCTGGCCTTTCTCAGCCGTAACATGGGAAAGAGCGAGATTGGTCTCAGCCCGCAACTAGGCGCTTTCCAAACTGACTGCTAAGATTACGCAATGGTGCCAAGCTGATCGGGAACTGTAGGCTCTCGATTGCCTTTCGTCTCTGGTCGAGTGTGAAGCCCTCGTCTGCACCACCGTACACAGCCCCCATTCCGCCCTGCGTATGCCCGAGCAGTGCGCGCCTAAGATCCTCCGGGATGTCCGACGCGCGCGCAATATCCTCGAATAGATGGCGGAAGCTGTGGAAGGACAGGCCGGTACGCTTGATTCCAATAACGTCGAGGTGATGCGAGAACCATCGGCTCGCGTTGTTCGTAATATTGCCGCCTCGTACCTTGGCCTGATCTCCAAAAATCGAATGTTTCAAAGCAGTCCGCCGCTTTAGAAATTCACCGAAGCCCAAATCTTCAAGAACAGTGTGCAATGGCACCATTCTCTCCGATCCCACGTTCTTCAATTCGCGCAATGCGTTCGGCCTTATACGAATAACCCGGCGGCCGGCCTCCCCCTGAATGTCTTCCGGTGTCAGGCCCAGCAACTCTCCAAGCCGAGCGCCAGTCACTAGACCCAAAAGAGGTAGGAAGTAGGTACCGTCTCGCATCACCATATCTCCCGGCTCATTCCGTCGAGCTCGAGACTTACAGCCAGAATAAAGCGGGCCGGTGAAAAGTGCCTCTAACTCCTCCCTCCGGAACGGTGTACGCGACTCTTTTGCTCTACTGGACTTTCTGACCTTCAAGCGCGTGGTCGACAAATCCACCTCGATATGCCCGTGATCTCGACACCAAGTCAGAAAAGCCCCTACCCGGGTCAGGGTCTGGTTGATTGAAGTTCCAGAAAGGACCGGCTTCTTGTGATTGGCAGCAGCGACATTTCGAAGAGGCTGGTTGGGGAACAACTTGCTGACATTCGCGGGAAGGTGCTCCAACACGCCTCGGAAATCAGAAAGGTCATTTCTGGTCAAAGATGAAACCGGCCGGCCCGGTCCGACAATCTCAGCAAACGTACGCAGATGTGCCGTAGCTTTCTGCACGTTCTTTGTGCCGGTCGTAACAGCGATTTCACGCTCCATATATTCGCTGGAAAGTTCTTCAACTGTCCTGACCGGCACGGCCGGTGTCATTGACATTTGATGAACCGCGGCCGGCAAAGCCACTGCTGGAGGCGCTGATCGCTCTTCGAAAACCGGGTCTTTAACTCCCCGCCAAACCTCTCCCTTGAGGCGCGCAACAGCGAACTCGTACACCTCGACTTGGGCGCGAAGATACAAATCACAGAAGCGATTAACTGTATCTTCGTCAGGATCTGTAACGCCAGCAGATGCAAGCAGAGGTATGACATCGTATCTTGCTATTCCGATGCTCCTCGTTTTAAAGGCGAACAGCCGCGCCCCCTCTGCAGCGTCTTCAGCACGTTGAATCAATGTTTCAAGCTGCTCTTTGCTCTCCGGCTTGAAGCCCGAAATCTCCAAATCCTGTGCGTCAAGCGTCGGGTGTAGCCACTGCCGAACAAGTTCTTCGATTTGGGGCCGTGTAAGAGACTGCTTCATACGAAAAATGGCTATCAACTGTTCCCAGGCGCCAGAAAGGCGTCTGCAAAGGCTGCGTGCCGTCCGCTGATCACAGCGGCCGAGTGAGCGGACGACCTCACCCCTTCCTATCCGCCCGCGCAAGTCCGCAGGCACTACAGCCCTGAAACGCCATGTGCTGCCACGCTTCTGAAGCCTCTCGCCGACAGGCTTGCTGTACCCGTTTGAACGCGCTTGCTGTACCTGATGGCCGAATCGGCCGCCGGCAATGTGCGGTTTTTCTTCTGTATCAGTATCTTGGGGATTATTTTGGTGGAGCCGAGGAGGATCGAACTCCCGACCTTCGCATTGCG
>CEOE01036847.1_pt1 | contig 13480 bp, 7 predicted proteins | sample 530211 | NCBI WGS metagenome assembly CEOE01 (sample SAMEA2619779, study PRJEB7988) | marine metagenome | isolation source: saline water (ENVO:00002010), including
TGTTTGAAGGCTGGCTGATAACCAAAGTGCAAAGAGAGCAAGCCCTCACTATACGTGTCGATGGCCCAGTAGAAACACCAGAGACGTTTTACCGTTATCAGTACTATGTCGGTGAAGCAGGTGCAGATGAGAAGAGGTTAAATATCACCCACCTTCCCACGTCTATTGTTAATGCAGGTTACTCCAATGACGTACAAGAGGAACCGTGGGCGGGTTACGAAACTGAATATGGCACCGGCATTAAAGATGAAGCAGGGCTAACACTCTTTGAGGTATTGAAATGCCTTATTGCTATACCTAAGTGGGGTGTTATTGATCCTGTAACGGGTGAGACCCAAATAGACTATAACGAATGGGCACAGGAAATAAATTCTGATGAAAAACGCATGGTCAATCAACTCTCTGTCATGCCAACCACGTTTCCAGAAGGCGACTTCGACCCCCATCTTGGCGCTATGAGGCTCGCGCAGGCTGCTATTGAAGAAGAAGATCCCTATGCGATGATTATGGTTCAGTCTTTTCCGAAACTCTTGGGATTTATAGCCGCACAAAATTTTAATTGGGTGTTCACTGAACCTGTATCTCGTGGCAAACATACAAAGAACATTAGTAATCGGATGCAACCTCGCAACCGCCACTACAAACTTGAGATCAAGCTACCCAAAGAAAAACAAGTTATAGAAGGTAAGCAGACTAAGCGCACCCGTGAGTTTGGTAACGCACTGCATGAGGTGAAAGGTCATAAGAGAGAGTACAAAAATGGGCGAGTGATATGGATTGACGCGCACCGACGCGGCGATGCGAAGTACGGCATCGTCACCAAAGACTACGTGCTAACGAAAGACAAGAAGGGTGATAAATGAAAGTCATAGACAACAAGGCGCTCCTACTGCGGCTACGTGATCCAGCAAAAGTCACCGATGTCATACCAAAGAGTAAGGAGTTATCAGGTAACCGTGTGGTGGTTAACTGGGGTGTAGACGAGGCCCACGTACTCAAGAATCTCGACATTCATGCCCCATCACCCATTGAAGGCCAGTATAAATGGACGGGTAAGTATCAACCGTTCAAGCACCAAAAAACCACAGCGGGATTCCTAACACTCAACAAACGTGCGTTCTGCTTCAATGAACAGGGTACAGGCAAAACCGCCAGTGCTATTTGGGCAGCAGACTTTTTGATGAACCAAGGACGCATCAACCGCGTTCTTGTGGTCTGTCCTTTGTCAATTATGGATTCTGCATGGCGAGAAGATCTGTTTACTTTTGCCATGCATCGCAAAGTGGACGTGGCTTACGGTACGGCTAAGAAGAGAACGCAGATAATAGAGAGCGATGCAGAGTTTGTCATAATAAATTATGACGGTGTGGCAATCGCATCCGAAGCTATCGCCAACGGTGGGTTCGATCTGGTCATCGTGGACGAAGCAACTCACTATAAAAATGCACAAACTGATCGCTGGAAAACACTCAACAGTCTGCTTGGCTCTGACAAATGGCTATGGATGATGACTGGCACCCCCGCTGCACAAAGTCCGCTGGACGCATACGGTCTGGCTAAACTTGTTAACCCGAAAGCGGTGCCACGCTTCTTTGGTTCTTTCCGTGACCAGACCATGATTAAGGTCACAAATTTCAAATGGGTGCCTAAGCCCAACGCTACAGAGACAGTCTTCAACGCATTGCAGCCAGCAATACGGTTTACCAAGGAAGAGTGTCTTGATCTACCTGACATCATATACACAACTCGTGACGTACCGCTCACTCGTCAGCAGGATAAATACTACAAAGAACTAAAAAATCGTATGGTCATGGAAGCTGCAGAGGAAACCGTCACAGCAGCTACAGCGGCGGTCAACATGAATAAGCTGTTACAGATAAGTTCTGGTGCGGTGTACACCGACGATAAAGAGGTGGTGGAGTTTGACATCAAGCACAGATACAAGGTTTTGCGCGAGGTGATTGACGAATCCAGTAAAAAAGTTCTGATATTTGTGCCGTTTAAGCACACGATCACACTGCTTGCCGAGAAGCTACGTAAAGACAAGATACCTACCGAGATTATCAGCGGGGCAGTCAAGGCTAGTGATCGCACCCGCATCTTCAAAGAGTTCCAAGAAACAGATACTCCACGAGTGCTAGTCATTCAACCGCAAGCGGCAGCGCACGGCGTTACGTTAACCGCTGCTAACACAATAGTCTGGTGGGGGCCAACCAGTTCGGTGGAGACTTACGCACAAGCAAACGCTCGTATTCACAGAGCAGGACAGGATCACAAATGTACAATTGTGCAGCTACGAGGATCGCACATAGAAAAGCGCGTATACGCACTTCTAGATAACAAAATAGACACACATACAAAAATTATTGATCTTTACAAGGAAATACTTGAATAACGCATAGTTCACCACTATATTGTCTTTCTCGGCAATGGAAGGACGAAAACATGGCTGATGCGAAGAGTGTGGGTGGCATACCCTTACCAAAATTGACCAGAGCTTATCTGAAAATTAAAGAGGAAAGGGATCGACTATCCGCTGAATACAGGGAAGCTGACGAAAAACTTGTCAGCAAGCAAAATAAAATCAAGAGCGCGTTACTTGGGTATCTGAAAGAGAACGACATTAAGAGCGTTAAAACTGATGCTGGTACGTTTTACCGTACCGTTAAGCAGAAGTATTGGACTAGCGATTGGGAGCACATGCACGAGTTCATTCTTGAGCATAGTGTGCCAGAGTTTCTTGAAAAGCGTTTACACCAAGGAGCAGTCAAGCAGTTTCTGCAAGAGAACCCTGACTTACTGCCGAAGGGATTAAACGTCGATTCCGAGTATGCGTTAACCATAAGGAAAGCATGATGGAGCAATTAGTTCCGATTGAAGATGTTGCGAAGCATTTTGGTGTGTCATTATCCACGACCCGTAAATGGGTGCGGGATGGGGTCATACCAGAGAACACATACATCAAAATAGGGCACACCCAAAGGTTTGCGTTAGCGAGCATTGCAGAGGCTTTATTGAAAGGTGGTGCAGATGAGGAAGCACCAGCGGAAGAAGGGTTTAACCCGACTGATTTTGACCCTGACGAAGATGTGTAATGCGTCGAGTCAGTTTACTGGGTAACAAGTTTACTGGGTTAGATCACCAACCGGACAGCAGGTCAATAGACGTAATCATCGTGAATGCAGCAGGGGTATCCCGCGCATACTACAAAGATGCTTTCGATCCAAACACCAAACGCTTTCCGACTTGTTGGTCTAGCGATACTCAGAGACCCGCACCCGAAGTGCCAGATGGACAGAAACAGAGCGCACGTTGTATGGACTGTGCTAACAACATAAGAGGATCTGGCGACGGACAGGGTAGGGCTTGCAGATTTAGTCAACGTCTAGCAATCGTTGAAGAGCGTGCGTTAGATACGGTGTACCAACTGCAAGTACCTGCCACGTCGATATTTGGTAAGGCCGTAGGTAGAAGCTCCATGCCTCTACAAGCGTACGCCAAATTTTTATCTGGGCATGGAACGCCCAGTGCAGCGGTGGTGACGAGAATAAGTTTTGATGCGGCTAGTGCTGTGCCAAAGCTGTTCTTTTACCCACAACGACCATTAGAAGAACAGGAACTGATTTTAGTTAGAGAGATAGTGGATGCAGATGACACGTTAGCGGCAATCGCTTTCGACATCGCACCACACAACCGTGAAGGTTCGCCCTTCACTGCGACTGAAGGGTTCACGATAGCCAACTAGGAGACCAATATGGCTGACGATTACAAGTACTACACGATAGAGAACGTCGAGGCTCTATACCCAAAACTCGATACCACATACAAGTTCGATCAAATGGCTAATAACGGCAAAGGTGCTTCTGTGAAGTGCGATGCTTTGGATGACAATGCTGCATACGAAATGTCCTTTGTCATGGATGCAACGAAAGCTAAGGCGCTACATAAGGCGATGGCTGTCGCTTACAAAGCTGAGAAAAAAGATGGTTGGCCTGATAAGTTTCCTAACCCGCTGAAAAAGCAGGAAGATGGTCGCTGGGTAGGTAAGGCCAGATTGAAAGGCGCATACGGCAGCGACAAGACAACGCCTCCACTGCAAGTCGATGCTCAAAACAATAAGCTACCGTCAGACTTCCAACTGACCACAGGCAGCATTGTAAACGTGGCATTTACGTTTGTGCCATACGCTATCAACGGTTATGGCGTTAGTTTGAGGATTAACGGTGTACAAGTCATCGACTACAAGCCTTTAGCGGCACGTTCGCCTTTCGGCGTCGTAAACGGCGGCTTTGTAGCGCAACCTGATAACCCGTTTAGTGATACAACTCGTAGTACGATAGATGCGCCTGAAGATGATAGCGATGACATTTTCGGTGACGAACCAGACACCTCTCAAGTAGAGGAACCAAAAAAGGTCGTGAAGAAATCTGCCCCCGCACCCAAGGAAGATGACGACGATCTGAGTGCCATTGTTGAAGGTTGGGATGACTAACCACTAACAATCACTCCGCTGTGACTAGGGGTTCTCCTTTCCCCGAAAAAGATGCGCCGACATCTCTGTCACAGCGTACCCTCGGCATTGGGTGCAAGCATGGATACGATAGAATTTTTACACTGGGTGCTACCCCCAGAGGGGACGTATGTCCTCTTTCGGAGCAACTCAACATTAGGCAGACATAGGCAAGTATATTTTCAGTCGCTAAATGAACTAGCAGAGGCGGCTAACTACTATGACTCAGAAGGTTGGGACACCTATTTCGCATTGGGCAACTTTGCGAGAGATACTCGTCGAGCAGAAGACGTTAAACAGCTTAAATCTTTTTTCCTAGATCTGGACTGCGGAGAAGATAAAGCAGCCGAAGGCAAAGGGTTTGCTACACAGGGGGAGGCGCTACGCAGGCTGCAAGATTTCTGCACATCTTTGGAGTTACCAAAACCTCTTATAGTTAACTCTGGGCGCGGTGTGCACGTCTACTGGGTTCTATCAGAATCTATACCAGTAGAGCAGTGGAAGCCGGTAGCCGAACAGTTCAAACGCAAGTGTAGAGACTTTGGATTAGAGATAGATCCAGCAGTGCCAGCAGATGCTGCGCGAGTGCTACGGGTAGTGGGCACACACAACCACAAACCTGAAACGCCAGCGCCAGTAGAACTCGTCAATAAAAAACCTGACGCGATTAACTTCGATTTCTTTGCCAGCAAAATAGGTTTGGACACGATACCAGTGCCCCAGAAACACATAGCTGAAGAGGGGCCAGCCAACCTACGCGAAGCGATCATCCAGAACCTCAAGTACAGTTTCAAAGACATTCTCTTAAAATCATCTAGCGACAAAGGGTGTAAGCAACTAGCTCGTATAATCAAAGGTCAAGCAGAGGCAAGTGAGCCGATGTGGAGAGCAGGGTTGTCCATCGCTAAGTTTTGCGAAGACGGTGACAAAGCCGCACAGAAAATATCTGAGAAGCACCCCGAATATACGCCAGAACTAACGCTCGAAAAGTTGGATCTAATTAAAGGCCCGTACCGTTGCACTACATTCGATGAAAACGAAGGGGGTATATGCACCGACTGCCCACACTGGGGCAAGATCAGTTCACCGATTACACTGGGGCGCAGGGTATCAGAAGCAGAGATTAACGAAGACGGTACATATGCAAATGACTTTCAGGATCAGCAACTACAAACAGGTCAAGGTACGCTACTTGGAAAGTTGGCATGTCAGGATGTTTCTACACAACACGTTATACCTTTATACCCTCGCCCATACTTTCGCGGGCAGAACGGCGGTGTGTACGTCAGGAACATAACCCCAGACGGAGAGGTCGATGAACACGTCATATATCACCATGACGTATACATAACACAACGCTTACTGGATGCAGAGGCAGGCGAGTCTGTAGTTTGTAGAATACATCTGCCCAAAGACGGTGTGCGAGAGTTCACGATGCCGCTTACGGCGATGACTTCTCGTGAAGAGTTTAGAAAGAACATGGCGATGCAAGGTGTCGCTGTCCCACGAATAGACGACTTGATGCAATATATGATTACTTGGGTAAACGAATTACAAGCTACCGTTACAGCAAATACGGCACATCGACAATTCGGTTGGACTGACGATAGCATGAGCGCCTTCGTTCTAGGCGACAAAGAAATACACGCAGACCGTATTCAACATAACCCTCCCTCTACAGCCACCGCTGCTTACATCTCGTACTTTCAACCAAAAGGCACGCTAGAAGCGTGGAAAGAGATGGCTAATTTCTACAACACGCGGCCTGAGTTGGTAATGCACCAGTATGTTGTGTGTACAGCATTTGGTTCTCCCTTGATGAGTTTTTTGCCTCAGAATGCTTGCGCGTTGCATATACATAACAACTTGAGTGGGTGCGGTAAGTCCGCAGCCGTACGAGTAGCGTCCTCAGTATGGGGAGCTGAAAAGGGTATGATGACACCTGAAGCTGCTACTGATGCGTTCAAATTTAACCGTGCAGAACTGTTACGCAACCTACCGTTCTATATAGATGAATTGAGTAACACAGAAGGAAAGCAGCTAAGTAATTTGGTTTACCAAATATCTGCTGGGGAACAACGTGGTCGCATGTCCAGCGGCTCTAACCAAGAACGCCTCCGTGGTGAGTCATGGCACTTCTTATGTGTTACCACTGGTAACGCAAGTGTTGTTCAACGTATTGCGGCGGATAAGCAAGCGCCGAAAGCAGAGGCACAGAGGATATTAGAGTGGAGAGCGGAGCGTGTATTTAGCGACACTGAGAGCAAAAAAGACACCGATGGTTTTGATATGGCCCTTACGAATAATTACGGACATGCGGGGTTAATCTACATTCAATATGTCATACAGAACTTAGAAGATGTTAAGAAGCTCGTGCTTAGATTTCAACGCATGGTCGATGAGAAAGCAGGGCTTACAGCAGAAAATCGTTTCTGGTCTGCCGGAGCCGCCACCACTCTAGCTGGCGCGTATATCGCTAACAAACTAGGGCTGGTGAACTACGACATGGGAGAGTTGTTCAAGTGGACGATCAAACTACTCAAGACAAATTTACAATCCATAGAGGATATGGGCACATCAGTGGAGCAGACGTTGAGTGACTATCTAGCTGAAAACTACAACAACATACTGGTTCTCAAAAGCACGGATGATCTACGTAGCACCTCTGGTAACGGGCTAGATAACATCGTCATACCTGACGCATTACCACGCGGAAAGCTGATAGCACGTTATGAGACAGATACAAAGAGAGCATACATAGTTCCAAAGTTTTTGAAGTCATGGTGCGCTGCACACCAAATTGATTACAGTGCGTTTGTAGAAGGTATGATGAAAAACATGGGTGGTAAACGTGTGCAGATGCGGCTCGGTAAAGGCACCCATGCAGGATCAATGATGCCCAACACCAGAGTGATAGCTGTTAACTGTAACTTGTTTGGAGATAACGCCGCAGGCGAGGATAATTTATACGACGCCGTGGATTAGATGTCGGATATAACGCTCAAACTGTATGACGTAAATCCTGATGGGGTACGTATCGTTGTAGATTGGGGCGCTATGGTAGTAGGTAGTTCGATATTCATACCATGCATCAACACAAACAAAGCGTTGCAGCAGGTTAAGCGTATCTGCGTGGAAGAGTTGGGGTGGGAGATTGTTGCAAAAGTAGTGATAGAAAAACCACTTTCTGGTGTTCGCGTATGGAGACTCGTATGATACGATCCGCCCCGATAAGGTCGGTCTCCAAAGGTCTTATCTTCTCTCCTGCCCTCCTACCGTAGGCTCCCCTTCACTGCGGTAGGAGGGTTTATATTCCCAAGTCTTCCCATATCGTCAGCGTGTCATCGTATTCACTAGCACTCTGCTTCAGACTCGTGAACATCTTAGGATTGAGCGTCACCCCACTGTGTATTCTTTTGCTGGTACGCATGTGCTGCGCCATAGATCTTTTTATGCTGTCTGGTGTAATTCTGACGCTTGGAAACTCACGGTTAAATTCAGCTATATCTCTACGTATCTTTCTTGCTTCGGCATAGTTACCAAAACGATTGGCTACGTAGTACCTACGTAGCAACTTAGTTCGTTTAGTTGCAGCCGTACGAGATAACTTCTTTAACTGTGCATTCTCTGCAAGCTGTCTGGTGTACTCAGCAGGAGCAAACCCAAGAAACTGCCCTGCCAGTAAGAACGGGTTTAGGTCTTTGACGATCACATCGCCTCGTTGCGTTAAAGCTCCTTCTTCGTAGAACCGAACTGACTTTAATCCGTTGCGTATAGCAGCGGGGGATATTGACTCCACACCTCTGTAAAACTCGCCTTGCTGGAACATCTTGTCGAAACCACGTTCCATCTGCATACCTACACCGACTACAGGGCCACCCAGTATTTCGATTGCATCAAAGAACAAGGATTGATCTTTTTCGATTAACCTGTCTCGGAATATCAAGTCGGAAAGACCCATACGACTAGCAACATCAAAGCCAAGAATGTAGTTACCCAGACCGCCATACCACCCTTCGCCAAAGGTTTTACGTACTACCGTATCTAAGTCTTCGTCTTCATCACCCTTTAACAAGTCATACACTGTTGCAATCGCACCGTATACCGGCAGTCCTTGTATACCCGCAACCAAACCCGCACCACCAAACACTCCGCCAAGCTGGTACATTGCGGCTTTTCTATCGTTGCCTTTGTATGTATCCATTGCTAACTTGGCTAAAAGTTCCATCATCTGCACAGCGTACCGCTTGTACAGAAACGCTACCTTGCCAGCACCCTTTTGCCCTATTCTTGGTGCAGATGCCGCAGCAGTGCCGCCATTGGTAAGCTCGACTTCATAGATAGCAAACTCGGCAGCTTCTCGCATGGCAGCATCGTCAATCTTTCTGCCAGCTCTCTTCATAGAGTCCAACATCAAACGATAAGAGGCAGCAAGAGCCACCTGACGAGTCATACGCTCTCCGTGATGAAAGAAGAACCCAGACACGGCACCGATCTTGCCTCGGACACTATCTATCTCATCTAGCTCTAGCAGATCGTAAACGATAGAACGGTTCAACTGTCCGTCCCTCATAGCTACTTCTACCAACACTTTGAACTCTTTTATTTCTTGAGGCATGTCCTTAGAGTCAAAGTCGTAGTTATCCAGCGAAGGGGCCGAACTAATTTCGGTTTGATCCATACCTTCTGCACCGATCATTTTCATAATCGTTTTGCGTTTTTTAAGGAACGGTAGATACTTTACGTTTTCTTCAGTTATGCCCGCATTTCTGAAGAGGCGCATAGCCTCTCCTATCGCTTTGGTTGTTCTTGCGTACCCAAACAACTCACCGTCTTCGCCTCGTGTACCAGCTAAGTGCGGTGCGATTACCATAGGTAGTTGAGAAAAGTTAACTAACGCAGAGGACACGTTAAGGCCCAACGTCATGGTAAACCCGAATGTTGTAAGGTTTTTAGCCCAATCTTGCACATCAGGATTTTTAGCGAACTTGATTCGTTCTTCTATTTCCTGCGTATACTCCAACGCGAGTCTTTTAGTCTTTGAGTCTACGCTCCCGTCTTTCCTTAATTTCTTGTAGTCCTCTTCTATTTCTTCTTGTAGTTTTTGAAATTTCGATCCGTACTCCATCCGCACAAGTTGTCTGGTTATAGAACCAGCCCTAACACGTAAAGACCTTACCATGTCGTGATTTGGGTATTTTTCATCACGTAATAATCGCGGATCACCTATGAACCCGCGAATACCCTCACGAGGTCTAAACGACTGTGCAAATGATCTTTCTGGCAGCGTGTCCAAAAACAGTTTTATGATTTCGTCTTGCACAGCTTTTTTGGTGGTGTCGTTTTCAAACTTCTGTTTGTCTAATACACCTAACACGTTATTTACAAATGACCCAGCGGGGGCGTCACGGTAGTTAGCGTCTTTTAAATCCTCGAAAGCGTTCATATTGTTAAGTTTAATTTTTGCTGCCATGCCTTTTAGCTCTTCCATGGCGGCTGTTCTGGCACTTTCAGTCTTAAAATTTTCTGTGTAATACTCCAACTGCCCTGTTTCTGGGTCTACCGCTTCGTACTCCAACCTAAACTCACCTTCTCGCAATAACGGAAAGAACGGATCAATCGTTGCTTTTTTGTATAACTTGTTTATCAGTTCGTCATACACGTTTTTACGAGCCGCAGGATCTAGGTTAGTAGCTTCCAAACGAGCCTCCACTGCCCTACCGACTTCCTTAAACAAGGACGCATAGACATTATGAATCTGCTTGTATATCGCTTGCCCTTCTGGGCCAAGTTTCTCGTAGTCACCACCCTTACGAGTCATGGTGTCATACTCAGCCAGCTTATCCGCATCCTCTTTGTACGTGCTTCTCGGTTTGGATGGGTCTACGCCGATTAGAGAGCTATACGGCATGAGTCTGTTGAGTATGTCTACCTTCTCTTTGTTTGCTTTGGCGAACTTAGATATTTTATCTATTGCTGTATCTATCGGCTGTTTTAGTTCTAGCAAACGCCCAGCTTCTTGAAGCACGAGTTTTCTTACTTCAGATACTTTAGGCACATACTTTTTAGCAACCATCTCCAAGCCATTGAGACTTAATAGAGATAACACAAAAGACTTTGCTCTTTGAGGCACCGATATGTCTGATATAGCGTTGGTTAGCCGTTGAACACCATTTGAGTTAAGGATAGGTACACTTTCCGCAGCTTTATTAAGTAGGTTCTTACCTGCTGCCTCATTACGTGGCACCAACCCCGAATTTTCTTGCGCTCTATCTGTAAACGAAGTATCTGCGGGTAGAATCGCAAACGCTAATTTATTCGCGGTGTCTTGGCCTATCTCAAGAAGGTTTTCACTAACACGTAAAAGCTCAACAAATGCCGTATTTTCTACTGACTTGGGCTTTGGCGTTATCCCCAAAAGTTTAGCTATTTTTCTAAAAAATGCGTTGAGCAAAGATGTCTTTCCATCTTTGACCCTAAAAGCATCCGCTAACTCTGTTGTGGTGCCTCGTTCAATTTTCCCTGTGCGCGTGTTGTAAGTTATTTTACTTAACAACTTTTGCATATCAGGATCAGTAAGCGCCCAAGCTATAACCTCACGAGAGTTAGCAACGGCATTACTGAATTTTTTAGCGGCCTTGTATTCAAATCGACTAAGAAGAACCCTATCGTCCATGGGTCTTCGATACGCTCCAGTGGGGCTTCTTGAAGCTGCTTCATAAGCACGAAGTCTTTCGGCAACGTATTTTTGAATTGCTGTAGTTAAGTCTTCTAAATCTTTTGCGTCTTTGATTAATCTAGGGTTTGTTTTAGCTACGGTTTTAGGATCTCTTTCCGCCAACATTAAAGACCCTACCGTCGCAGCATGTACGGCTTCGTGAAGAAGGGTTCTATGATTCACACCGTTGTGGGCGGATGTAGCATCGTTGGTAAGAACTAATTTAACTTTTACATCTAACTGTTTGCCCGCTTCAAAACGTGTTGTAGTGTTGCCAGCAACTCCGTTCACCTCTTCGTTACCATTTATGTCCGCAATGACATAACTAAGATTTACTCCTGCGTCTGCTAGGCGTTGTAGTTGTCTGCCCACTTTAGTAGCCACTACCTCTTCAAACGCATTGTTTGCGTTACGGGCAACATACCTCACGGCGTCTATCAAAGTGCCGTTGGCTGTTGCTTTTAACAACTTATCGCGTTCTGCGCGTAGTTCTTTTTCTGTGCGCCGTCCTTCAGTTAGCTCTCTGGATTTGGGGAAATCTTCTTGTTGTTTATCTGTTGTAGTTTGAGGTTCTGGTGGGTTGGTAGAAAATTTTTGCTCGTCTGTTATTTCTTCACGCGCCACCGCTGTTGCATCTTGTGGATCTGCACCATCAGCTATTAACTGCTTACGCAGTTTGTTACGTTCTTTTGCAACCGACGCTTTATTCTTAGCGGCTTGCTCCTTACTTACAGTCTCTTCGGCTTTCTTAGGAGCAGTTTTTTGTTTAGGTAGTTTCGTCTTTTGTTTAGTGGCACCTATCTTCTTACTAGCTTCTCGCTGTAACTGCACACCTGTGCGTTGTTTCTCAAGGGCTTTTATAGCCTTTGTAGGGGTTTCTCCTAAGATGACACCTGTTTTATCTGGAAGGTCGGTGGCAACAAACAAGCCATTTTCCTTCTTCATTGTTCTAATTTCCCCATCAGGGAACGTGACAGTTATCTCGCCAGTTTCGGTGTTAGGTTGTGATACTTCGGGCGTGCCTAGTGTCCTTGCTTTTATGACGTATGTAATTTTACGTTTTAGTGCACCAGACTTTCCTCTTTTTCCAGTAGTAGGTTGTTCAGTTCTAGTTCCAGTTCTTCCCACTGGCTCTGGGTCAGCCTGAGTAAATTGTGTGGTATCTCGACTGCTTGCAGGGACTCCCACGCTCTGTAAATTATCTGCATCGCGTGTTCTTTTTTCTCCTGTGACAGGTTTTGCTTTTCTTGTGGAAAACAAATCACGTTGTTCACTAGGCACTCCTTGCAGCAGGCGATTCACGCCAATCTTTAATTCTTGATCTTTAGATGCTTGAGCTACGTTTGTTATGTCCGTCCGGGTGTCCGGGTCGTTAAGGTCTTTACCTATGACACGTTTTCTTATAGCAGCGTTGGACTTGAATCCGGCAGAGTCAAGATCTTCTTTGGTAATCAGACGTGGTTTGAGGGTTGGTTCTGGTTCAGTGCGCTGCTCTTTACGCCCAAGACCTTCAAACGCAGCTTGTCCCGGTTTTTGAGCAGCAGCCTTTTCGTCAGCCGTGCGCCTCTCGGGTATTTGTGCTTCTAGTTCTGTAACGTCAGATTCAGCAGGCTCTACTCCTACCTCTCGTTCTAAATCCGCAAGCCCAGTTATCGCAGGCTCTGCACGAGCAATATCTATTACTCGCTGCATAACGGCATCTTCTGCCGCTGTTGGTTTTGGGTTTGTAACACCCGCAGCTTCTAGCGCACGAGAAAACCTTTTACGTAAAGTATCAAGTTGTCGTGTGGGTTGGTTTTCTACTACATCTTGAAGTATCGCACGCCGTTCTCCTTCGACTTCTTGAATACGTGCAGTCTCTTGTGCAGCCGTGCGGGTTTCTCTATCTGACTTTTTTCTTACTCGCTCATCTTCAGCAACTATAGCTTCAATTTCAGCGGTTTCTTCTGCGTCTATTTCTGCTTCAAGTTCAGCCGTTTCAAGCTCATCAAACATATCCCGCTGTCTTCTTGAAACTTCCGCATTAGTTTCAACAGCTTCATCTTCAGCAACCATAGCTTCGATTTCGGCGGTCTCATCCGCATCAATCATAGCTTCAGCTTGAGCCGTTTCGTCTACAGGAAATAGCTCACCCTGAATGCCTGACGGTGCATCTTCTGGTAGCCTTGGAATCGCAGCTAATCTAGCTCTTTCTCGTGCCTCTGCTTGTCTTACACTGTCACCACCAATGGTGGCGGCGGTGCCTCGTACAG
>CEOE01030858.1_pt1 | contig 13440 bp, 10 predicted proteins | sample 530211 | NCBI WGS metagenome assembly CEOE01 (sample SAMEA2619779, study PRJEB7988) | marine metagenome | isolation source: saline water (ENVO:00002010), including
GGCGATGGAGGATGCCCTTGCCCTCTCCAAGGCCGTGCTCGCAACGCCCGATGACATCCCAGCCGCTCTCGCCGCCTACGAAGCCGCCCGCAAGCCGATCACCGAGAAGATCGTTCGCGCGGCGAATACCAGCGCGGCCTGGTATGAGGATTTCGCCAGCCACATGGACCTGGCTCCGGCCGACTTCGCCTATTCCTATATCCAGCGCAGCGGCCGCATGGACGATGAAAGACTGCAACGGCTGGCACCTGAGTTCTTTGCCACCTACAGCCCGCACTGGTCCGCTGATGCGGCGGGAGATCGAGCATGAACCCCGGACAAATTCTGGACCTCGTACCGAGAGATGCTCCTGAATCCGCCGAAATTGGGTTTTCAGTGCCGGACATCTACAACGCTTCCAGCCTGCTTTTCGATAATCTGGAGCGTGGCCGCGCAGACAAGATCGCGGTCTATTCCGACCGTGGAACCCGGACTTATGCGGAGCTGACAGAAGATGCCAGCCGGTTCGGAAACGGTCTGCTTGCCCTGGGACTGGGACGCGGCGATCGGGTGCTGCTGCTTATGGACGACACCCCCGCATATCCGGCAGCGATCTTCGGCGCCATCCGGGCGGGCATGGTCCCCATTCTCGCCAACACCCTGTCGAGCCCCGATCTGATTTCCTTCTATATCGAGGATGCCGGTGCCCGCGTCATGATCTTCGACGAGAGCCATGCCGATACGGTAAAGGCACTCGACGCGGCTGCCCTCGCCCCCGTCACGGCGATCTCGGTCAACGGTGCCGGCCCCTCAGCCGTGCCGGGCGCGCTTGATGGCATTCACTGGCTTGCGGAACAGAGAGCAGAACTCAAAGCGGCAAATACCGGGCGGGATGATCCGGCTTTCATGATGTATTCCTCGGGCTCCACCGGGCGCCCGAAAGGTATTCTCCACCTACAGCATGATGCGCTCTACACGGTTGAAAGCTACGCGCACCACATCCTCGGGATTGGGCCGGGCGATATCTGTTTCTCGATCCCGAAAATATTCTTCGCCTACGGCTTCGGTAATGCAATCGCCTTCCCGTTCCATGCCGGAGCCAGCGTCATCCTGTTCTCCGGACGACCTAAGCCGGATGCCGTCTTCGAAATGGTCTCCAGATTCAAGCCGACCCTGCTGTTCGGCCTGCCGACACTCTATACGGCGATGATCAAGGATCCGGCATCGGAACAGGCAGACCTTTCCTCAGTGCGCATGTGCATCTCGGCTGCGGAAATCCTGTCGCAGGAAATCTTCGATGCCTGGAAAGACCGCTTCGGGCACGAGATTGTGGAGGGTCTGGGCTCGACCGAAGTTCTGCACGTCTATCTCTCGAACACAGAGGCCGAAAAGAAGATCGGTGCTGCCGGCAAGCGTGTGCCCGGATATGAGGTCATGCTGACAACACCGGAAGGCGCGCCCGCGGGACCGGGTGAGGATGGCGTTCTGCTGGTTCGCGGCGATTCCAACGCACCCTGCTACTGGAACCGACCGGACAAGACAGCCGAAACCATGCGTGACGGCTGGATCTATACCGGCGACCGGTTCCGTTGCGACGAGGACGGGTTCTATTTCTTCCTCGGCCGGATAGACGATCTGGTGAAGGTCAGCGGCCAGTGGGTCTATCCGCTGGAGGTCGAACTCTGCCTGAACGAGCATCCGCAGATCGTCGAATGTGCTGTCACTGCAATCCAGCTGGCGGACCGCCGGACTGTTCTGCGTGCCTTCGTCTCCGCCAGCGAAGGAACGGAAACTGGCGACCCACTGACCGCCAACCTTAAAACCTATATCCGGGAAACATTGCTGCCTCACAAGGCACCACGGGACTTCGTCTATCTGGATAGTCTGCCCAAGACAGGGACCGGCAAGATCGACCGTCAGGCCCTGCTTAGGCTCGACCGGAGCGCCTAATCTGAATCCAGGTGGCGGTCCCGGCTGCAAGGGCGACGATACCGATCAGGAGGGTCGCCAGTGCGTTGATCTCTGGTGTCACCCCCAGCCGGACCTTGGAGAATATCACCATGGGCAGGGTCGATGATCCGGGGCCGGAAACGAAACTCGCGATCACCAGATCGTCCAGCGAGAGCGTGAAAGCAAGCAACCAGCCCGATGCCAGCGCGGGTGCGAGCATCGGCAGGGTAACCAGCAGGAAGGCTGTGATCGGGCGGGCCCCGAGATCAAGGGCCGCTTCTTCGATCGAGTGATCCAGCCCGCTTGCCCGCGACTGGACCACGACCGCGACATAGGCCGTCGAAAAAGTGATATGGGCGATCAGGATTGTGTCGATGCCGCGCCCATACGGCCAGCCGATGAACTGCTCCATGGAGACGAAGGTGAGCAGCAGGCTGATACCGATGATCACATCCGGCATGACCAGCGGCGCCGCGATCAGACCGGTGAAGAGAGCCCGCCCGCCAAACCGGCCGAACCTCGCAAGCACCAGCCCGGCCATCGTTCCGAGCAGGGTCGCGCCGGTCGCGTTGATCGTGGCGATCTTCAGCGAGAGCCAGGCTGCGCTCAGGATCTGCTCGTTGCGAAAGAGCTCCAGATACCATTTCGTCGACCAGCCACCCCATACGCTGACCAGTTTCGACGCATTGAAGCTGAACAGCACAAGCACGACCAGCGGCAGGTAAAGAAAGGCAAAACCGGCCGTCACAAGTCCCAGCAGCGCGGCCTTGCCCCCGCGCCGGCTCATGCCCGTTCCTCCCGCCGGGATTCTGCGATCTGGAACAGCATGATCGGCAACACAAGCAGCAACAGCAGTACCACGGCCAGAGAGGATGCCAGCGTCCAGTCGCGTTCACTGAAGAAGGTGTCCCAGAGCATCCGGCCGATCATCAGCGTGTCGGACGCACCAAGCATGTTCGGGATAACAAACTCGCCGGTTGCCGGGATGAAGACCAGCATCGCACCGGCGATCATGCCAGGAACCGAGAGCGGCAGCGTGACCAGCAAAAACGCCTTCCAGGATCGGCAGCCGAGATCCTCCGCCGCCTCAACCAGAGACCAGTCGAGCCGCTCCAGCGTGGCGTAGAGCGGCAGGATCATGAAGGGCAGATAGGTGTAGGAAATGCCGACATAGAGCGCGAAATCGGTCTGCAGCATACGGATCGGCGCATCGATCAGGCCGAGATTGAGCAATAGCCCGTTTACCAGACCGGTATCGGCCATGATCGTCTTCAAAGCATAGACCCGAAGCAGGAACGAACTCCAGAACGGCAGCATCACCGCCATCAACAGCAGATTACGGACCAGAGGCCGCGCCCGGGCAATGACATAGGCCATTGGATAACCGATCAGCAACGTCACCAAAGTCGAGATTCCTGCGACCCAGAGGGAGTTCAGATAGGCCGCGCGAAACAGCGCGTCTTCAAACAGAAGCTGATAATTGAAGAACGATCCCTGATAACTGCCATCCGCACCGAACAATGGCGAATAGGGCGGCTGCGCGATCATCGGCTCCGACAGGGAGATCCGGAATACGATGGCGAACGGCACCAGGAAGAACACGAACAGCCACAGATAGGGGATACCCGCGACCAGCCCTTTCCCGGAGAACCAGAAGGATTTTCCAATCACTGCGGTGGTCGAGCCGGATGCCGATGTCTCCGCCATCTAGTCCGCCCCAAGCAGAAGCGCATTTTCGGGCGCGAACCAGAGATCAACCCGATCATCCCAATCCACGTCGCGCTTGGCCGCATTCTCGCTATTGGCCCGCGTAACCTCGACCAGAGCCCCGTGATCTGTCCGCACCCGGTAGGACGTTATGTCTCCCAGATAGGCGAGACCCTCGACAATACCGCCGAGCCGGTTCACCCGGTCTTCCGGTGCCTGGCCCTGATGCCCAATCCGGACCTTCTCCGGCCGCACAGCCAATGCACCACGGGCGCCAACCGGGACCGAACCGGCAGCGGCAAAAAGAGGCTCGCCGAGACCATCCACGCTCAATTCCGCGATACCATCCTTGATCGCGGCAACCGTGCCGTCGAACAAAGTGATGTTGCCGAGGAACGCCGCGACGAAGCGAGATCCCGGTCTTTCATATAATTCCGAAGGCGTGCCGACCTGCCGGACCTGCCCCTTGTCCATGACGGCGGAACGGGTCGACAGCACCATGGCTTCTTCCTGATCGTGCGTGACCACGATCATGGTGATGCCGGTATCGTCAGCGAGTTTCATCAACTGGTACTGCGCATTCTCGCGCAGCCGCTTGTCGAGCGCGCCCAGCGGCTCGTCGAGCAGAAGAAGTTTCGGGCGCTTGACAATGGCGCGCGCCAGGGCGACCCGCTGGCGTTGCCCGCCGGAAAGCTGATGAGGACGGCGGTTCGCGAAGTCGGTAAGTTCCAATTGCCCCAAGGCTTGCGCAACCCGGCTCTCAAGCTCCGCACCGCGGATGCCATCGCGCTTGAGACCGAAAGCCACATTGGCCGCCACACTCATATGTGGGAACAACGCATAACTCTGAAACATCATGTTGACCGGGCGCTCATAGGCCGGCAGCGCGGTCATGTCCTGACCGTCGATTTCGATGCTGCCTGCGTTCGGCAATTCAAGTCCTGCCAGCATGCGCAGCAAGGTGGTCTTGCCACAGCCGGAGCCCCCGAGCAGGCAAAAAATCTCACCACGATAAATGTCGAGATCAACGCCGGAGACAGCTTCAATACCGCCAAACCGCTTCACGATTCCGCGCAACCGCACCACCGGCTCGTGCCGGTCAGGTGCTTCCCACGGCTGGTCGGAATATGCGTCGATGGTCGCCTGATCGGACATGGCTCGCCCCCGCAGCCGTTTGTCGCAAAATGCCTGAACACGGCACCCGGCGAGGGTCTCCGTTCAGCGCGGAGCTGTCAATTGCGATACGGCTGCAATTACGATGTTTCGACCGGGTCCTGCCCAATTCTGACGACCATCTTCCCGAAGTTCTTTCCCTTCAGAAGGCCGATGAAGGCTTCCGGCGCCACCTCTATCCCCTCGACAATGTCCTCACGGTACTTGACCCGGCCATCGGCGATCCAGCCGGCCATGTCCCGCGCGAAGTCCGGATAGTCAGAGGCGAAATCGTAGACGATGAAGCCCTGAATACGGAGCCGTTTGGTCAGCACCGCACGCATCAGCGCCGGCACATTTGTTCCCATCTCTGGAAAGCTCGTCGCATTATAGAAGGCGATGGTCCCGCAGACCGGCATCCGGGCGAACTGGTTGAACAGCGGGAAGACCGCATCGAACACCTTGCCGCTGACATTCTCGAAATAGACATCGATCCCGTCGGGGCAGGCCTTTGCTAGTTGCTCCGCGAAGTCCGGCGCCCGGTGATCCACCGCCGCATCGAAACCGAGTTCTTCGATAAGGTAAGCACATTTCTCCGCGCCCCCGGCAATGCCGACTGCCCGGGCGCCCCTGATCTTTGCAATCTGCCCGACAGCAGAGCCGACAGGACCCGACGCGGCGGCAACCACCACAGTCTCGCCCTCTTTCGGCGTGCCGATATTCTTCAGACCCGCATAGGCCGTCAGCCCCGGCATGCCGAGCACGCCAAGCGCCGTCGAGATCGGCGCCGCCCCGGCCGCGACCTTGCGCACACCAGTGCCGTCGGAGAGCCCATAGCTCTGCCAGCCTACCCTGGCGAGCACGATGTCTCCGGGTGTGAAATCCGGATTGTTCGATTCCATCACCTCCGCAACGGTCTCGCCTTCCATCACGCCATCGATCGGCACCGGCGCGGCGTAGGATTTCGCATCGCTCATCCGGCCGCGCATATAGGGATCCAATGACAGATAGATCACCCGCAACAGCATCTCGCCAGCACCCGGCGTCGGGATTTCGGCATCATCGATACGGAAATTTTCCGGAACCGGGGCGCCTTCCGGGCGCGACGCCAGCAACCAGCGGCGATTAATGGCAGTGCTCATGTCAGGACCTCCTCATCCGTCAAGTTGGTCTTGGATACCGTCGCCACGCGCACTGGGTCCAGCGCCGATCCGTGTCCGCTACCTTCGCGATAAGGATCGGCTGTATGAAATCAGCCGGTTCCAGCAAGCTCCACCACCGGCCCGGCGGCGGCTTCTGCGTCTTCGGGGTCGTGCGTCACCAGGACCGTCGGCAGGCCGGCGTCCCGCAGGCGCTCGAAGGTGAATCGCCTGATATCGCCCCGCAGATGCCGGTCGAGCTTCGAGAAAGGCTCATCGAGAAGCGCCGCTTTCGGTTCAGACAGCAAAAGCCGCAAGAGCGCGACGCGGGATGCCTGTCCGCCGGAAAGCGTTGCCGGATCGCGCTTCTCGAAACCGTCCAGGCCGAACCGGGCCAGCGATGCCCCGGCAGATGCCAGGCGGTCACGGCCACCCGGCGGCATACCGAACAGAAGGTTGCCGGCCACACTCAGATGCGGGAACAGCATTGGGTCCTGGAACAGCAAACCGACATGCCGGGCCTCCGGCAGCGCATTGGTGATGTCGGCACCGTTGAGCGTAATCCGTCCCCCCGCCGTGAACGGCGCGGTCAGAAAGCCGGCGATGAAGGATAGCAATGTCGATTTGCCGGAACCGGACGGACCCATCACCGTCAGCACCTCCCCAGGCTCGATCATGCGGTCGAGCGAAAGCAAATCCCGCCCGTCGAGAGTGATCCGGACATCTTTCAAACCCAGCCCCAAAGTCACCGTATCCCTCCCAACATGCCGCGGCGATTGCGCCAGGTCAGGCGCGGTGCCGCAAGCGCCAGTGCGAACCCGGCCACCGGCAGGATTGCCTGTGTCAGGGCCCACGCCCCGATCAGGCGACGGTCACCGCCCGCGGCAAGCGCGATTGCTTCCGTCGTCACCGTCTCCACCCGCCCGGCGCCAAGCAGACGGGTCACCAGATATTGGCCAATGCTGATCGCAGCCCCGACAGCAAAGGCCGTGAGCAATGGGGTCAGCAGCATCGGCAGACGAACCTTCCAGAACGCACCCGCCGCACTCTGTCCCAGCGTTCTGGCGATCTTTGTCCAGGCCGGGTCCTGCCGCCGATAGGCCTCCGATAGTGAGAGATAGACATAAGGCAGGACGAAAATGATGTGTCCTGCCGCAACCAACCCGCCGCCCGGTGGTGTCCCCGCCAGCTCCGCCAGCAGGACCAGACCAAAGATGAAACCGATCTGCGGCACCAGAAGCGGCACGTAGATCAGGAACTCCAGAATCCGCCCCGACCGCACATCCCGTTGCCTCTCATTTTCAAGAACGCAGACCACGAGGACAAGGGACAGAAGCGTCGTCAGCAGCGCGATCCAGAGAGTCGCCACGACCGGCCCTCCCGCCGTCTCCGCGACACTTTGCCAATGCGCCAATGTCCAGCGGCCCGGCAACGCGTCGGGAAAGCGCCAGACCCGGGCGAAAGCATTCAGGCCGAGAGCGGCAATGCCGAGGATGGAGGCGAGGATGAGCGTAGGAAACAGACCCTGCCCCAATGCTGCAAGCCCGGTATCCCCGGTGCGTCTCCTGCCGGAAACGAGCCAGCCGCGCATCAGCAGTCCGACACATCGTTCGGCCAGTATCCAGATAGCGATGGCCCCGGCCGTCACGGCGAATTGCAGAATCGCCCCCGCCGACGCGATCATTCTGAAATCGAGATCCGGATCGTTCGACCAGCGCAGGACCTGGACCGCCAGCGGCGGCGGCGAGACCGGGCCGAGGATCAGGGCCACGTCTATATTGGCTGAGGAATAAGCGATCACCGCATAGACCGGCAGGCGGAGCAGTGGATAAAGCGCCGGCACCACGCTTTTGAACCAGGCCGAGATCCGTCCGTATCCGATGGATCGGGCCAGCCGCATCCTCTCGCCCGCATGGATCTGGGCGAGCGGCGCCAGCGCCATCAGCAGCAGGAACGGCACTTCCTTCATCACAAGCCCCGCCATCAGGGAGAGCCCCCATTCGTCCTGCACAATCAGCAGGTCCGGTGGGCGCTGCCACCCGGTCGCCCAGGGCGAAAGCAGCCGGGCGAGGAACCCGGACGGCGCGATCAAAAAGGCTAAAGCAAATGCCGCAGCAGCATGAGGGACCGCCAGCATTGGCGCGATCGCCTGCCGCAACCAGACAAAGGCCCGGGTCTCGAAAAAGACAGCCAGAAACAAGAGCGCGAGGAGAAGAGATATCCCCGCCGTCAAAATCCCGGAGGCGAACGACAAGATGACCGAGCCGCCGATACCCGGCCAGTCGAGCAGAGCGCGCCAAGCATCGAGCCCGAATTCGTCATGACCGAGCGAGGGCAGAAACCCGAAAGACGGGATCAACGCGCCGAGCGACCCGGCAAGGACCGGTCCGGTCAGGATAGCGGCAACCAGATAGGGGGCTACTCTCAGCATGCAGTCGGCACCGGCGGTGAAAGTGTCACCGTACTCCGTACCGCCGCACCCATTCCGCCTCAAGCGCTTCGGTCCAACTCGGGTGCGGTTCGGCCAGCATGACCCCGAGCTTATCCGCCGGAAGCGCCGCCGGGCCGAGATCAAGGCCGCGGATCGCGTCCGCTTCTTCTTTCTTCAGCTGGCCGAGAGACAGAACCGTGGCGGAACCCCAATGTGCCGGGTCCTGCTTCCGCATCTGCGCTTCTGGCGAAATCAGGAAATTCGCGAGAACCATCGCCGCGTCGCTGTGGGCCGCGTTGAACGGAATGGCGACGAAGCTGACATTGCCGATGGTACCCTCGTCAAAGACGTAGTTGCGCACCGTTTCCGGCAGCTCGCCGCTATCGATTCCCGCCGATGCTTCTGACTGGCTGAAGGCGAAGGCTATATCAATTTCCCCGTCGCTCATCAGGCGGCGCATCCCGCCGGCATTCTTCGGAAAACTGCGCGCCTGCCGCCAGAGAGCGGGATGAAGCTGATCCAGATAATCCCAGAGCGGCTGGGAAACGACAGCGAAATCGCTCTCCGAAACCGGCTTGTAGAGGGAGGATTTGTCGGCGACACGCTCAATCAATATCTGCTTGAGAAAGGTCGTTCCGAGAAAGCTCGGCGGCAGCGGGTATGTGAAACGGCCCCGATTCTCCTGTGCCCAGGCGAGCAAAGCGTCCGAGGTGGCGGGCGGTTCCGGTAAAACGGCCGTATCACGATAGAAAACCAGCCGGGCCCGCGCCCATGGCATCTCCAGCCCCTCAACAGGAACCCCGAAATCCAGACCGAGATCCGGATTGTTCGCCGGATCGGTCAGTATGTTATTTGGAAGCTTATCCAGCCACGGCCCGAACAGCAGACCATTCCGCTTCATCGCGGCAAAATTCTCGCCATTTATCCAGATAAGATCGACGGCGCCACCTTCAGTGCGGCCGGCGGACTTTTCGGCCAGAACGCGGGCGACTGCCTCGGCTGTGTCCGTCAATTTCACATGCACAAGCGAGATACCAAAACGCTCCTCGACCTGCTCACCTGCCCAATCGATATATGCGTTGATTCGAGAATCGCCGCCCCAGGCATTCCAGTAAACGGTCTGACCTCGGGCTGCGTCGAGCACCTGCTTCCATTCCTTGACCGCACCCGCCGCACCGACCGGATACATTCCGCCCCAAAGCCCCAGAATCAATGTAAGTGCCGCAAGACCGCGTCGATAATGCACGAAAGAAACTCCATTGCTGCCGCAGGTGTAAGCGGCGCGACGCTAATACAGCTCGACTGCAAATCGAAATGACATCGACGCGAGCACACTCTCGCTTTTCATGCGCGCGTTTCGCACCAAGTTCGCGACAACAGTTTCGACACGCGGAACTGCGTTCCGCAAATTGACCTTGGCGCACCGAGCGTGGCATATTTGATATGAACCTGCCCACGAACGAGAGGCAGGGCCAGAGCCTGAAGGCTTTGGCAGTGAAAAGGAAGCGACCAGGCCATATGCCCAACAACACAGACCATAATGATGACGACAAGGATCGCCAGTTCGTCACCGCCCTCGCCCGCGGTCTCGAGATCCTGCGCGCCTTCAAGCCTGGTGACGGCGGTCTCGGCAATCAGGAACTCGCGGAACGCACCAAGCTGCCGAAGCCGACGATCTCGCGCCTGACACATACCCTGACAAAGCTCGACTATCTGACTCTGGATGAAAGCACCGGGCTCTATCAACTTGGCCCGAGCGTCCTGTCTCTCGGCTATTCCTTCCTCTCCAATCTCGACATCCGCGCCCGGGCCCGCCCGCTGATGCAGCAGATGGCGAATGATGTGGATGCGGCGATCTCGCTCGGCACGCGCGACCGGCTCGAGATGCTGTATCTGGAAACCTGCCGAGGGGATGGCGCACTGACGCTGCGCCTTGATGTCGGCTCCCGTCTCCCAATCGCGGAAACCGCCATGGGGCGGGCGTTTCTCGCAGCCCTGCCAGCGGACGAGCGCGAATATCTGATGGATCATATCAAGCGCAAGGACCCGGGGCGCCACACCAGGGTGAAAGACGGCGTGGATCAGGCGGTGGAAGACATCGCCACTTACGGCTTCACCTTCTCGCTCGCCGACTGGCACAAGGATGTCCACGCCGTTGGCGTCCCCGTCATCATGCCGGACCGCTCAGCCGTGTTCGCTCTCAATTGCGGCGGCCCGAGCTTCCTGCTGTCCCGCGAGAAGCTTGAGACCGACCTCGGACCGCGTCTTGTCCGACTGGCGGAAACTCTGACCATGGGAAGTCAGAGTATTCGTGTCGTCGCCTCGAACACCTGAACCAGTTCACCTGCCTCCAGCTTACCTGCCGACCGGACGGACCTGAAATGACCGAGAGTTTCGCACGCAGCTTTTCCAAGGGCTCGTACCTTCACGCAATCATCGACCGCAGAGCAGAGGACGCCGCGGACCGGGTTCTGTTGAGCGATGCCGAAATCGCACTCAACGGACGCAGCCTGAAACAGGCTGTCGACAAGGCTGCCGAAGCGCTAAAGTACTATGGCGTTCGAGGCGGTGACCGGGTCGTACTGGTGAACGAGAACGCCGCTGCCCTGCAGGTGCTGATCTTCGCTCTCTCCCGGATTGGCGCCTGGACCGTGCTGGTCAATGCCCGCATGACCGGCAACGAAATTCGCAAGATCACTGAACATGCGGGTGCCCGGACCACGCTTTTCACTACCGGCGTCTCGCCGGACGCGACGGCCCATGCCGCCGCCTCCGGTGCCATACCTTTCGATATGGCGCCCCTCACCGGCGTACAGATTGCACCGCTGAATGACGCTGCCGAGGCCGAGCCGCTCGGCCGGGACGGGACCGATCAGGTTGCCGCGCTGATCTATACATCCGGTACAACCGGGCAACCCAAGGGCGTCATGCTGACCCATGACAACCTGCTGTTCATCGCCGAAGTCTCCGGCAGCATCCGCGCCATTGGCCCGAATGACTTCGCCTACGGCGTTCTGCCGACATCACATGTGTTCGGGCTGGCCTCGGTCTTCCTCGGTACCCTTGCCCATGGCGGGCATCTGCACACCGTCTCCAGATTTGCGCCGAAAGAAGCCGCCCGCGCTCTCGCCGAGGACGGCGTTACCATCTTCCAGGGCGTTCCGGCCATGTATGCGCACCTGCTGGAACTCTCGGCCAGGAACGGCGCTCCCCTACCCGCCCCGAAACTGCGTTATCTATCCGCCGGTGGCGCCCCTCTCGACCTTGCCATCAAGGCCAAGGTCGAAGCGATGTGGAAGCAACCTCTGCATAACGGCTACGGGCTGACTGAAACCGCACCGACCGTAACCACCACGCGCATGAATGCCCCGGCGAAAGACGAAACCGTCGGCCCGGCAATTCCAGGCGTTGAATTCAGAATTGCCGACCGGGATACCGGCCAGCCCAAGCAGGCCGGCGATGTTGGTGAAATCTGGGTCCGCGGCCCCAACGTGATGAAGGGCTATTATCGCGATACCGAACAGACAGCCCAGGTCATTACATCTGACGGCTGGTTCAAGTCCGGAGACCTTGGGCGCGCGGATGCCGACGGCAATCTTTATGTCGTCGGCCGGCTGAAAGAGCTGATCATCCGGTCAGGCTTCAACGTCTATCCGGCCGAGGTCGAAGGCGTCCTGGCCCAGCATCCGGATGTCGCTCTGTCAGCTGTCGTCGGCCGCGTGGCGGAGGATAACGAGGAAGTGGTTGCTTTTGTCCAGACGATAGCCGGGCGGACAATCCAGAAAGACGCACTTGAAGCCCATATGCGGGCCAACCTCGCCCCCTACAAATGCCCCAGTCACTACGTCTTCCTGCAAGCCCTTCCGGCAACTGCGACGGGCAAAATCCTGAAGGCACAACTGAAACAACAGGCGGACATCATCAGTTCCGCATAGTCGATCAGGGCCGTCCCCGACCATCCACGCATTGCTGCATTGCGGAATGAATTTCTTGACTTCCTGCATCTTAACCATCACTCATATCGTCAAGCGGGGTAATCGCGCGACGGTCTGAATAGGGCTTTCTGTTACCCTGCAATTGGATAAATCTCCGTTTGCTCCAGATGCGCGTGGAAGACGGGCTAAAGGCGAGGCCCTGTCTATCGTCTCCGGACGAGATGGCGTTACGTCGCAATGGACCAAATGACTCTGTGACTAGTAAGACTTTTTCAGAACTCGCCTTGTGCGAGCCCATCCTGCGTTCCCTGACGGAAGCCGGATACGAAACCCCCACTCCAATCCAACAGCAATCCATCCCCCTGCTTCTGGACCGCCGCGACCTGCTCGCGATCGCCCAGACCGGAACGGGTAAGACGGCTGCGTTCTCGCTGCCGATATTGCATCACCTTGCTGAAACCGACAAAGCCGGACGCCGCAAGACACCTCCGAGAACCACCCGGGTTCTGATTCTTGCCCCGACCCGTGAACTCGCGGTTCAGATCGGCGAGAACATCTCGACCTACACCCGGCACCTCCGCCTGAAGAAGGTGGTTGTGGTTGGCGGCGTTGCCTTTGGCCCGCAGAAGGCTGCTCTCAGCAGCGGCGCGGACATCCTTATTGCGACACCAGGCCGTCTGCTCGACCTCGTGAACCGAGACTGTCTGATCCTCGATCAGGTCTCACACCTCGTCCTCGACGAAGCCGACCGTATGCTCGACATGGGCTTTATCCATGACGTGCGTAAGATTGCGAAACTGATCCCGACCTCCAGGCAGAGCCTGTTGTTCTCCGCCACCATGCCGCCGAAAGTCGAACAGCTGGCTCAGTTCCTGCTGAAAGAACCGGCCCGTGTGGAAGTGACGCCGGAACAGCTGACCGTCGAGCGCATTCACCAGACGGTGCACCACGTTCAATCCTCCTCCAAGCAGGGCCTCTTGCTTGAGATATTGTCGAACCCTGACTTCAATAAAGTCATCATCTTCACGCGGACCAAGCATAAAGCGGACCGGGTTTCGAAGATGCTCACGGCTTCCGGGATTGAATCCGAAGCCCTGCATGGCAACAAGACCCAGAGCGCGCGCCAGCGTGCCCTGCAACGGTTCCG
>CEOE01020647.1_pt1 | contig 13377 bp, 9 predicted proteins | sample 530211 | NCBI WGS metagenome assembly CEOE01 (sample SAMEA2619779, study PRJEB7988) | marine metagenome | isolation source: saline water (ENVO:00002010), including
AGAAAAATGGCACTCGCAAAAAGTCAAAGAAGCCTTAAGGCTTGGGGCAAACAAAAGTGGAGAACTAAATCAGGTAAGAAGTCTTCTGTTACTGGAGAAAGATATCTACCCTCTGCTGCTATAAAAGCTATGAGTTCAGCTGAGTATGCTGCAACTACCCGTGCTAAAAGAGCTGGTAAAAAGAAAGGTAAGCAACACGTTAAACAACCTAAGAGTGCTGCTGCTAAAACAAAAAGATATAGGAGCTTCTCATAATGTCTTCAAAAGATTCAAAACTTAAAAGTGCTGGTGTCTCTGGTTATAATAAACCAAAACGTACCCCTAACCATCCTAAGAAATCACATGTAGTTGTAGCTAAAGTTGGTGATAAAACTAAAACAATTAGGTTTGGTCAACAAGGTAAGACTGGAGATAGAACAATGACAGCAAGAGCAAAGTCATTCAAAGCAAGACATGCAAAGAATATTGCAAAAGGTAAAATGTCTGCAGCTTATTGGGCAAATAAAGTAAAGTGGTAGACAACTAAAATAAATTTTTGTTATATTGTTGTTGCCGAAATAAGACGCTTACGCCTCATATCAGTTTCCGCAAAATTTTTTAGCTAACGATGTATGCGATTGGCTAGTTTTAATTTTTACACGTTTAACATTTAACCTTTAAGGAGCTTACTATGGCTGGAATTAATGGCTTACGTGGGACTGGACAATTCGGTACGGACTTCAGACCCACAAACTATAGGGAACTCTACACACTGTTAGAGCCTAATGGATCAGCACCACTCAATGCGTTGCTATCTATGGGTTCTTCTCAGTCAACTGATGACCCTAAATTCAATAACTTTCGTGACGAATTACCTGATCGAAAAATGAAAATTAACAATAGTAGTAACTACAACGCAACAGCTACAACACTTCAGTTAGATACTAACGATGCTGGTGTACCTTTTGTAGTTGCAGGATCAATCATTGTTAACTCAAATACTGGTGAAGTAATGAGAGCAACTGCTGCTGGTGATACTACAAACCACAGAATTACTGTTGCAAGAAACATTGCTGGTGGATCTCTAACTATTACAGACAACGATGACTTGTTCATTGCTGGATACTCTGCAACAGAGGGTGACACTGCACCAGACGCAATTTCTTTTGACCCGACTGTGGCGTTCAACTACTGTCAAATCTTTAGAACTGCGTTCGAAGTATCAAACACTTTGAAAGCTACTTACAGAAGAACTGGAGATGCTGAAGATGAATACATGACTAAAGCATTAAAAATGCACATGTCTGACATCGAAAGAGCTATGTTCTTTGGTAAGAAAGTAGAAGAAAGTGGAACAACTGCACAACCTAGAAGATACACAGGTGGCTTGATGAACGAACTAACTAACGTGTTAGATCAGGCATCAAACTCATCTGCTAATGTTCTAAGTGAAACAGGATTTGATACTTTACTATCAGACACTGTATTTGCATTTGGAAGTAAACAAAAGATTGCTTTCTGTGGAACTACTTGTGCTAACTTACTACAACAAATTGGTAAGTCTAGATGGCAACCAACTGTAATAAGTGGCACTTACGGAATTAATTTCACTAAGTATTCAACTTATGCTGGTGAATTATTGGTGCATGTACACCCACAATTCCGTCAAATCCCTAACATGGCGAACGATATGGTAATCATTGACTTCCCATTCTTAAAGTATCGATTCTTAGATGGTAGAGATACAACTCTGTTACAAAACAGACAAACTGCCGATAAGGATGCTGCAAAGCACGAATACTTAACTGAGTGTGGTCTTGAACTATTACAAGACAAAGTACACACAGTAATCAAAAACTGGAATAGCTTATCCTAATAGGACGACTATCCTAGTTATTTTACTTAATTGTAACTCAGAGGCTACATGCCTCTGAGTTTTTTAATTTAAGGAGATTATATGTCAAAACCAATAAAAGGGATGGCTACAACAAAGGCAAGTATAGCTAAAGCACAAACAAAAGCAGACTTAAAAGATTACGAAGAAATCAAGAAACCTATTGCAGATCAATTTGTTACCTATGTAACAACTGAGCCTGAAGAAAAATTGTATGATATTCGTATAGGTTGGGAACACGAAGATGAAATCATAAGAGGATTACGATTTAGAGATACAGGTAATATAATATTTGAAGTACCAAAGAAGTATGTAGAAAGATTTGAAAGACAAGATAGAGTAAGACATGGAGGAGTAGTTAAATTAAATGGCTAGATCCTACACAGATAATAAAGGTAATACGTCTACAAAGAATATTAATAATACTAAAAGTGGATTACCTAGGTCACAAGAAGTACCTGTAAACAAACATCTAACTACTGATGGTGACTTACATCTAAATAAGAATCACGTATCTAACTCTAATCCACACATTAAAGTTGTATATTCTCCACTACAGAAATTAGCTATGTCAGCATTAAGAAGATATGGTGAGTTTAATCCTGAATCTGTTGATGGCAATGTAATGTTGATGTTTATAGAGTTTGCTAATGAGGTAATAGAAGATATTAGAGTACACCCATACTTCTCAGATACATACGAAATAGAATATTACACACATGTAACTGACTCACGAGCAATACCAGATACTATAATTTTGTATGGATTATTATTTAAGTATGCAACACAACAAGCTTCTGAAAAAGTTAAGATATACGGACCACTATACTATGAGTTTATGAATAAGATTCTGTACAAAGAATATGCAAGAAACTCTAAAATACAAATGGTTGTATATGATGGTGGTAGTAATAAAGGATATCTTAATGGTACAAAGGTTGATCCTTTCACAGGCAACGAAACATCAGACACTGATTATACATCTGTTACTTCAAAAACAGGTGTACCTACTGAGTAATGTCAATCTTATCTCCTTCTGGAGTAAATACTAAAGGTTATACCTATACAGATTTTATGGGTGTTGATTCATCCCGTGATAAATCATCATTAGATACAGGAGAAAAACAACATTTATTAGAATTAAAAGATGGATTTTGTGATTGGCGTGGAGCTATTGTAAGAAACTCTGGAGTTGAGGAACACAAAAACATAGACAAAGCTATTGATCATGTACGTTTCTATTCAAGAAACAACGTATGTTTTGTACAGCAAGATGGTGGTGGATTAACTTTAAACTCTGATGGAGATCACTTAGTACAAGAAGCATTTACATTAGGATCAGTTGTAACATCTACAGTATTTAACCAAAAAGTATTTATGCTTTCTAAGGATCAAAGAGCATACAAGTATGATGGAAGTAAATGGGAAAAGGTTGCATCTCTTGATCACCTTAAACCTGCATACTGTACATCTGTTGGTAGAAGATTAGCTGTTGCAGGCATCACAGGTAAATCTACAGAGATACACTTCTCTCGTGTTGATGATGAAAATTTCTTTACTGAACAAGAAGAAGTTGGTGAGACATCTGTAACCCGTGGAGCATTCTTAGATATTAAAAACTTTATAGGTACAGCAGATGAGATAAAAGGATTAGGTGTATTAGAAACAAACAAACTTTGTATCTTTACTAATGATCAAGTAATCATCTTTAATATTGAGCCTAACTTTGAAAACTGGGTATTAGAAGATAAGGTATCTGTACAAACAGGTACAATATCACACAACTCTATTGTACGTTATGGTACAGATTTAATCTACTGTGCAAGAGATGGTATTCATTCTGTTAAGCGATCAATGGAGAATGGTGTTACTATATTCAGTCAATCACTATCATCTAAAGTAGATATCAAATACAGAGAGTTACTTGCAGCTTGTCCAAATTTAGAGAAAGTATCTAGTACCTATGATGCAGATGAGGGTCACATACATTTCTTCTTTCCTAAATCATCACCTAAGCTATGTGATAAATTAACCTATGCTATCAATCCTGTTGGTGGTGAATCTAAATGGTCAACTGGTGAACATCTAAACTCAAGATGTGGTGATTTCTTAGGTGGTGAACTTGTACTAGGAACATCTGGCGGTTTATTTAAAACAAAAAACATAGAAGAAACATCAGACTTTCCTCCTACGATGATAGTTACAACACCTATATTATGGCATGGATCATTAAATACTACCAAGGAAAGCTCATCATTCATCTTACACGCACATGGTTTTGGTGATCTATTAATAGAGTGTTTTAATGAGAATGGTCTACAAATAGACAGTATCAATATTACTATTGATGACACAGGGGACGACAATAACTTCCCTGATGTGCCATTAACTAGACAATATGAAAGACAATTTCTGCATCGCTACAAAGGTGTACAGTTTAAGTTCACAACTAGCGGGTCAGGAATACTTCGTATTATGGGATTAGCAATTAACGTGAGAGATTAAAATATATGGCAAGATTAAGACAACAATTTCCTTCTAATTATTCATCATCCTCTAATATTAATACAGAGTTAGAAAACATTATACGTTATGTTAATGCTGCTGAATTAGGAGATAAAACATTATCAGAATTATTAGGTCAACTATTTAACTCTTCTGGAGAGTGGACAGGTCCAGTAGAATTTAAGTATGACTCAACAACAGGATTACAATACAGAGTAGGAACATACTCAAATGACACTGAAGGGTTTATTGTATTAGCTACACCATCAGCAATCAAAGGAGCAGATGGAGGTAATATAGGAACTATCGGTCAATCAATATTCTTTGATCGTTCTGATCAAACAGCAACTTCTAGTCAAACAGTTTTCCCATATGCTAACTCATCTACAGATGTTTTAGTAATATATAAGAATGGATTACTACAACCTCAGTCAGCTTACACTGTATCTGCAGCAAATGACAATGTAACATTTGGATCAGCTTTAAGTAGTGGTGACAAGGTAACAATATATAAAATACGTACTGATGAAATATCTAACTTCAATCGTACAGACTATGCTATCACATCAACACAAGTACAAATAGCTTACACACACACAGATGCTGAAACATTCTTAGTATATAAGAATGGTGTACTATTACGTAGTGGTGGATCAAATGACTATACATCTTCTGCAGCAAACAATTCAATTACATTTACAAGTAACTTAGTAAACAACGATTTGGTAACTGTATTAAAAGTTGAAAACACATCAACTGCAACAGCTACTGGTTTGATGACTACTTCTTCTTTTGTAGATACAGATACAGGATTAATAGATTTTACAAAACTAAGTATTCAAAATGATGAAATACCTCAAGCAAAAGTAAATGGATTAGCAACAGGACTAGCAGCAAAAGCAAAACTTACTGTGTCTTCAAGCACACCATCTAACCCAGCAACAGGTGATTTATTTTTAGATACAGCACAAACACCAAACCAATTAAAATTTTATAATGGTACAGAATTTATTTCTACTAACCCAACATCAAGTATTCCTTCCTTTACCTCTTCTAATGCTTCACAAGTTTTAAAAGTAAATGGTACAGGAACAGCTTTAGAATATGGTAGTGTAGATGTAACAGCACTTGTACCTAAGACTTTTATGGGTGCAGCTTCTGGAGTAGCATCTTTAGACTCGTCAGCAAAGATACCAACAGCACAGATTCCAACTACCTTTGCTACACATACTTATCCATATGAAAAAGCTTCACCATCAAATGCAACTTTCTTAATTAAAAGATTATGGAAAGAATTAATACGTATTGATGGTTTAACAGCAGTTGTATCTTCTGGTACATGTACAATTCAATTAGCTATTGACGGAGTAGCAGTAGGAACATCGCAAGCTATATCTTCTACAAAAGCTGATGTTACCTTTGGTTCACCTGTATCTGTTGATGCAACAACATCATCAAAAAGATTACAAGTTATTATAACTAACAATTCGTCAGCAGCAGATTTAGAATTAGGAGTAGCAGCAGTATCAACTATCAGCCTAAGTTAATATGGCTTGGTACGATTCTTACTTTGGTGGAACCAACAAAGGAAAAGGCAACAATACATCCTCATCTACATCCACATCATCATCAACATCTAATTCATTTGGTAATTCTATGGTTCCAGATGTTTCAGGATACAATGCTACATCATCAAATAATTCTACTAACAACTCATCTGGATCAACAGTTATAAATAATAAGCCAGATAATAGTGTACCTAAACAAGATAATCCTTATTTATATGGTGGCACAACTAAAGAGGATTTAGCAAACGTAGGTTTTACAGGTGTAGGTGGAACCTCTTCAGAAGATAGAAGAAAAACAAGTGGTTACGATCCTAGTAAAAATGAAGGTGGAACAATAACTGAAACTACATCAGAAGGAGTAACAACTACTACAAATGCTTTAGGAAATAATCCTACAACAACATTTGTACCTGCAGGTGATAATAATGATTCAGGTGATGATAATAATAAAGAAGAAGAAAGTAATATATTACAAGATTTATTTGGTGATCAAAATGTAGATAACTTACCAGATGATAAAGCGTCACCGATGACAGCTGAAGAGAAAAGAAAAGCTATATTACAATTTAAATCATCAGTTGGTTATGACACTTTATCAGCAATGAACAAAACAAAGGCAGATGAGATTATTGCAAAGTTAAGTGCAGGTGAATACTTTGGATCAGATTTTGCTTCGATGCAAGGAACCAATAAGACAGGTAATGAGTTACTTGCAGCCAACAACAAAAGTGTATCTGACATCAGTGAAAAAGATGCATTAGCTTTATTTAAAATAGCTACACAAAACAAAGGTGCATCAACTGCAAGAGAAGCAGGGTTTTCTCAAACAGCAGAAGCTTTACTAAAATCATATGTAGAAACATTATCTCCAGAACAAAAATCTGCTTTTGAAGCTGAAGCAAGAAAGATTGCAAATGAAAACTTTAATGATCCAAGGAATGAACTAATAAACATTTATACGCAACCAGCATTATTAAGAAGATTAACAGGGTTATCTACACTAAATGAAAATCAACTAGCTTATGATAGTTTAGTTAATGAAGCTAGACAAGATAGAGAGTCAAGAAGAGATACACAAACTGGTCAAGTTAATGCAGCAACTAGCACACAAATGGGAACAGATACAACAGAACAAGGAGAGGCTGCAGGATATGGAACACTGATTGGATCAGACACTGCAACATCAGATTTTATTGATACTGATGGAGATGGTATTGATGATAGATATCAGAAAGGACCAAACCAACCTTATGAAGGTCCACCAAGAGATCCAAATACTAAAGGTGAAACAGATGCAACAAATCCAAATGTGACTACCAATCCTAATTCATTTGGTAATACAGCTTTATCAGGAGTCTTTAATTTAATTCCTGTTAAAAATAGATTTACTGGTAAGATTGAGTACATCCAAGCTCCAGTAAGAAATATAAACACAGGTGGCAGAAACTTTGGGAGTATAAGTATATGAGTTGGGGAAGTATTCTATCTACTGGTCTTAATATTTTTGGAGCTATCAGCTCCAAAAAATCAGGGGATAAAGCAGCAGCATTAAATGAAAGACTAACCGATGCACAAGTAGCAGCATTGGATCAACAAACTAAAATGCTTGGTGAGCAATATGGCATTGAAAAAGGAATAAGAAGTAATCTACTTAGAAAAATTTATGAGTATCAAGAAGTATTAGATGGTGTTCAAAGAGAATTAGGTGCAAGAGATATTGTTTCTGATGCAGACATTGCTGCTGAACAAGGAAGAAGATACAGAAGAAAACTAGATGATGCGAACAAAGCTTTATCTCGTGCAGGTAGTTTGACTCAAGCAGAATTAATTAACAGAGGATTAGATAACTCTACGTATGCAATACAAGCTCAACGTGAATTAGCAGACAAAGGATCAGAGTTATATGATCAAGCTTATACATCATCATATGATGAAGCATTACAATTCTTACAGAATAGAGATAACTTATTAAATCAATCACGTACTGGAGCTATTGATGAGAAGAGAGGTATATATGATTCTAGCATCAACGCATTAGGATCAACGATAGGATCAGTAAATCCTACAGCCTACTCTGGTGCATCAACAGGTTATGGTAATGCAGCAACAGCAGCTGGTAATAAAGCAGACAATCTAGCAGGAGCATTCGGATCAGCATTAGATGAATTACTTTATGGCAAACCTAAGCGTGTGAAAACTGAAGGTGGTTTAATAAATTATTTAGACAATAGGTAAATATGGCAAGTATATTTGATTACTATGGCTCCATGCGTAAAGGCATGAAGGATAGAGAGAAAGAAGTAGAAGCAACAATCCTCGCAAGACAAGATGCAATGTATAAACATTTAGAGAGGTTCCCTACTCTCGATGATGATTCTATTAATGCATATGGAAAACAATTTGGTATCAATGATAGTTTTTTAAAATCTGTAAAACAAAAACGTGATCAAAATGTATTTGAACAAGAGGAACAAAATAAACAATTAATTCAAAAAACTGCATCAGGTGATTTAGATATAATTTCTAAAGAGATTGCTAATGATCAATCTGCTTTAAACTTTAAATTTTCTGAAGAAACATTTGATAACAAAGTAGCGTTATCTGATTTAGATGTAAAAGCAAAAGAAGTTAATCTTGATCAATCACTACTGAATTTACAAGAATCAGATTTTGATTTTGGTGAAAAAAGAAAACAGTCAGCATTAGTATTTAGAAAACTACAATTAGATGTTGAAGGTAAAGCAATAAGTAATGAACAAGCTAAAGAAACATTACTACAAAATAAAGAATTATTTCCTTATGAGTTACAAAAAACAATACAGCAACTTGAGAAAGGTGAAATAGAAATTGATCAAGCATTACAAACTTTAACACAAGATGCATTATTATTTGATCACACACTAGAATCTAAAAGACTTGGTAATATAAAATCTAAAGAAGATATAATTAATCAATACAGAGAATACAATTACAATGCTACTGAAGAAGAAGTAAAAGAATTTTTAAAGATACTAGATGTTAATCCATCTCGTGCATTAGATATTGTTGCTTATCATAAAGTTAAAAAAGATAAAGAAGATCAAGAGATATTCTTACAAACATTAAATACACAAAAAGAACAAGCAGATGTTATTGGTCAACTATATCAAGATGCATTAAAATCAAATGGTTACAATCATCAAAAAGCAGTTGACTCAGTAATAAACTCTATAGCTTTACGTAATAACGAAGACTTAAACAAAGCAGCAGAATTAGAATTACAAAAATATAATCAAACAGAAGCTAATAAATTTAAAGCAAAAGAGTCATTAACATTTATATCAGAATATATTCCTGCAGGAACATCAATGGCACGAGCAAAAGAAATAATGACAACATTAAACATTGATCCTGAGTTACAAGCTATTGTTTTACAAGATGTAAAAAACACTTTGCAATCAGAGTTTATAAAAGCAGCATCTACTAATAGAGGTATATCAGAAGTATTCTTATCAGGCAATGAAGCACAAACACTTGATGTATTAAAAGGTTATGGTTTTGATGTTGATAATATGACTAAGTTAGAAATTGATCAGCTAAAAAATATTATATTTGAAAGTAACATGTATGTAGATATGAAAGATAAGTCAGTCATAGAGTCTGCAGGTAATGTACTTACAAACAATACTAAAGACATGCAAAACTTTATAACAGCTATCAGTGGTAGTTATGATGCTGATGCTATAGCTGCATTACATATGATGGTAGAAAATTATTATTTAACAACAGAAGATATAGGTATGATTGTTGAACAACTATCAACAATTAGAGGAACTGGTTTAGAAAAATATAACACATGGAAACAGGAGCATGGTAATAAATTTAAAACTCAACAACAATTTAAGAATGAATATATACAAAGTCTAACACAACAAAATACACCAATGTATCTTGATGAGAGTAATCAATTACGTACATCTGGTGAATCTGATGATGCTATTACTACTGAAGCTGGTTTGTCAGCGATGAACAATTACCTAAATGAAAAAGTAGATTTTATAGTAAATGGAACAGACTCACCTATTGAAAAAACAAACGCACTAATAAAACTAAAAGAAAGATTAATTAGTGACTTAGAATTAATGCAAAAAAATATTCAAGAAAATACTACTGATCCAGATTCAGATAAAGAATTTGAACTAGTATTAAATCAAGTAGAAATTGTTGAAAGAGTTATAGAAAATTCTGTCGAGTCATTACAGGGTGATGTTGCTGAAGAGAAAAAACAAAATGCTCAGACCGCTACTAATACAGAAACTTTTAAGTGGTTTAATGAAAACATTACTTCTATTATTGATGAGATTGATAGTACGCAGGGAATATTATCAGAAAAGAAAAGATTAAAAGGTAAAATAAAAGCAGAGATAAAAAGATTAAATGAATTAAATGGAACTAATGTAACTTATGATGCAGTAGTAGAGTCACTAAAATCTGCAGGATTATATCCAGAATTTGGTTCTTACGGAAAATTTGCAGACTAGGACGACACGAACACCCTTATTCCATTACTTGTATCTCTAAGCAAACAGAAACTGGAGAACTGGAGTGGGAACTAAACATAATAATATAGACTTTTCATCATACGGAACATCTACTGTTGAGAGAAACTCTCAAAATAAAACATTTGAAGTAAATAATAACTCAACTGATTTTAATATAGATAACCTTGAACCACATGAGATATTAAAAGACGCAAGATTCCTACAACTATTACGTGATCACTATGGTGACTCATACATGGGTTTTGATATTGAAGATGATGATGATGCAGTAAATGTATTCTTGGCAGACAGATATTTTAAAAACTATAACACTCTAGGTACAGGTTACGAATTAGCCAAGTCTGTTGGTGGATCACAAGATCAAGCTACAACTAGAACACTACAAAAAGCATTCAACAAACTACCTAACTTCTGGAATGATGAAGATAGAATGATGAGCAGGCTAGGTTTCCTTGCAGCTTCAGTCATTGCTGACCCTCTTAACCTAATAGGTTTTGGTGCAGGTGCAAAGGTAGGTAAAGCTGCAGCAACACAAGCATTAGCAAAAGGTGCAACAAAGAAAGAAGCAAAGAAAGCAGCATTGAAAGCTGGTGCAAAGAAAGGTGCATTAGTAGAAGGTATGGCTGGTGCAGGAGTTGGTGCAACATTTAATGCTATTGAACAAGGTAGAGACATCGCTATTGGTGATCAAGAAGGTTTTAGTACAGCTGAGTTACTTGGAACAACAGCATTGTCTGGTGGTGCAGGTGCAGTTTTTGGTGCAGGCTTTGGTGGTGCAGGTGGTAGATTTGCTGTACGTGATGCAAGTAAGTTTGGTAAAGGTGTAGATAAAGTATTATCTTCAAGAGCAACAAACGAAGCAAGTGGCTTTAGTCAAATGTCACAACGTGCAGATGAGATAGCTGGTGATGCAAAACCTATTATAGATAAAGAGATAGATGCAACATCACAAGCTGTTGATGATATTAATAAAAACCCAGATGACTTTCCTGATATTGATGATGCAAAGAAAGATGCAATAGATAAAAGACTATTTGCTTTACGATCAATCAAACGTATCCCAGATGCTATTAGTAAATTAGAACAACAACTAGCAGAAACAACTGATCCTAATGCACAAATAGAATTACAAAAACAAATACAAGATTATAAAAACATACAAGACAAAGTAGATAATGCAGCATCAGTAGATGATATTGATGAAGCTATTATTATGTTAACCAAAGAGACACCTGAGCCAGAAGGTGCAACTCCTAAAGTAGAAACAGAAACTACTCCAGAGGTTGAAACTGTTTCACAAAAAGCATTTAGTGAAGATGAAGTAGAAGAGTTTTACATTAAGATGGCTGACTCTTGGATGGAAGCAGATGGTGCAGTAGAAGCACCAGACTTAGCTAAACATTGGAGACAGAAGATAGAAGGATTAGATGAAACACAAATATCAGTAGAGAATAAACAGAAGTTATTAGACTACCACGACAAGATAATGAACTGGAATACTGTAGATCCAGAAGATACAGCTAAAGATGCATTAGATATAACAACAGCAAAAAGATCAGTTAACAAAGGTGGTAGACCAAGAAAGTTAGATTACAGCTTACTTGATGATGAACAAAGACAAGTATTAGAAGATAGAGTACAAAAGTTTAATGCAAAAATAAAAGCTAGAAATCCAGAAGCTAGTGGTTATTTCTTAAGACAACAAGAAAGACAATATCGTGAACTACTATTAGATCAAGCTGTATTAAAAAATAAAACAGTTAGACAGGTAAGTTCAAGAATAGGATCATTCTCAGGAGACAGCCCAGACAATCCTTTACCTAAAGGTGCAGGTAGAGTTATAGTTACTAAACCAGATAACACAAAAGCATTAGGTAGAGTACAAAGTTTCTTACGTAAAGGTGGTGGTCAAGGTGAGTTTATTGGTCGTAAACCAATTAAGTCAACTCTTATGCTTGACGAATTACAAGCTCGTGCTGAAGCTAAAGGTATAAAAGGTGCAATTAAATTTAAGTCTATATCTAAAAAAACATTAAAGACTAACGATGGTGAAGAATTAAAACTAGGTGAAACTGGATACTACTTACCATCTGCAGGAGAAGGTAAACAAGGTAAGGTATATAAAGACTTACGTGCAGTAAAAGTAAACAATGAAGGATTAGATCCTATTGATGCAGCTGATATTACCAAAACAGAAGTAGATACAACAGGTGATAATATAGCTCAACAAATTAGAGTGTTAGAAAAGAAAATAGCTGCAGGCAAAGGAACTGATGCAGATCAAACAACACTAGCTACTTTAAAATCAAAGTCAGTAGACGATGAAGCCGAAAGACAGTTTTTAGATGTAGTAAAAGAATCAGATGACAACACACAAAAAATATTAAGTGAAATTGTAGAGAGACAAGGTAAACCAGAAGTTAAACCACAAACTCCTGACACACCTAAAGTAGATGTTAAAGCTGATGCTAATCCAATCACTATCCCTGATGGTATGGTTATTGCTATTAGAAATGCAGAAGGCAAGATACGTATACAAACACCAGCACAAAAACAATTTGGTGAAGGTGTAGATAGATTACTTGGTAAACAAAAGAAAGAAAACTGGGAAGTAGGTTTTGTACCTGAAGGTACAAAAGGAGCAGATGCATTAGATGCATTTATGCCATACAACGTAAAAGATGAAGTTATAAAACTAGATATACAATCTGGATTTTATACAGTTTCAGGTAAACCAATGCCTGTTAAACCTTTCTATACACATCAAGAACTAACAGAAATATCAGTAGATTTATCTGATTTAAAAGGACCACTAAGTGAAGATGCACAAGGTGTAAATTTAGTTGATTGGTTTTTATCTACTGATGGTAGTGGTGGTAAAGCATACTCA
>CEOE01010407.1_pt1 | contig 13367 bp, 11 predicted proteins | sample 530211 | NCBI WGS metagenome assembly CEOE01 (sample SAMEA2619779, study PRJEB7988) | marine metagenome | isolation source: saline water (ENVO:00002010), including
CGGGACAGCAGCTCGCGGTGGATCGCATAGGCCTCGGTTGGGGCGAAGCCGCCAGCCTTGTTAGAAGCCGGGATTTCCAGCAGCCATTCGAACGGTTTTTCTTCCAGCAGCGCACCGGCCGCCGACAGCTTGTCCAGCGCGGCCTCGAAGGTTTTGGCGACATGCTCGTCCATATCGTCCATCACCATGGTGCCCGGGACCACCAGACGCATGCCCTTGACCGAAAACGGCGTTACGTCCGGCGGGGTTTCACCGGCCATGATGGCATCGAGCAGAGCACAGCAATCGACAGAGCGGGCCAGCGGGCCGATGGAATCGAGTGCCCATGATAGCGGGAAGGCGCCGTCCGTCGGCACCCGGCGGGCTGTGGGCTTGAAGCCGGTCAGGCCGTTCAGCGCGGAGGGAATGCGGACCGATCCACCGGTATCCGTGCCGATGCCGGCGGTGGCCATGCCGTCGGTGACGGAGATCGCGGCGCCGGAGGAGGAGCCGCCCGGAATACGGCCGGTCTCCCGGTCGAACGGGTTCTTCGGCGTGCCGTAATGCGGGTTGAGGCCGAGGCCGGAGAAGGCGAATTCGGTCATGTTGGTGCGGCCGAGGATCACGGCGCCGGCGGCACGCAGCCGGGCGACGACCGGTGCGTCTTCATCAGCGGCAGGCTCATCCTTGCGGGCGACGGACCCGGCCATGGTGACACGGCCCCTGATATCGAACAGATCCTTCACAGAGATCGGAATGCCTGCGAGGGCGGAGGGTACCACGCCTGCCGCGCGCAGCGTATCGCTGGCCTTCGCTTCGGCGCGGGCAGCATCGGCGAACACATCCGTGTAGGCCCTGCCGCCTTCACCCTTTGCATCCCCGATCCGGGCCAGTGCTTCCTCGGTCAGTTTTTCCGAGCTTGTTTTTCCGGCGGCAAGATCGGCGGCAAGGTCTTTTAGTGGGGCAAACATGGGCTTAACTCACAAGTGGCAGGGAATGAATATCGTAGGTGTGGGAAATCGTGGCACCGCGAACCGGATCCTCGATCTCCATGGCAAAACGGCTGGCGGGACGAATACCGCCGATGGCGGCGAAGGTACCCAGCATCATGACAGAACCTGATGGCAGGGCGCCATTGGCATAACGTTCCATCATTTCCTCCGGTCGGCGCATGGCTGCGAGCGCGCCGTCCTGATAGGGCACTTCGGTGCCGTCGATGGTGGCGCGGGCTCTGAGCCGGAGATCGTCCCAGTGATCCAGCAGATCTTCGAGCGGCCAGGCTTCCCGGGCGAGGATTTTCGGGCACATCTGTTTCGAGCCGGCAACCGAATAGGCCTCGGCGGCCCGGTCCGTATGATCGGAGCCGACAGTGACCCAGATGCCTTCATCGGTGGAGACCAGCACAGCCTCGACTTCGCCTGACGTGTCCGGGCCGACGACCTGGATGGCGTCGTCCTGCATCAGTACATTGACGGCATTGCGATAGAATAGCGGGGTTTCGCTCGGCGGGGTGACGCCGATGGCTTTCAGCTCATCTATATGATGCTGGAGCGCGTCCGTATCCCGGCCGGTCCAGCCGCAGACGATGAGGTCGGATACAGCGACGGCAAGCATGCCGCCATCGGGTTTTTCAAATCGAAGCGTAACCGTGGCGCCGTCGCGCATGAACGAGCTCCCTATATCATCGGATCGGTAGCCGATACGGCAAGACAAGAAACGATATCCGCTTCCGCCGCGCCGGGAAAGACAGCGGCGAGCAGTTTTACAAGAGTTTCACGCAGCGGCGGATCAAGTGGTTGACCGAGCGCCGCGAGATAGTGTGTCAGGTTTTTTATGCTCGTCTGAAGAAGCGGTGCCTTCGGATCGGAAGACAGGGTGCTGAAGCGCTCGTAAAGTCTGCTCTGCTGAATTTTTTCAGCGTCAAGCTCAAGCGCGGCAAGTCGCTTGTGGAGGCTTGCGATGTGCTTATCTGCGGCTATGGGCTTGAGGTGTCGGCGTACCGTGCGCAGAGGTACGATTACCGGGTCCGCCCATTCTCTGGCGAGAACAACCGCCTGATCTGCATGGGCCCGGTCAAGAGCGGTCCCGCGGGAGCCTAGCCAGCAGCAAAGCAGGATAAGATTCACGTCTAACGCGAAGCGGTCCTGCAGAGCCAGGCATCCGGCGGCCACGTCTTTCCGGCTATAGGTCGCGAGGGAATAGATCCAGAATGGGGTGTCAGGCACGCTCATACGTCTTGTCTAGCATGCAAAAGCGGCCTACCAAACTATTGTGCTTTGCGATATGACAGACCGTCTCATCATACAAATTGTAACGGATTGCCTTGTTGGAACAGGACCGCGAAGAACTGTCCCGCCGGCTCGAAGAGCTGAAGATAGAACACCGGGACCTTGACGATGTGATCGCGCGTCTGGCGGATGACGGCCCGTTCAATCAGCTCCAGATCCAGCGCCTGAAAAAGCGCAAGCTGCTCCTGAAGGATCAGATGATCAGGCTTGAGAGCCAGCTACTGCCTGACATCATCGCCTGAATCTGTTGGCTCTCAGCTAACGACTTCACGGGCGGCATGCCGAAGGATATCGGTGGCTTTGGCAAGCTCATCCCCTGAAATGGTGAGGGGCGGGGACAGGGTGAGAAGCCGTCCGTCGGTTGCTCCTGTATTGAGGCCAAGTCTGTAGCAGGCGTCTTTCAGGGCTTTTAGCTGGCCGGGATTTGAGCAAGCGACAGCCATGGAGAGCCCGAGGCCGGTAGCGACCTCGTATGCCGGAATTTCCTCAATCATCCGCTCCAGCACAGTTAAAGCGCCCCGACCTTTGACGGCTGATGAAGTCACCAGATTTTCCGCTTCGATAATCCGTAATGTCTCAATGCCGGCACGGGCCAGGACCGGGTTTTTCTGGTGCGTATAATGTCCGATCCCGAGATGTCCGGCGACATCGAGCTCAGTTCTGGCAATCACCGCCGAGAGCGGCAGAACACCGCCGCCAAGGGATTTCCCAAGGACCGTCACATCCGGCGCGATGCCGGTATGTTCACTGGCAAACAGCCGTCCGGTCTTGCCGAGGCCGGTCGGTATTTCATCGAAAATCAACAGGGTTTCTGCCCGGTCGCAAAGAGTACGAACCTCTGGCCAGAACCAGTCGGGGGCGGCTTGCCCTGTGGATCGGACAGGCTCAGCGATGAGTGCGGCTATCTGATCGCCTTCAAAGATCTTTTTCAGACCGTCGAATGAGCCTCGGGCGCAGGTCTCCGGATCTTCTCCCTGTCGTCGCGGCCAGTAGGATGGGGCGTGATGACACCCTTCAAGCGCCGGGAGGCCATTTCTCTCACCGGCAGTTCCGCCAACCGAGAGTGCGCCGAGCGCGGCGCCATGCCAGCTTCCGTCAAAAGCGACAGTGCTGGTCCGGCCGGTTGCGATATAGGCGAGCTTGAGGGCCATTTCGATGGCGTCGGCACCGGAAACACCGAGCAGCACCTTCGCCGGGCCATAAGGCCAGCAGGCAGCAAGCATCTCCGCCAACTCGACGGGAGGCTCGGAGGTGAACAGCCGTGGGGTGAAGCTGAGTGTGTCGAGCTGTTCTTTCAGGGCGGCGATCAGTTTTGGGTGCCGGTAGCCGATATTGTGGCAAGAGTTGCCGTGAAAATCGAGGAACCGGTGACCGGTCTCGTCTGTTGCCCAGGCGCCCTCGCACGTGACGAAAACATGGTCGACGGGGGTGGAACCTGCCTGATGCAGAAAGGCCGATGCATCGCGTGTTTCCAGTGCCGTCATTGCGCCTGCCTCCCCAGAATATCAGGTGCCGGGACTGAAGCACGAAGCCGGGGCGTGTGGAAGCGGTCAGTCCATGCTTGTAACTGCAAGCGCCGCTCCTATAATGCGGCGCTTCTTTGGCCTGCCCGGTCTTGCCCGGGACCGGGTCGTGACGGAAGCAGGAATGCGTATATGGCCAAGGCCGCGACACCTCTTGTCGGTATCATCATGGGCAGCCAGTCGGATTGGGAAACCATGAAGGAAGCCGCCCTCATTCTCGAAGCCCTCGACGTTCCGCACGAAACCCGGATTGTCTCCGCGCACAGGACTCCGGCCCGCATGGCGGAGTATGCGGCGACGGCACGGGAGCGGGGCATCAAGGTGATCATTGCAGGCGCCGGCGGCGCCGCGCATCTGCCGGGTATGGTGGCTGCGCAGACCACGCTCCCGGTGCTGGGTGTTCCGGTCGAGAGCAAGGCTCTCAAGGGGATGGACAGTCTTCTCTCTATCGCCCAGATGCCGGGCGGTATTCCCGTTGGAACTCTGGCCATCGGCAAGGCCGGTGCGAAGAACGCGGGCTTACTCGCGGCTGCGATCCTGTCGAATGAGGACGAAGCTTTGCACACTCGGCTGGATGACTGGCGCAGGGCGCAGACTGAATCCGTTGGCGATGTTCCGGTGGATGCGTGATGACTGACGTATTGGCTCCCGGTTCCGTCATCGGGATTATTGGCGGCGGTCAGCTTGGCCGCATGACGGCGCTGGCGGCGGCACGGCTTGGCTATCGATGCCATATCTACACACCGGAAGAAAACAGCCCAGCCTCACAAGTGTCCGAGAAGACCACGGTCGCTTCCTATGAAGACGAGAATGCGCTGGCGGAATTCGCCGCAGCCGTCGATGTCATTACCTATGAGTTCGAGAATATCCCTGTAGATACCGTACAGCGCCTCTCGAAACTGGCGCCGGTACGACCAAGGCCGAGTGTGCTGGCGGTCTCGCAGCATCGTGTCGCCGAAAAGGATTTCGCGCGCGATTCAGGGGCGGGAACTGCACTCTATCAGGGTGTCACCGATCTTGATCAATTGCGCAACGCTGTGTCGGAGATCGGCCGTCCGGCGGTCCTCAAGACATGTCGCTTCGGTTACGATGGAAAAGGGCAGGTCAAGATCACGGCGGAGACGGACCTTGCAGCGGCCTGGGCGTCCCTGAAGACAGACGATGCGGTGCTTGAAGGTTTCGTTTCTTTCGAGAAGGAAGTTTCCGTCATTGTCGCGCGCGGTGTCGACGGTACGGCTTTGGCTTTCCCCGTCGCGGAAAATCATCACGTCGATCACATCCTGAGCACCAGCACGGTGCCGGCGAACATTCCCGAAGCAACGGAAAAGGCCGCCCGGGCTACGGCCGTTGCTTTGGCGGAGAGACTAGAACTAGTTGGCCTTCTGGCCGTCGAAATGTTCGTGACGGAAGAGGGCGATGTTCTCGTTAATGAAGTCGCCCCGCGTCCGCATAATTCCGGGCATTGGACGCAGGATGGCTGTGCGACATGCCAGTTCGAGCAGCTCGTACGCGCGGTGACGGGGCTGCCGCTGGGGCCAGTGGATGTGTTGTTTCCGACTGTGATGCAGAACCTGATCGGTGACAAGGCCGATCAGTGGCTGGATATTGCCGCCGAGCCGCACGCGAAGTTGCATCTCTATGGCAAGACCGAAGCTCGCCCGGGCCGTAAGATGGGGCATGTGAACCGGATCAAGGTTTCCTGATCGGAAGTTTCCCGTGCTTTAGGAAATAATGGACTGCTTCTCCCATCCGCTGCGCCCGGTCAGACACAAGGGTTGGAGCGGATCGCGACTTCACGGGGTAAAGGTTCGGGAACAGGATGTCCCTGCCGTCGCCGACAAATAAGTATGATTTCTGCAAGCCGATGACCGGAATGCCGATCGAACACGCCAGAGCGAGTGCTGCCGTACCGGGAGATACAGCCAGATCGAGGCAAGACATCAGTGCGGCGACGCGATCCAGTTCCTTTGTCTGGTCCAGATCGGGAAAATCATGAACCGTGACACCCGTTTTTTCCCGTAGCTCCCTGATTTCGTCTGATGGGGCGCCATATTGCAGGTTTATCAGGGTGAAACGTTCGGTCGGTATCTCCGCGATCAATTCTTCAAGGGATAAATAAGCGATTTTTCGATGGTCTGTGATCAAGGTTCCACTGCGCCAGCACAGGCCGAGATATGGAGCCGGGCCGCATTCTCTCAAACGCTTTTGCCATTCCGACCGCATACTCTCGTCAGGTTTGAGATATCCGTTTCGAGGTTCCGATTTGCGTGATCCGTGGCGGTAGAGGGCGGGCAGATCTCCGGATATCAGGCTATGGGTGAAGTGGTGCTCGTTCTGAGTGTTTTTGTAGTCGTGGGTCGTCTCGCCGTTTGGGCCGGGCTGTAGTTGTTTCTCAATCAGGTTCAATCCAGGAAAGCTGCGCTTCAGCAGAGGGAACAGCCGGGCGTCTGTCTCGACGGTCACGTGCTCGATTTCCTCCAGCAGCTCAGGCAGGCAACTGAGATGTATAATGTCGTCGCCGATCCCCTGTTCCGACGCGATCAGGAGATGGTCTGGCTTACCGCCATCTGGCGTCCAGGGGCTGGGTAAGTGGAACCGTTTCGCGGCCTTGGCCATGTCCAGCCGATATGGCCAGTATCTCCACCCGGTCTCGATGTCGCCGATACTGAACGCCGAAAGGCTCAGGTTAAATCCGATGTCTCCAAATTTCGGCGAAACAGTGAGGCCATAGCGGGAGATGAGAATGGAGCTTTCGAACTGTCCGAGGTGATAGGTGGCCGTCGCAAGGGAGTTGTAAGGGCCGATCAGTTCCGGAGCTAGAATCGCACCTCGTTGAGCCGCCTTGGCGACGGACTCATACTTCAGCTCGCTATAATATTCGGCTGCAAGCTGCTCCCAGGCTTTGGCAGATGAAGGCTTTACGATGGTCGCAAGCCGCTTAGGAAACAAGCCTCTCCAGCGGGAGGTATCCGGGAGGTCGTCGCCACGAAAATGGGCATAGAGTTCGTGCCGGCTTGGATCAAGCAGTACTCCCTGCTTGGCGACTTTGTCCGCAGCGGCGATTCTTTTCAGGGCAGTATGGGTTCTCTGCAAATGGAAATAGGGCTCCACGGATTCTGGGGCCATGTTGCGAGCCTGACCGAAAGCCTCTGCGGCCATCTCGTATTTATTCGTCGTATAGAGAGCAGAGCCGAGGCGTAGCCATGCTTCCGCATTACCGGGCATGAGGCGAACCGCTTCCCCGGCTTTCTCCACTGCCTTGTCGGGGCGCCCTGTTTCCAGTGCGACAATGGCTGAATTGAGGAAGGCGGAACCCGATGCAGGATTGATAACGCATGCGTGCCCATAGGCTTTTTCTGCGCGAATCAGATCCCCTGAGCTGCGCAGAGCGCTACCAAAATGATCATAGTAGGAAGCTGCCTCCGGTCGCTGCAGAATGGCCTGCCGGATCAGCCGGGCACCTTTATTTGCGGCTCCTTGCTGAAACTCAAGAGTGCCCAGCAGGTGCAATATGTCCGGGTTCGGCCCAACGGACGCACGGAGTTTCTCGTAGATCGGTCGCGCTGTATCCAGGCGTCCGGCTTCGTGCTGCGCGATCGCTTCGGCGAACAGTTGCTCGAGATTTCCGGTTTCCTGATTCACCGTGCCTGCTGCCGGTGTCATCGATATGAAGCCCTGTTATTCGTCGCGCTTGAAAACCCACCAGTTTGAATCACCAAATCCGGTCAGTTTGTCCCAGAAAAACCCGGCTTCGACGGGGTGCCAACCGGGGTTCCGTTCCATGAAGAGCTCGCCGTAGTCAGCTTTCCAGAGCATCTCGTTCTGGCCGCGATACTCCACCTCCTGAAGGTGTTTGGAATAATACTCCGTCATCAGCACGTACTTGTTAGCGACACGCCCAAGTTCCGAAAGGGCGTTATCCAGGGAATCCGGTTCTACATGGATCAGGACGCCCGATGTGAAAGCCATGTCGAAATGCCGGTCCGGAAACGGGATCGATTGCAACCACCCTTCGACGATGTTGCCTTTGGCGGTTACGCCAGCAGCAATCGCTTTGGCGCGAGCTTTTGCATTCGGCTCGATAGCATGCAGTTCAGCGGAGGTGATGTTCGAGAGGGCGCGCAGGGCAATACCGACATTGCAGCCGCATTCCAGAATGGTCGCGGGCGGGTCAGCAGCCATGCACTCCCACATCTTCGCGTAGGCGCGGGTATAGTCGCGCACGCGTTCGGCTGTTGCGGAGTTGCGTTCGGCATAGGCATCGCCGAACCGGCCCCGCCACGTATCAAGCTGTGCCGTAATTGTTTTCTCGTCCACCGGACTCACTCCTGGAAATACTGAAGAATTCGTAGGCTGGGATCGGATCACGGTGACCGGAGCGAAGTATTGCCCCAGCCTGTTCTCCGGCATTCAGTAGCAGATCCACGATAGACATGAAGCCTAGGAATCCGGATCCGCACTGAGGGTAAATCGGGTGATCGTAGCGCTGGAACACCACATTGATGCCCGCCTGCTCGAAGGACTTTGTACCGCCCAGGCCGATATAGTTAGCCGAACCGGGAGCGCTGACATAAGTATCGGCGCCGTAGAGACGGCAAATCTCAATCAGCCGGGTAACGCGGCCATCGAAATGTGGAAGAGATTGAGCGCGAGCCGTTTTAGTGTTGATTCCCAGACGCTCCATCGCGAAGTGGATGAAAGCGATATTTATGTCCGCGAGGCAGGCGTTGTCGGAAATGGATGACAAATGTTTTTCCAGCGCCGGGAATTCGCTGTCAAAGGCATGAGCGCCTGAATATTCCTGAAGCAAGGTCTTTACGAATTTCCGCATGCGGCGTTCGGGGTGGACAATCGCAGTGTCGAGATTGGTGCCTTCACTGAAGCGAGCGGAGACAGGCAGCGATATCCATTTGCTGCCCTGACTGGTCTTGACCCGGTTGCGGCAATGCCAGGATTGCTTGGAGAATCGCACGGTATCAAGGAAAACGAACTGATCGACTTGATCGATCAGATCGAAATATCCCATCCAGGGGAGCCATGTCGGTTGCATGATCGCAACGCGCATCTTCGTCTCCTAGGCACGCCTCCCGGCGATGACCATTGTTCGACCAAGCCCAGCCTGCCCGAAGGCTTTGTAAAGGCGCCTGCGGACCTCGGTTGGGATCGACCGCTCGAACGCGACACGCCTGTTATGGCAGTCGGTACCGAGTGTTCGATCTGAAATATAATCAAAGCCGAGCAGAAGCCATAGCTCCATCGGAAACTCGCCATGTCTATGAAAGGGCATGATCCCGACATCGTGCATCATGGCTTCAACGGCATCGAAGCTAAGGTAGTTGATATGCCCTGGCGGTGAGACCCACCATTCTTTCAGATCAAGCGAATCGACCGCAGCCATCTGCAGCGCGTTGAAATCGTTTCCTCCACGAACTATCAGAACACCGCCAGGCTTCAATATCCTGGATGCGGTCTTCAGGTTGTGTACCGGGTCATGCGTAAATTCGAGAACATTGTTGAAGACGATCGCATCGAGGCTCTCTGGCTTGATCGTTCCATCCTCAAAGAGACCATCCAGAGAGCCTTCGAGAGCGTCCAAACCCTTGGATTTCACTGCTTCGACAGCATCGTTGGCCAGATCGATGCCGAGCGGCTCGAGCCCTGCCTGCTTCATGTCACTGACAAGTTCACCGAGCCCGCATCCGACTTCGGCGGCTCGCTTCCCGGGCGCGAACTCCAGGAGAATATCGATGATGTCTTTGTGGACGGTTTCCCGGAGCCAGTTTTCCTGATCGGCCGCCTCGCTGCCGCCGCGGCTGGCTCGCGCTATATCAGAGGCAAGCTGACCCTCGTTTATGAGCTCGTAATACTGTTCTGCATAAAAACGGTCGAGATCTTCCCGCGTTGGCATCGGGTCAAGAACGCGATGCCCGTAACGGGAGGCGGGTTTTGTGCTGTATTTGCTCAATCTTCTGAGCCTTTCATTTCCAACCCGTTTCGGTCGGAGTTGATTGCCCGATTCTGGACTTAAGCCTTCTTTATTTTACGCAAACCTAAGCGTGGTTCGCCAGTTTTGTTTCGCGGGTCCTAAATCGATGGTTGGATTGTTGTTGCTCAGGTCCGCGCATAAAGCTTCTCAAGCTTGTCTCCGTAAGCGTCCCGGATCAAATGCCGCTTTAGCTTCAGGGTGGGTGTCATCATGGTGTTTTCGGTGGTGAATGCTTCGTCGGCAATAAGGAAACGCCGCACTTTTTCGCTCTGGGTAAGGCGAGCGTTGCCGCGCTCCACGGCGGCGCCCACGGCTTTTACAAACTCCGTGTCCTCTCTCATCGCGGAAAGCGTTGGTTCGATGTTATGTGCCGAAGCCCATTCGTCGATAAATGTCTGTTCCGGGACAATGACGGCCACCAGATAGGGGCGCTTATCCCCATAAGTCATGACCTGGGCGATTTCAGGCTCGACCGTCAATTGTCCCTCGACCCGGGCTGGGGCAATGTTGTCGCCGCCGGAATTGACGATAATGTCTTTCTTGCGATCGGTGATGTGAATGTAGCCGTCCTCGTCGATCCGGCCGATATCGCCGGTATGCAGCCAGCCATCGACGATGGTGCTGGCCGTCGCTTCCGGATCGCCCCAGTAACCTTTCATCAGAAGCTCGCCGCGTATCAGGATTTCTCCGTCTTTCGCGATCCGGACCTCGACATCCTTCAGTGCTGGCCCGACCGTTTGAATCTTGATCAATGCGCCCCGGTTGCAGCTGACCACGGGCGAGGCCTCGGTTTGACCGTACCCCTGCAGGACTGTCACACCGAGCGAGAGAAAAAAGGTGCCGATATCCGGGTTGAGTGCCGCTCCGCCGGAAACAAAGGCCTTGAGTCTGCCACCAAAGCGGCCGGCGACTTTCTTGCGTACGGCTTTCTCGAGCAGGGCATTTTCGATCCGCTCCAGCAGCGTGAGACTTTGGGGGGCATTGTATGCCTTTCGGCCGAGAGCGACGGTGCGATGGAAAAGCTTTGCGCTCAGTCCGCCTTTGGCATCGACGCCCCGAGTGATGCGGTCATGCAGCACCTCATAAAGGCGTGGTACGGCCGTCATGATTGTCGGCCGCGCCTCGGTCAGGTTCTGTGAGACTTTTTCAGGACCCTCTGCGTAGTAGATCTGAGCTCCTATGGAGATCGGAAAATGCAGGCCGCAGAGATGCTCGTAGGAATGGGATAGCGGCAGTAACGACAGAAATACCTCATTCTCCAGACCGCAACCGCGCAGGAGATCGTGAGCGCCCTCGCAATTTGCCAATAGCGAGCCATGCGTCAGCATTACCCCCTTGGGGCGGCCGCCGGTACCGGATGTGTAAATCAGGCTACAGACCTCGTCGCGTTGCAGTGCTGCCGCCCAGTCGGTGGGATTTTCTTCGATCGTTTCCCCCCGTTGGAGGAAACTGTCCCAGCTGAGGACAGAGAGCGTGCTGACTGGAGGTTCAGAGAGCGTGTCGATCGTGATCAGAGATTTGCAGGTCGTGGTTTTTTCGGCGGCGGGCAGAACTTTTTCCACCAGGCGAGCGGCCGACACCACGGTGGCTTTTGCGCCGCTATCCTCAAGCACATGGAGATAATCGTCGGTGGTGTAGGTCGTATAGGTCGGAACCGCGATGGCTCCGGTCGCCATGATGGCAAGGTCGGCGATCACCCATTCCGGCCGGTTTTCCGAGACGATCAGGACGCGATCACCCTTTTCGATACCAATCGCCCGCAGCGCCTTCGCGAAACGCCGGACGGCATCCTGAGTCTCGCCATAAGTCATGGGCTGATAGGTGCCGTTTTGTTTTGCCCAGAGAAACGGCCGGTCTGAATACGTCTCGGACTGGTCGAAGAACAGCGTTGCGAGATTTCGTACTGCCTTGTAGTCCATTATTAGTGTTTCCTCCCGTGGTCGCTCGTTTCTTGGCGGCTCTGGATAAGTTTAGCAGACGAACGATCTGTTGAGTGTTCGCGCTCACATTAATGAAACGAATGGATAAACAGATGGCCGATGCCGCACAATCCGAACTTGGCGCTCTCCCCGAATGGGATCTTTCCGATCTCTATCCCGGACCGGACTCGGAGGCCCTGACAAAGGACCTGGAGAAGCTTGCCACGGATGCCAAGGCTTTCAATCATCGTTATGCCAGGCAAGTTGAAAGCCTCGACGGCGCCGCGCTTGGCCAGGCTATCCAGACTTACGAGCTGATGGATGAGATCACGGGGCGGATCATGTCCTATGCCTATCTCGTCTATGCAGGGGATATGAGCAGCGCCGAGAACGGCCGCTTCTTTCAGTCCATGCAGGAAAAGGTCAATGCCGCCGGTACTGATTTGCTGTTCTTCACGCTGGAGATCAACAAAATAAGGGGGCACGTTATGGACAGCCTCCTTGAGGCGCCGGAGCTCGCTTATTACAAGCCCTGGATCCGTGATGTCAGGGCCTTTCGGGATCACCAGCTTTCCGATGAAATCGAAGAAAAGCTGCACGAAAAATCGGTAACCGGTAAATCGGCCTGGGTCCGGCTTTTTGACGAGACCTTCGCCCGCTTGCGCTTCCCGTTCGACGGCAAGCAACTGACCTCCGCGGAGGTTCTGGACAAGCTGAGCCATAAGGACGGCGCGATACGCGAGAAGGCGGCGAAGAGTTTTGCCGGCGTGCTGAAAGAGAATATCGGCCTCTTCGCCCTGGTCACCAACACGCTGGCCAAGGACAAGGCCATTGAGGACAAATGGCGCGGCTATGAAAGCCCGATCTCGGGGCGCAACCTGGCCAATCAGGTCGAGGACGAGGTGGTGCAGGCGCTGTCCGACGCCGTGACCGGCAGCTATGACCGGCTGTCGCACCGTTATTATGCGCTGAAGGCGAAATGGTTCGGTGTCGATGCGTTGAACTATTGGGATCGTAATGCGCCGCTGCCGGACGACGACGACACCACGATCCCCTGGGCCGAAGCCCGGAAGACAGTGCTCGACGCTTATGGCTCCTTTTCGCCCGAGCTCGCCGAAGTCGGCCAGCGTTTCTTCGACAACGCGTGGATTGACGCGCCTGTGCGGCCCGGCAAGGCGTCCGGTGCCTTCGCGCATCCGACGGTGCCGAGCGCGCACCCGTATCTGCTGCTGAACTATCAGGGCAAGACCCGGGATGTGATGACGCTCGCCCATGAGCTTGGGCATGGCGTACATCAGGTGCTCGCGGGCAAGCAGGGGCAGCTTCTGTCCGACACGCCGCTGACACTGGCGGAGACGGCGTCTGTCTTCGGAGAGATGCTGACTTTCCGCGCCGTTCTCGCCTCCAAGACCGATCCGAAGCAGCGCCGCACCATGCTGGCCAGCAAGGTCGAGGACATGCTGAACACGGTGGTCCGGCAGATTGCCTTCCACCAGTTCGAGACCAAGGTGCATGCGGCCCGCAGCAATGGGGAGCTAATGCCGGAGGATCTGGGCGATATCTGGATCGAGACCCAGACAGCCAGCCTTGGCCCGGCAATCAAGTTCGACGACGATTACCGGACTTTCTGGTCCTACATCCCGCACTTCATCCATTCGCCGTTCTACGTCTA
>CEOE01042845.1_pt1 | contig 13334 bp, 12 predicted proteins | sample 530211 | NCBI WGS metagenome assembly CEOE01 (sample SAMEA2619779, study PRJEB7988) | marine metagenome | isolation source: saline water (ENVO:00002010), including
TTTACAATGAATGATGATGTAGATATTGTTGTAGATGATTTACTTTCGCAATTAAAGGGTGTTAACGCTGCCCAAAAAGAAATTGATAAACAAGAAATAAACTTAGATAAAGAAAAATTAGAAGATTTTTTATTACAATACTCTGGCAAGTTAATTAAAGGTAGTGTAGATTATGTCGAGGATGTTAAGCAGTTTATTACATCCGCCCCTGATGCTAGAGATGTAGATGCTTTGAGTAAACTAATCGGGGCATCAGCTTCAGCTATTGAAAGTCTAAATAAAATTCTTTTACAAGATAAAGCTAATGAAGCTAAAATACAAGTTAAAGAAATGGATATACAAAGTAAAAAGGAATTACAAGATAAAAGTAATGAGCGTATAGGGTTAACTATTAATAGAGAAGAATTACTTAAACAATTGATTGACGATGCAAAGGTAATTGATGCTGATGTAGATAATAATTAAACTCCTGTAAAAGGTGTATTAATAGTTGTAGTTGTATACAAATTATTGTTAAATATATCTAGAATATTTTGAACTCCTTCAATATTATTTTCATAACTTACTAAATATGCTTTATTATCAGGTTGTTCTCGTATATTTAGATTTTTATAAAATGTAATAATATCGCCTAGATTTTCACCAAAAACTTGGAATATTTTACTCGTCTTTACATTGGTAAGTTCTTTCTTAGTTACAGATACAAAATTATCATAAACTAAGTTAGCTCCATGTGATGTTTTAGAAATATTTTCTTGACCATAGCCTGCTAAATTACGAAGATTTCTTTTTAATAAAGCATCGTTTTTTAAAGACATTTTTTTAAAGTTTTTTAATAAACGTTTACTAACTTTATTATACATTATAGGGGGTATCGTAATAGGTGGTCCGCTTGATTCTAAATTATATAAGGTATCAAAAATAGGCGTATTAGTTAAACCTAAATTATGATTTACTTCTAATGTCATTCCTATATCATCTGAATATGCAGAAAAAATACTTTCATCAATATCATTTACATTTTTTAATATAGTTAGTTTAAAAATATAAAGTAAATTTTGAAATTTTTCATTCAAATACAATTTAAAATTATTCGGTAATTCACTATTGTTTATTAGTAACTTTTTATTATTCAGATCAATATACTTTTGTGTAAGATTTTTAATTACATTATCTGAGCTTGTAGTATTGTCTAATTCTATAAAAAAATTTACCACATCCAAAGACACGTCTTTAAAAATGTTTAGTAACTCTGAACTGCTTTCATAGAAACTAATATTACCGTTTATTATAGTATCAGCAAGTTCAGGTAGAATATTTTTCTTATTAGTTGCCATTAGTCAAGATCCTCATTAAATTTTAAATCATCAAAATAATATGTTTTAACTGCAAATATTTTATTAATATATAAATCATCTTTTATAAAAGTATGCTCAACATTAATTATAAAATATGTACCTAGAAATCTATCGTCAAATTTATTTTTTGGGTCTAAACTAGCTCTATCAATAGTTACAAACTTTCCAGATTTTCTAAACATTTGCCCCTTTAATGTAACTTCAACCCCTAAATTAGACATTATAGTACTCTTTAAAAGTTTATTCAAACCTTTAGATAATCTTATATTTTCATTACCACTATATAAATTATAAACATTTTCATAGTTAAAATTTAATTTTTTTAAATTAGTATTAATTTGCGATGGGAACGGTTCTCTTTTACCTTTCATACTTTGAACGTAATTATTAGTAAATTTTTCTTTAGAGTTATTTATATTACTATCGCTTTGCAAAATATTAAAAGTTTTATCCTCAAAATTATATTCATGTACTAATTTAGTATTAACTTTCTTGTTTAATATATCAAAACTTGTATTGAAAAATCTAACATTTAATGCTTGGCTTTTTTCATTAAAGTCTGGTGTATTTTTAGATGATTTACCGCCTTGATTACCAACTTTATCTTTTCCAGCTCCAGAAATTTTTATTTTTTCAATTGTATATGGTCCACTTTCATCTTTATAATTAGCTCTATCAAAAAAACTCTTCATATTTATTAATGTATATTTACCGGTAAAATAATCTTTTTTAAGTATACTAAAATCTTTAGAATCTAAATTACTAACATGCAAATCTAACAAGTAGTTAAAGTCATCAATTGCCTTTTTGTATGGGTTGCTGCTATAATTTACTATTGTAGCTCCATTTTCAAAATCTATATAATTTGTTTGTCTACTATTTGAAGAAGATCTATCGATATAAAATATATCTTCATCTCCTTGATTTAATGTAAATTTTAATAATTCCCTAATCATGATGCCAGTATTATTTCCCCTTTCATCGTTATCTAAATTAAACAGAGGTACACCTGATAGAGCATTACTTCCATTAAAATTTATTGTATTTATAGAGTTAAAATATATATTTTTTTCCAATAGCTTTCTTTCATCTAAATCATATAACTTTAATTTTTTATACAACGTGCCATCAATAATAGTATCAGTATCTTCAACTACTGTAAATAAATTTCTTAATGAAAAAACTGCATTATATTCTGCTGATTCTTCTAATTTATAATCTTCTTTTGTACTTTTGAGAGGTATAATTTCAAAAAATAGAACATCTCTACCATCACCTCTAAACGTAAACCCATTTTGGTAATTTTCAGAAGTAGGAACCGTTCTTTCAATTGCATGATTATCATTATATAACATTATTTCCGCTTTCAAAAAAGGATCAAATAAATCATCTACTAGTGATATATTATAAAGTGCTCCTTTAGATAGGTCTAATCTATCTCCATCCGGATTAACTAAAACAGCTCTAATATGGTAAAATTGACTATCAATTTTATATGAATTTGCTTTAGCTTCTGCACCATTTAAATTATTTCTAATATAATCACTTCTCATTATAATTGTGTTTCAATTGAATCAAGAATTTGTTCAACGTATGTTGGTTTTAATAAACGTATTTTTTTACCATCTGGTAAATTCTTTATAGGGTTAGTTATATTATTTAAAATTAATATTAACCACCATAAATCAGTAGTACCGTATGCGTTATAAGATAAAGTAGTCAACGGTATACCTTTAGGTAAAACTACATGATAGAATAATCTTTCATCTATATTATCCGGTAAAGATATTTTTTTATTTATATTATAATAATAAAAGTTTTTATCACCAGTGTTATAAACTTTAAATATATTTTCATATCTAGTTAAATCTAAATTTTTTAAATCAATAATATTATTTTGATAATTAGCCATTATACTGCTCCTTTCTCTCTAACTTTAATTACAGGGTCTCCTAAACTACGAATTAAGAAATTTTTTGTTTCTTTATTTAGACCTTCGAAAGTTATTTTAATATTATAAGCATCAGGTACTACAGTATTAATTGAAGTACGATCATCTAATGAAGGGTTACCACTTACACTATTAAAACTAGGTATATCAATACCCATTGTTCTTCTATTTCCTACAAAATCTACTTGTATTTGAGATATATAGCTATAGGGCATATATGCCATACCTTCAATATAAAATTCATATATAACAGGTAATTCAAGTAAATTTCTATTAATTCTACCTGGTTTATTTTGATATATTAATCCAAAAATTAGTTGCCAATTTCTTTTTATATCTTCATAACTACCGGTATTCAGTAAAGGAAAAGTTATATCAAATGTTTTACCATCTTGACCGAACTGAAACTGTTTACTCTGTTCAACGTAAACACCGGGTTTATCCATAAAAGCTACTCCTCTTACTGCGTCGAAACCTGTTTGTAAAGTTTGAGATATAGTATCTAAACCCGCTAATTTTTGCGAATCATCTGAAAATGTATTATCTGTACCAAGATAACTATCACCCAAATACGGTAAAAAGTATTTAAACCCTGTATCTTCTGTATAATATAACCCATTATAGGGTTTAAGTATATTATCTTTTTGATTACCTTGGTCTAAAAACCCTGTAGCCATGTCCTTATATTTTTCAACATTCGAACTAAATTTTTCAGCTTTATCAGTTACAGCTTCCTGTACTCCAGGATACGATACACCTGCCGCGCTTAATGTATCAAAAACGTTGAGAGTATTACCACCTACTTGAATATTACCGCTTTGGACTCTATTAGCAGCAGTCTCTAAAACTTCAGCCCCTGCTAGTATACCATAAAAGAAATTTGCTAAAGTTGAGTTGGTTAAAAGTCGTTTTTCTTTAATATATGCAGTAGGTACATCAGTTCTCGATGAAGCTGGACTTTGGGTCCATGGGAAAGTAGTTACGACGTCTATTGGATCGGTAGAACTATTGTTGATCTTACCATATATTCTACCATCACCAGTGTAACTAAAAGGGTTTATTGTATTTGAACCCCCTCTAGTTAATATAGGTAAAATTTGATCACTATCAAATGAAAAACTGTATAGGTCAGGCATTATAAATATTTAATCCTGGTAAAAATTATAGTAAACTTTAATACCCCATTTGTAAGGATCTAAATGCATCTCCACTTTGGTCAAAATTTTTGGATTGGTTTGGTTGATTAGTACTTGGAGGGGAAACAATACCCGTTTTTTCAAGTATCGATTTGAGTATTAAATTTTGTTCTTTCAATAATACTAAGCTATCATATTCAACATCTATTAATTTACCTAACATTTCTGGTGTTTTATTTAATGCTTTTCCTAAAGGTCCTTCGTCTTTCATTGCGTATAAAGTATCCTGAGCATCAGGTATTACAACCTCCCCATTTTTTGTTATAATACCATCATCTATATTCTTAGCGTTTTTCATTGCTGCTACCTGTTCAGCTGCTGACATACCTGCATATTCACCATAAATTTCTTTAGTGTTTGCATCACGAGCTTCTTGTATCGATTCCATATCATCTTCGACTGGTCCTAAATCGACTCCTAATAAATTAGCAACTTTATTTCTAATACCAAATTTCTCAGGAAATAAATTTAAAAGTTTCATTAATAATTTATCCTTTATCGGCCCGAAGAAATCTTTCATTTTACCGAATGCAGCTTTATAACCGGGTTCGGTTCTTTCCCCGGTCTCTTCATCCGATTGACCAAAAAAGAAGTCTGCAATAGCTGCTAATCCCGGCATGCCATTTCTACCAATTTGCATTAAACCCTCTTTAAAGTTTCCACCAAACACTTTACCTATACCTTGATATATACCAATAAAATTTTTCATAGGGAATTTATCTTTAATAGGGTCAATTAAAGCAGCAAAAAAAGTTTTTGCTCCGCCTGCTATATTACTAATTTTTTCACCCATTCCAGATTGCATATCTTCAACTGAACTATCTCCACCAAGAAATAAATTATTAATTAAGCTTAGTATATCAAAAATTGGCATAGATGTAACCATTTTACTAATACCTGAAGAAAAATTTCCATCAATCACTTCACTAATACCGGTACCAAACTGTATAAAATTCTTTAAAGGAAAATAATTTTTCATTTTTTCAAATATTTTACCCATAAACTCTTTCAATGTTCTAGCTTTAGCTTGCCCCATTGTTTCACCTTCTTCTTGAGTAGTACCTACACTTAACATAGCACTTAAAGCATCAATACCCATTTGTAAAGGCATTGCAAATGGTTGACCTCCAGGTACAAAGTAAAGTAACCCAGCTAAACCACTTGCTAAATCAAATAAACCACCAACCCAATCATCATTACTAAATGCAGAATATGCAAATCCAAAGCTAATTAATGAACCTATTAATGGTAATTTTCCTAGTAATGGTTTTAATAATGTACCTAAACCTTTAGCTGCTAATTTTAAACCTATAGTTAAACCGCCTTTACCAATTACTTGTAAGACATCTTGCATACCACTACCACCTTTTGAAAAAATACCACCTACCAAGGCGCCAAGACCACCAAGTATTAATATTGCAGGTCCTATTAGTTTTTTTATAAAATCAAAACCTTCTTTTTTCTCACCATCAGGTTTTTCACCTGCTTCACCAGGACCTATACCAGCTAAATCTTTTTCAGCATTTCTACCAAAATCTGTAACTATAACGGGTGAAGCTTTTTTAACTAATTCTTCTTTTTCAGGTTTATTTTGAAATAGTTTACCACCACCAGCACTTGCTCCCAAAGTCTTACCAATAGCTGATTCTAAGGTTTTTAATCTTTCATCAACATTAACTGAGACCTTTGAAATTAATCCGAGTGCTTCTCCTATTGTAGCTTCTGCCATCAATATTATTTAGGGCAGCTATTGCACTATAAAGAAGTCTGCAGTTATATTAACATTTATATCTGTCTTCGGTATTTTACTTAATTTTAATTCTAAATCTCTTACTTCATTAATATACTTCAATATATCTTTTAATTCATATGTATTAATTTCGTTAATTAATTTTAATGAATTGTCCAAATTATCTTGTATATTAATTGTATTTTCACCAAAACTAATCTCTTCAATAAATTTAAGCATTTCATATACATATAAATCACTAATTAAAAGATTTAAATTATCACCTTCTAAAGGTTTATTTTTATATTTTTTAAGTAAAATTTTATTAATTTTATTATCAATTTCTAAATTAGGATTTTTAAGTTTAAATGTAAAATTTTCAGTAACTACTTCTTTTGGTTCTACTACTATTTCTTCTTTATTATTCTCTATAACATCTGAAATACTATATATAGTTTCGTCCTCATCCTTATATTCATCTGAAATCTTCTGCCTTAAAGAAAGTGATATATTAACTCTATCTAATGTGTTTAGTTCTTTAATATTACCAGAGTAATTCTCTTTAATTATATTAAAAAAAGTTACATTGAAGAATACAATAGATAAACTAGATGAAAAACCATTTTCAATAATAGATTTTTGTTGTTTCAAAGATAAAGGGGTAATTTGAAACTCTTTATTATTTGAAGGAGAGAAAAAATTTAAATTTTTCTTTAAACTTTTAATTTCACTTAAAACGTTATTAAAATTATCAGACATATTTATATTTACTACGATTTTAAATTTATACCAGTCGAGGATGAAGATTCTTTCTGCTGTTCAAATTCTTTTACTATTTTGTTATAAAATATTTTTAACTCAGTGAAACTATAATTTTTAAAATCGTTTGTATTTAAATTTAATTGCTTTATTAAAATATATTCAAAATCATAAAGATTATCTAATGAACTATTAAAAATATTTTTTAAAAAATATAATATATCTCCAGTATATACTAATAATTTTTTATCTAGTATATTAATACTGCTTTTACCCAAATAATCACTACAATTTTGCATCATTTGGGTAAAATTTAAATCAGTAATATTATCAAATATCTCTTCTTTTTGCTTAATATTAAAATTACTTAAATCTATATTTTTACCGTTTAAATTAATGCTTTTTAAATTTTTATATAATTCATTAGTTAAATTTTCTATGAAAAAGGTGTCGAAATTTTTAAAAGCTAAATTTTCTGAAATTAAATCACTTTCTTCAATATACGTCTTTTCTATTACATTGTCGATATTAAGTTTATAATTTTTTTTATTATAAACTATTTCTATTTCTTCCCCTAAAATTAATGATCTAATATATAACAAACATTTAAATTTATCAAATGCAGTAGCTTCTTTTTTTGTGTAAACATTTTTTTTATATAATTTATCAAATATATCATTTAATGTTGATAAATCATCAGTTAAGAGTTCTTTAACTAGTTGCTTATAATCAAAATAACTTAATTCTGTTATTTTGTATTCATCAAAAATAAATGAGTTCATTAATATAAAGGATTTATAGCTTTTAACATCTCAGAAACACTAAGATATAAATTACTACTTATTTCATATTTATCAAATGTCCAAGTTGTAGTAAAATTCTTAACACCTTCAGATTCATCGTTTTTATAATCTCTACTAGAAATAGAGGTGGGTACACAATTATAAAATCTCCACGTTTTTCTAGGTATTTGAGATAGACCTTCTTTACTTCTAGTGTATTGTACAACTGTTAAATTAGTTTTTGGATTTTTTAAAACTTCACTTTGATCATTTGGATTTCTAGCTACTAACCCATAGTGAGATGCCATAATAACCCATGGTCTCATAACAAAATCTACAAACGATGTATTAGTCTCTCTTAGACTTAAACTAAAATTACCAAAATTATTTCGATTTTTTAATACTGATCCTGGTATAAATCCTCTATTATTTTGTATTGTAGCTTTATCTGCTACAACTGAATCATCAGGAATGTTAAACTGATTTGCAAATATACAGCCAACCATACCTTGATTTTTAAAATTGGTAGTGGTTTCCTTAGCTAAATTAATATCAAACCCAGTTGAATTTACCACAGGTTCTAACTCTCTTAATACTTGTGTAGTTAAACCGACAGGGAAATTATCTATTAATATAATAAACTGTGTATTTAGAGGTATAGATGTATTCCATTGACTTAGACTTTTTAAGAATGTATCTCTAAAACTAATTAATGGAGCTCCAGGCAAATTAGTTCCAAATAATGATAAACCAGGTTGTGCTAAAGTACCACCCACTAAACGATTAACTGGATTAGTAACCCCTCTTAATGCATTGTTAACTGAATTTAATATTTTAGTAGGCATTTAAATATATTTATACAAAAAAAAGCTCTCACAAAGAGAGCTTTTTTTGTTGCTTATAAATTTTAAGCTGTCTGTCTAAAGTAATGATACGTAATAGTAACATCAAAGTCTTGAACTGTACCTTCAGCAGTTACATCATAATTTAAAGGACCGACACTTTTAATAGCAACTCCTACTAATTGGAATTGTGATACTCTATCCAATTCTTTATCTAATAAAGCTAAATCAATAACACTATCAGCAGTAGGCATAAAATAATTACCTGTGCTGTCTGCATCATCAAAAGTATCATTTAGAACTTGTAAAAATCTGTTTCTTAAGTCATAACTTTCATCGCATCTAAACGTAATTTGATAGCCTGCACTTCCAGTATATTTAGCAATACCAGGAACGTTAAAATCTAACCCCATATATGGTACAGTTTGTGTGGTAACATCTTTACCAGGTAATGTTGCTGTCTTTGCATAAATTAAATCATCTTCATCAAAACTAATCTCTGTACCACCACCAAAGTTTATATTTAAAACTCTAAAAAGATTATTTCTTGCAAAGTCTTTTTGCTGGGCTTGTGTATAAAAATTTTGTATTGTTTGTCTTGTCTGTGCCATGGTTATTAATATTTATTCATTTATACTAAATTTAATTAAGCTTGACGTAATAATATTTTGTATGTAGTACCACCTAAGTCTACATTAAAAGTGTGGCTAGCGGATAAATCACTAGTAGCAGCTGCTGTCATGGTAAATTTATCAGTAACAGCAGATGCTGTATTAAGTACTGTTGCATTATCTACACCTAAAGCAGATGCCGAAGCTAATACTGTTGCTAAACTTTCTACTTCATCACCTAATTCGTCTGCTTCAGCAGATAAACCAAGCTGAGTGGCACTAACTATATTAACATCTGTTCTTATGGCAGCTACTGTACCTGCATTTGACGCGGCATCGGCTGTAGCAGATACAGTTAATATATCAGTTATATTCTGGTCTACCACAGCAGATACTGCAAGAATCTTTGTTGTTGAACCTGTAGCCCCTGTTTCTAAAATACCTATCCTGGCAGATTCTGTATCTATATTTGTAGAGAGAAAATCTATATTCGTTGTATTAATTGTATCGTATGCTGATAATGCAGTAATATCGTTACCTACTAATGAATCAAAAGTAATGCTCTTTGAAGTATCGGTCTGGACATCTACTATGTATAATAAATCGGTACCATCAAAATTATTTGACGCTATAGTAGGTAATTCTGTTAATTTTCTATTTGCCATTTTATGTTACTTGAGTTAGTACTCCGCTTAAAAATTTTAATGTTGTGCCACCTATCGTTACGTCTTGAGATAAACCTGTACCGATTGTACCTTCAACATCAGTAGATAATTCATCTAATTCAGCTGATAATCCAAGTTGAACTGAACATAATACCCTTACATTCGTTTTTGTTGGGGATAGGTTAATGTTGGCATCCTCAAATACAGCCGAAAAGCTAAGAACTGTACTTTCATTTGTATTAACGGTTGTCGTTAATGTATCAATACTATCATTAACCCCACTAAGTAGATGCTGAAAGGTTATTTTATTAGAAGTCCCTGCAGTTGCTTTAACAATGTATAATACATCGCTGTTACTAGCAACAGTTATAGGAGTTAAATCTGATACTTTTGTATCCGCCATGTAATTATTTAATTAGATGACTTTGTTATTAAACTAATTCGTTGAAATCTGTACCTGTTTTTGTTGCGTAGAAATTAACTAATATAAACTCTGCAGCTCTGGTTGGCTTTAAGTATATATCAATTCTCAATTCATTAGAATCGATAATGTCAGGTGTATTGTTTCTTTCATCGCAAATAATTAGGTAATCATATAAACCTTCTGTATTCTTAACATCTTCAAAAATAGGTGTTAATGTATTAACCACTCTTGTTCTTGTTAATAATGTGTTAGGTTCAAATATGAAGTTTCTAACTGTATTCTTCGTTGCTTTTTCAAGATATAAGAATAAACGTCTAACATTAATTCTATCAAATGCACTTGGTAACTTCTGAAGGGTCTTTTGACCGAATACAACTGGCCCTTCAACTGGGAATGTTGGAATTGGGTTAACTGATATCTTATATAGTTGATCTCTTTGTTTCTGAGTTGGAAACAATGCTAATCCAGCTGCTCCAGTGAGCCTACCTCTTGCAAACCCAGCTGGTGCAAACCATGGATCAAAATTAGCATCCGTATTAGCCATGATTGAAGCAAGATATCCAGATGATGGGCAATAAGATAAACCACCATATAATGTATCGGTACTTTGTACCCATTGACCATAAGTCGCTGCATAACTAGAATTAACTTGAGTTCCGAATGCTTTTATCGGATTAAGTACATCTCTAGAAAAATTCTTATTACTATCTTGTAAAGTTAAGAAATTTTCACCTTGAACGAAAATTGATCTAGGTAAATCAGCAATGAAAATATGATCTTTTCTTCTAAATTCTGCAAATGTTACAAATCTAGTTATAACGTCATTCCATAGAGCTCTATATTCAGAACTATCAGTACCTAAATCTGTATTATCTGTTCTTGTTGTTCTAAAACCACTAATAGCAGGAACTGATGATGTATCATCGTAAGAGTTAGTGCTTAATGATTCTGTTGTCGAATAAATTGTTGATAATCCTCCATCAACTGTAATATCAATGTCAAATCTTTCAGCATTTTCAACTGTATCTAATAGTCGATCCAATTTTTGAGGAACATTACCAATTATTTTAGTGCTAAGATCTGTATTAGCATACGAACCTAAAGCAAATAAACTATTAGTAGTACCTGGTAAAGCATTTGTTTGTACTGAATCGACTAGTGCACTAAGACCAGCTTGCGTACTAACCGTACCACCATATGCTGCTGATAAAGTAGTCCAATTATTATCTAAATCTTTAGTTGTATTAGTTACGAATCTAACCTTTGTTTGAGGTATACCATCTGCATTTAAATATGTTGATTTAGTTCTATTACTCAAGAAGTCATTTACCAATATATCCATCGTCGGTAATTGATCATCGGTTTCAATTCTGAACGGTAAAGGTTCACCACCTTGTGGGTCATTAATACGTCTATGGAAATCAGTTGAACCAACTACTGTTTCTTCAAGATTCAAAGCTAATCTAATTGTATTATTAGTGGCTGGTGTTACACCTAATTTAAATAAACCTATCGATAAAGTATCGTCAAATTGATTCGATGATATATCATAATCAACTAGATTTTCCATTTGCTCAGATATACTATTATCGTTAGCCCCAAATGTATCTAAATTATTACTACTTTTTGCTGAAAGTACATTATCTAATCTAGTAGAAGGTAGATCTATAAACGTTTCATTTTTTAAATTTGATGAGGTACCTTCTAATACTTCAGTAAGTGTTCGAATTTTTGTAATTCCGTCAAAATCTGTCGCTGGGTTTAAATTTGTATTATCTATAGCACCGAAATAGTAACCTTGGAAAGTTTGATCAATTGTTGTCTGAGCTTTATTAATAACCAAAAATGCTGCTTTACCAAGTGATGCTAAAGTACCAAAGCTTGATGCTGTTTCATCCAACCAGTCAAAACCTTCTTTTTGCTGAATTTTAAAATATGTATCTTGATCAATTGTAAAATGTTCTGGTTCACCTATCAATACTGTACGTGTACTACTAACTGCTCCAGAATTAGTAAAAGTTGCTAATGATGTTGATGTGCTGGCTGCATCATCAATTGAAATCGCAGATGCAGGGTATGCTAATACACTATAATTATTACCGAAGCCAACACCTCTATTTGCACCGTAAGGCATTCTATAAACAAACACATTTGCTGGGCTATTAAATAAAGCTCTAGCAGTACTTGATAGGTATAATTCTGCTGGTACAGTTGGTTCACCATAAATTTCACTAAATTCGCTACGTGAAGTTACTTGAATAACTTCATCAGTAGGTCCTTTATCAGCAAAACCTGTTATTAAAACGTTAGTGCCTGCTGGTACCACAGGTCTAATTGATTGATCGATTTCTCTAATTTCTACACCGGGAGATTGTATTGTACGTGCCATATACTATTATTTATAGCATCCCGATTAAAGATTATACCAATTCAACTAATAACTGAGAGAATGCAAATTCTAAAGTGGTTTCTATCTCTCCTGGTGTACGATAATTAAAACTAATACCTCCTAAATTGACAGGGAAGGCTTTGGTAAATAAAAATTTAACTTTATTTTTATCAAATTCATCTTTAGCATACAACGAAAAATCAGCCTGATATAAATCAGTTGGAGTAAGAGTTCTTGGATCTCTTTTTTCTTTAGGAGAAATATTTGGTTTATTAAAGATTCCTTTACCATTAAATGTAGAAATTTTTTCATCATTTAGTAAGTCAAGCCATTTATATAACACCCAATAATTATTAAATTCATTATCAATAGTAAAATTAACTGTAACGTTTTCATAAACCGGCCTTGTATGTTTTGATACTTTCATTGATTGACCTGCATAGTATAAGCTTTCTTCGGGTACTTTTATTTGAGGTACAACTGTACCATAAACAGAAAACTGTAAACTATTTTCTATGATACTGGTATTTTTTCTGCTGCCTATATACTGTTCATTAATATCTTTAAGTATAGGTGGTAGGTTTAAAACAAGTAAAAACTTATCTAATCTACTTTTATTAAACTGTGA